>Ga0209668_10000914_pt1 | contig 12360 bp, 8 predicted proteins | sample FrelakmetPLP11PL_FD_187150 | JGI IMG/M metagenome (GOLD analysis project Ga0209668, IMG submission 187150) | Freshwater lake sediment microbial communities from the University of Notre Dame, USA, for methane emissions studies - PLP11 PL (SPAdes)... | ecosystem: Environmental > Aquatic >... | reverse complement strand
TCATCAGCTTGATGTTGATGCCCGAGTAGACGCCGTGGGCCTTGTGCACGTCTGCGAGGCGCTGCACACCCTCGTCGCCGATAATCGGCAGCGGGCTGCGCTCGGTGATCCACGCAAGGTCGTCCAGGCGCTCCTTGGGCAGCGGCTGCTCGACGTAAAGGAATCCGCGTACCTTCAGCCACGCGATCATGTCCAGCGCCTCCTGGCGGTCAGTCCATCCCTGGTTGGCATCGCCGCTCATCGGCACATCGCTGACTGACCGGATTGCCTCGACCATCGCCCGGTCGGTGTCCCGGCCGAGCTTGATCTTCAGCATCTTGAACTCGGCCGCCTCGCGGGTCTTCTGCCTGACGACCTCGGGCGTGTCGATGCCGATCGTGAAGGTCGTCACGGGCGCCTTCGCCGGGTCGTAGCCCCAGATGTTGTACCAGGGCTGCTTCATCAGCTTGCCGACCAGATCGTGCAGGGCGATGTCCACCGACGCTTTGGCGGCGGGGTTGCCGGGGGCCATGGCGTCGATGGCGCCGAGAATCGTTTCGAGCTCGAACGGGTTCGAAAAGCGGCTGAGGTCCACCTTGGAGAGGAACGCGGTTGCCGTCTCGTGCGACTCGCCGAGGTACGGCGGCATCGAGGCCTCGCCGTACCCGACGAAGCCGTCGTACTCGATCTCCGTCAGCACCACCGGCGTCGTCGTCCGGGAATTCACGGCGACCGTGAACACGTGCTTCAGCTGCAGCGTGTAGGGTCGGAACCTGAGCGTCATGCGGGGCCGCCCGCCGGCCGTGCGCGAACCCGGGGCCTGGTGCCAGAGCCCTCCCGGGACGACAACGGTGCCGGCAGCCAGCACGCCGTTCCGGAGCCACTCTCGCCGCGTCTGCGCCATCAACTGCCTCCTCTGAATGTCGTTGACGTGCATTGTAGCGAAGCGCCGCCTCAAACCGCCGAGGATTCGTCCGCGGCGCGCGGGTGTGCCTTCGTCGCTGGCGCAGGTCGTGCCCAGGCTTGCGGCGGGCCGGCCCGCGGCTGGCGGAATCCTTCTCCCAGGGCCAGCGCCGCCCCGGCAATGAACGGCGCGTAGAGGAACAGGCGCATGGCGGTCGAGAAGCGCTCGGTCTCGCCGTCCATCAGCGGCGAATGTCCGAGGGTGTTGGCCAGGAGGACCGGCACCGCGAGCGCCAGCATCCAGCGCCGCTCCCGCGCGGGTTCGATGGGGTTCGAGGCACAGAACAGCCACGCGCATCCGAATGCCACCACGACGGTGTAGGTCCAGATGCGTGCCGTGTCCCACGCCACCGCGTGCATGAGCAGCGGCGCCGATGCCGCCAGGGCGGTCAGCAGGGTGCGGCGGATCCGTTCGCCGGCAGGAGCACTCACTCCCGTGAACGCCACGATGAACGCCGTCGTGGGCAGCATCAGTCGAAGGAGATTCACGTCGCTCATGTGTCGGCCGAACGCGTGCGCCTGGCTCCTCAGGTTCGCCAGCGCGCCGGTCGTCAGCCACTCGGGCAGGAAGATGTTGATATCGCGCTCGATGAACGGAAACGACGTCAGGCGGGCGACCAGCTGCTGCCGCACCGTTGCGGGGTCGAGGAGCCAGGTCTCGGAAACACCCAGCGCGGCGGCGGCTGCCAGAGGCAGCATGAACGGGAGAACCCGGGCGGCGGGCCCTCGTGTCACGGTCCTGTTCAGGCTGGCGGCCACGAGCACGAGCGGCCAGCCGATCAGCAGGAAGCTCTCGTGGACGAGCACCCCGAGCGCGGCAATGATACCGGCCGGCCACGCGCGGCCGCGCAGCGCCAGCCAGGCGGCACCGAACGACGCCAGCACCACGAGGTGGTCCATGTAGCCCATGAAGTGGGCGGTCATGACCACGAAGGGCGAGGTGGCGAAGACGGCGGCCGCGGCGAACGAGGCGCCGGGCCGTCCGTCCGTTCTCAGGAGGCGGGCCGAGACGGCGAGGAGCGCGATCGCGAGCAGCGCGAGCGCCGTGAAGGACAGGACGGCGATGGTGTCGGCCGTCTGGCGCACCAATCCTGTCCACGACAGGCACTCCAGCACGCTGCCTGCGAGTCCGCGCTTGATGAACCCGAAGCGGTAGTCGAGGAGCCAGTGGGCTTCCGCGAAATCGTTGGGGTATCGAACGGCGCGGGCCATGGTGATCACCATGGCCCAGCCGACCAGGCCCAGCCTGGCACGTGCCTCGAGTCTGCGCATCGGCAGACGATTCTAAACCATCGCGCGCCTGAGCGCCTTGTTCGCGGCGGTGAACAGCTCGTCCGGGGTGAAGGGCTTGGCCACGTAGTCGCTGGCGCCACGCTGGATGGCCTCGACCGCCGTGTCAATCGACGCGTAGCCGGTGACCATCACGACCGGCAGCTTCGGCCTGTGCTTCTTGATGGTCGGCAGCAGTTCGAGCCCGTTCGTGTCGGGCATTTTCATGTCCAGGAGGACCAGGTCGTACATCTCGCTCAGAATCCGGTTCAGCGCCTCGTTGCCCGAGAAGGCCTCGTCCACCCGGAATCCGCGGCGGGTGAGGGTGCGGCGGACGCTGTTGGCCGCGACCACCTCGTCGTCAATGACCAGCACTTTCCGTCCAGTGGCCTTCTCGGAGTTCCAACGGCCCGCCATGGCCATGTCGCTCCGGCCCAGCGCATCGGCGTACGCCTCTGACGTGACCGCGGCGACCTCCGAGAAACTGAACGGCATGTCGACATCGATGAAGTCCGCCGCGTTTGCGGCCACCGCAACCGGCGCCTTCTTCCTGCGCTCGGCGACCGTCAGAGGGCACTCGGGCTGGCTGCACACGCCCTTTGACTTGAAGCGCTTGCAGCTGCGCTCGCCGAGGTCGCAGAAATCGGCCTTGGTCATGTCCGACCGCGTGAGGTGCTGGACGTACTCCGGCGAGGTGGCGGCGGCGACCTCGGCGGCGTCGAACGGCATGTCGACGTCGATGATGTCCGTGGTTCGCGGCACCAGTCTCGACACCGGTTTCGCGGCCGGCCTCGGCTTCATCACGATGTTCACGCGCTCGAGGGCCGACTCCAGTTCGTCAGGCGTGAAGGGCTTCGGCAGGTAGCCCACCGCCCCCGCCCGCGTGGCCTCGATCGCCGACCCGATGGTGGCGTAGCCGGTCATGATGAGCACCGGGACGCCGGGCCACCGCTCGCGCGCGATGCGGACCATGTCGAGTCCGCCTGCCTGCGGCATCATGAGGTCGGCGAGAATCATGTCGAACGGGTGGTTACGTTCCAGGAGACCGACGGCCTCTGCCACCGAACACGCCTGCTCGACGCTGTGGCCTCTGCGGCTCAGGATCTTCTCTACGCCGGTGCACACCGTCCGCTCGTCATCAACCACCAGCACGCGCATCGTCTTTGTTTGGGTCATCATGGCAACCACCTCACTCCGAGTTCACCAGTGATCAATACAATCGGCGTGCCGTTCGCGACCAGGGCGAGTGCTCGCGAGGTAAACAACTGACGAATAAGATGTTAAGTCTTTGCGGAGGGCCGTGGCCGCGGCAGGTCAGGCCTTAGTGGTGTATACAGCGAATATACAGCCAATGAGTGTTCTGCGCGACAGCACTGAGGCTGGCTGGTCAGGACCGTCCAACATGCAGCGGAACGCTCCGGAATTGGCTGGTTCCCCGGGATGCGGACCCGCCGATGGAACTGTGGCGGGGTGTATATGCGACGTACGCAGCGCGTGCCTGCTAATATGCACTGCGGAGCGATCGGAGTTTCATTCAGGCCACGACAGTCTGGGCATCTGGTCGGATGGCACGGCCGGGTCCTCGTGGTCGGGTCCATGCCCGCCCCTGATGCCGTGCCGGCGCATCAGCATCTGGAAGTTCGGGCGCTGTATTCCCACCTCGGCAGCCGCCCGCGTCACGTTCCATCCATTCCGCTGCAACGCTTCGAGGACGAATTCCCGCTCGAGATCCGTCACGGCCTGCTCTCGCAGCCGCTTCTTGATCGCCAGGAACTCCTTGTTCGTCGTCGGGATGGCCAGGTCGGCCGGCAGCGTCTGGCGGGCGACGGTGCGGGGCAGATGCCTTGGTTCGATTACGTCACCGTCACACGCGATCACCGCGCGTTCGACAAAGGCCTCCAGCTGCCGTACGTTGCCGGGCCAGTCGAACTGCCCGAGCAGCTTCAGCGCGTCCTCGGAGAAACGCGCGACGTGCTTGGCGCACCGCTCGCGCGATTTTGCCAGCAGATGGCAGGCCAGGAGCGGGATGTCCTCGCGGCGCTCCCGGAGCGGAGGCAGGGAGATTGGGAACACGTAGAGCCGGTAGTAGAGATCCTCGCGGAACGTGCCGTCGCGCACCATCTTCTCAAGGTCGCGGTTGGTGGCAAACACCAGGCGCACATCGACGTGCCGCGGCTGGGTGGATCCGACGGGGAGGAATTCGCGCTCCTGGATGAACCGCAGGAGCTTCGCCTGCACTTCCACGTCGACATTGCAGATCTCGTCCAGGAACACCGTGCCGCGGTTGGCGCTCTCGAAGATGCCCCGCTTGTCGCTCGCCGCTCCGGTGAAGGATCCCTTCACATGGCCGAACAGCTCGCTTTCGAGGAGGCTCACGGAGAGGGCGCCGCAATCCACGGCAAAGAACCGCTCGTGTCTTCTCGGGCTCAGCGCGTGGATGGCGCGGGCCACCAGTTCCTTGCCTGTCCCGGTCTCGCCGATGATGAGGACTGTGCTGGAGGTCGTCGCCACCTTCCGGACGTTCCGGTACACCTCCTGCATCTTCGGGCTCGATCCGACGATGCCGGCGAACATGCCGGGGTCGCCGCCGCTGGGGACCGGGCTGCCGTGGCTGCGGAGCAGCAGCTGGCGGCGGTCCCACGCCTTGCGCGCGACGGCAGCCATCTCGTCCGGCGTGAACGGTTTCGGCAGGTAGTCGAACGCGCCCACCTTCATCGTCTCGACCACGGAGGCGATGGTGGCGAACCCGGTGATCACCACGGGCACGACGTCGGGAAACTGGCTTCGGAGCGTCTCGAGCAGTTCCATCCCGCCCATCTCGGCCATCTTGAGGTCGGTGAAGACGAGGTCGAAGGACTCGAGGCCGAGCAGCTCCATGGCGTGCGCGCCGCTCAGGGCGGTCTTCACCTCGTACCCTTCGCGCACCAGGATCTTCTCGCAGCTCCGGCAGATCGACGGCTCGTCGTCGACAACCAGCACACGCGGCGCCTCGGCTCTAGTCATCCTCGACGACCCCCTCGATGGGCAGCCTGATCGTGAAGGTGGTGCCCTTGCCGCGGGCGGTGTCGATGACCAGCGCGCCCTGGTGACGCTCCATGATGCCGTATGCCACGGCGAGCCCCAGGCCCGTTCCTGTCTTCTTCGTGGTGAAGAACGGCTCGAAGATCCGCGCCCGGACCTCGTCCGGGATGCCTGGTCCGGTGTCGGAGATCCGCACTTCGACCGCCTTGCGGGTGGCGTCGGACGAGGAGGCAATCCGCAGTTCGCCTCCCTGCACCATGGCTTCCGCCGCGTTCAGGACGATGTTCAGCACGACTTGGCGTATCTGGTCGGCATCTGCAAGAACCGTGGGCAGGTGCGGGTCGAGGTCGTAGACGATGCGGATACTTCGGAACACGGTCTGGTTACGGACGAGCGCCAGCACGTCCTCCACCACCTGGTTCAGCTCGAGGAGCGTGCGCTGGGGCTTGGTCTGACGGGAGAAGTCCAGCAGGCCCTTCACGATTTTCCGGCATCGCAGCGTCTCGTTGACGATCGTCTGGATGTCCTCCCGCCACGGGTGATCGTCGGCGAGATCCTCCAGCATCAGGCTGCTGTTCGTGAGGATGCCTGTCAGGGGGTTATTGATCTCGTGGGCGACGCCGGCGGCGAGCTTGCCGATGGCGACCATCTTCTCCGACTGGATCATCTGCGCCTGCATCCGCGTCAACTCGGCGGTACGCTGCTCGACCTTGCGCTCGAGCACCTCGGCGCTCTCCTGAAGCTCCTTGTGCGCGAGCTGCAGCTCGGAGGTCATCGTATTGAAACTCCGTGCCAGGTACCCCAGCTCATCGTCGGTCGAGATCTCGACGGCACGCGAGTAGTCTCCTTGCGCGATCTGCTGGGCGCCGATCGTCATGCTGTGGATCGGGCCCGAGATGCGCCGTGCCACGCGGACGGCCATCAGGTGGACGAGCGCGACACCCCCGGCGGCAATGCCGAGAAACACCAGCAGGCTGTGCCACAGGTTGTCGGTGAAGGGCCGCTCGAGCACCCCGACATACAGCATCCCAATCGTCGCGCCGCCCAGATCGTGGATCGGGGCGTACGCGGACAGATACCAGTCCTGAACGACGAAGGCGCGGCCCCTCCACGTGCCGCCGCGGGACAGCACCTCGTCCGCCACTTCCGCCGATGCCTGGGTGCCGATGGCGCGCGTCCCATCGGCGGCGCGCACGTTGGTCGAGATCCGCACGTCATTCTGGAAGATGGTGGCCGTCCCGACCGGGCGGCCCTCGTACTCCCCCTCCTTGAATACCGTTCGCCGGATCTTGTCGACGATGCCGTAGTTGCGGTTGAGGAGGACGCCGCCATCGAGCACACCGAGCAGGCGCCCGGCGGGCGTCGAGACGGGCGCGGCCGCGCGCAGCATCATGCCGGAGCGAATCTCGGTGGCCCCTGTCGGCCGGGCTCGGGGCGTCGGGGCGATGGCCATGACGGCCTGCCGGGCCAGGGCCGGCGACTCCTGCTCCAGGACGCCGGCCGGCACGACCTCGGTGGCTGCCGCAGGCGCCAGGTCTTTCAGGGCCCGGGCGACCAGCGCGTCGTTTACCTGCTGCCCGGCGAGGGCGCCCGGGTTGCCGGACCGGTAGAACAGGCGTCCTTCAGCATCGGTCAGGGTCAGGACGTCCAGATGCTCGGCCTGCCGGATGCGGTCCATCTCATCCGCGAGGCCCGTGGTGTCGCGCCGGGCCATCGCCCCGTAGATCACCATCCGCGTGGCATGAATGCGTATCGCATCTTCCAGCCGATCGACGGTGGACTGGTAGATCTCCTTCGCCGCTTCCAGGTCGGCGTTGACCTGCGTCTGGGCTTGCGCGTACACCCACTGGCGAATCATCCCGACGCCGACAACGGCGGTGACGAGGGCCGGGATCAGAATCGCGAGGGAGAAGTTGCGGACCAGGCGGCCCTGGATGGTTTCTCCGCCCAGCCACGCCCGCAGGGTTGCGCGCCACGCGGGCACGCGTGACGGGCGAGACGCCGGGGAGGTGTGGCTGGAGTCCATGATTCGCCCGTTGAATTCAGCTCGCGGGGGCGAGGCCGGAGAGCGGCGTGCCTCTGGCAGGCGCATCGGCGGGGACGGCCAGGTGCGCCAGCACGGAGGTTATCACGTCGATCGCCTTCGGCACGGCCGCCTCGACGGAGGGCGTGAGGCCCTCGACAAACGACTCCATGTCGTCGACTTCGATGGCGACAATGTGAATCCACTCCGGCAGAGGCACGCCGCTTTGCCGCCCCAGCCGCACGACCGTCGGGAGACCGACCGCATGGGGAGACGGCCCGGCCTCGGTGCCGAGCGCGTCGAAGGGAAACGACAGGATCGTGCCCGGCGGATGCAGGCCGGTCTTCACGGCATCGACGACGATCGCGCGCTCCCAGCCGGTCAGTTCATCGAGCAGGTAGAAGCCGGAGAGCGCGCTGCGCTTCACGACGAAAGCTCGGGATTCGGGATTCGGGATTCGGGATTCGCGGGAACGGGCTTCCAGCTGGTCAGCTATCGCCCAGCCAACTCCGTCATCCCGCAGGATGTCATTCCCGAGGCACAGCACCAGCACTCCCTGCTCGATGTCTCGCCGTCCCGGGACTTCAGGCGGGGATCCTGAGTGCAGCGTGACGTCCCGAACCCCGAATCCCGAGCCCCGAAAGCCGACCCACGAATCCTGAGTCCCGGTCACACCATCAACCTGCTGTTGCGCTCCACCACCTTCACAATCAGTCCGCGAGCATCGCGGATCGTGGCCCGAAGCGGCATCTCGCCGGGGAGCGAGTGCGTCGCGCAGCCAAAGCACGGGTCGTACGCCCGGAAGGCCATCTCGACCTGGTTCAACAAGCCGTCGTTGACCTTACCGGCGTGAATGACGCCGCGGGCCGCCTTGTCGATGGACATCTGGATCGGCGCCGCATTGTGCACAGTGGCGACCATCAGGTTGACCATCGTCAGGATGCCCTTCGCGTCGGTGGCATAGTGATGGATCAGGGTCCCGCGCGGCGCCTCGACGACGCCGACGCCTTCCGTGGGCGGCTGCTCCGGCAGCCGCCGCACGACCGGGCTCAGGATCTCGGGATCGTTCGCGAGGCGTTCCACGGTCTCCGCCGCCTGGAGCGCCTCGATGAGCCGCGCCCAGTGCGTCGCGAGCGTGCTGTGCACCGGCTTGCCGCCGAGGGTGGCGAACATCTGTTCGTAGTGCTCCTGCGCGCGCGGCGTGGCCATGCCGTCGGCCACGTTGAGGCGGGCGAGCGGCGCGACACGATAGAGGCCGCTGTCCGGGCCGTCCACGAACCCCTTCCAGCCGGGCGTCTTGAGGAACGGGAACTTGATGTACGACCACGGCTCCACGTGTTCGGCGATGTAGGTGAGGTACTCGCGGGGCTCGAACTGGTAGAGCCGCTTGCCCGACGGATCGATCACCCGCAACTGGCCCCGGTAGAAATTGACCTTGCCGTCGGGGTCGACCGTCCCCATGTAGTTCGTCCGGTGGGCATAGTGGTCGGCGAGAATCGTGTCGACGTACGCCTGGTTCTTCAGGACGATGTCCGCGAACGCCTGGAGCGAGAACTGCGCGAAGTCCACCAGGCCTGGTGCGGCCTTGCGCAGGGCGTCGACCAGGTCGCTCTTCATCGGCTTGCTGATGCCGCCTGGCAGGCCGAACACCGGGTGGATGGCCTTGCCGGCCATCTCGGCCATGAAATGCCGAGCCTGCTTGCGCGCCTCGATGACCTTGCCGCCAATCTCGAGGCCGACCTTGCCGATGACGCCAACCACGTTGCGCTCGGCGGCGGGCGCGTTGGGGCCGACGATGAAGTCGGGACCGCCGAGGAAGTAGAAGTGCAGCGTGTGATCTTCGAAGGTGAACAGGTTGTAGAAGAGCTCGCGGATCTTGTGGGCAGCCGGGGGCGGGTCGACGTGATAGAGCGCGTCCAGGGCGCGGGCCGAGGCCATGTGGTGCGCCGTCGGGCAGACACCGCAGATGCGCTGCGTGATCCGCGGCATCTCCTCGGCCGCACGGCCGAGGCAGAAACGTTCGAAGCCGCGAAGCTCGGGAATCTGCATATACGCGTTGGCCACCTCGCCCTGGTCGTCGAGGAAGATCTCGATCTTGCCGTGGCCTTCAAGGCGCGTGATCGGGTCGATGGTGATGCGCTGTGTCATACCGGTGTCCCCATTTTGCCGCGACGGAGCAGAGAAGTCGGGAGCGAGAAGCGATAGAAGGTGCCTGTCGGATCCGGGATCTGGTCCAGCAGCGCGTCGATGGCCGCCTCGTCCCTGGGCGTGAGGATGGAGGCGAACGCCGACAGGAACTTGGCGCCCTGGTCGAAGACATCGTCCATCGGGCCGAAGCAGCCGCGGCAGGGCATGTACCCCTCGATGCATCGGTTCCCGCAGCCGCCGCGCGTGGCCGGGCCCATGCAGATGAAGCCCTGGGCCATGAAGCACAGCTCCGGGTCGGCGAGGTGGGTGGCGGGCCGCTTGATTTCCGTGATCTCCAGCTTGTCGGGCTTGGAGTCCTTGCGCGGGCAGTCGTCGCAGCACGCCTTGTTCGGGCTCAACACCGCGCCCTTCGGGGGGAGCTGCCCCGTGAGAATCGCGTTGATGGCCGACCAGATCAGATCGGCTGGCGGCGCGCAGCCTGGCAGGTAGTAGTCGACGTCGGTCACCTGGTCGAGCGACTTCACCGTGTCCCAGAATCGCGGCAGGTGCAGGCTGTGGCCGTCGACCGTCGACTCCATGCCCGGGACGGTCGCGCCCTTGTTGTCCATCGACGGGACGTCGTGGTAGCAGGTGTCGAACACTTCTTGCTTCGTGTTGAGGTTGGCCAGGCCCGGGATGCCGCCCAGGTGTGCGCAGGCGCCGAAGGCCACCACCATCTGGCTCTTCCTGCGGAGCAGGTGGACCCACTCTTCCTGTTCGGACATCCGGACGGCGCCGTTGATGAAGGCCACGGCGATCGAGCCGTCGTCCATGGCCTCAATGTCCTGCTTCTTGAAGTCCATGGCGCACGGCCAGAGGATGATATCGACCGCGTCCACCACCTTGAGGATGTTCTCCTCGAGGTCGACCACCGCCTCCTCGCACCCTCCGCAGGAGGCGCACCAGTAGAATGCGACCTTGGGCTTGTCCGCCATCGTCAGCTCCTTGCCTGGTGGAAGGGTCCGAGCTTCCGGAGCTGGCCCGTCATCTCGTTGATGACGTGCTGGACCCGGTCGCCCTCGCTTGCCGAGATCCACTCGAGACGGACCCGCTCGTCTTCGACGCCGAACTGTGTCAGGACACGCTTCAGGAGGCGAAACCGGCGCAGGGCCTTGTAGTTGCCTTCCTGGTAATGGCAGTCACCCGGGTGGCACCCGCCGACCAGGACGCCGTCGGCGCCCTCCTGGAGCGCTTTCAAGACGAACTGCGGGTCGACGCGGCCGGAACACATGACGCGAACGACCGGCGCGTTGGGCTCGTACGCGAGGCGCGCCGTGCCGGCGAGATCCGACGCCGTGTACGTGCACCAGTTGCAGAAGAACGCGACGATGCGTGGTTCGAATGCTGCTGTAGCCATGACCCCTCGCTCCTACCGCACCAGCACGCCTTCGATCTCGGCCATGATCTGGGCGTCGGTGAAGTGGTGCTGCTGCGCGGCATGCGACGGGCATGCCGCGACGCACGTGCCGCAGCCTTTGCACAGGGCTTCGTTCAGTTGCGACACCTTCTTGTCCTTGTTGAACTCGATGGCGCTGAAGGGGCAGAGCGGCACGCAGATCTTGCAGCCCGAGCACTGCTCCTCGGTGATCCAGGCGGTGTAGGCCTCGAGTTCCACCTGGCCTTTGTCGATGAGCGCCATCGCCTCGGCCGCCGCCGCTCCGGCCTGCGCGACCGTGTCCGGAATGTCCTTGGGTCCCTGCGCACACCCGGCGATGAAGACGCCGTCGGTGAAGGTCGACACCGGGGCGAGCTTGGGATGCCGCTCGAGGAAGAAGCCTTCGCTCGAGCACGACATGTTGAACATGCGGCGGACCTCGTCGGCGTCCTCGCGAGCCTCGAGGCCCGTGGACAAGACGATCATGTCCACCGGAATGCGGCGCACGAGGCCGGCGAGCGTGTCTTCGACGCGGATCACCAGCTTGCCCTGTTCGAGCGGCGTGACGGCCCAGTCGGAGACCTCCGCCACGCGGCCACGGATGAACTCGCACCCTTCTTCGAGGAGGTGGTTGTAGAACTCCTCGTAGCCCTTTCCGGCGGCCCGCATGTCGATGTAGAAGTTGTAGATCTTCGCCCCGCTGCGCTCGTGCATCAGGTGGGCCAACTTCAGGGAGTACATGCAGCAGACGCGGGAACAGTACTCGTGCGTCGCCTTGTCGCGCGATCCCACGCAGTGGATGATGCCCACCGCCTGCGGCTTCCCGCCGTCGTTGAGGACCACCTGGCCGTTCGTGGGCCCGGACGCGTTCACCATGTGCTCCACCTGGAGCGCGGTGACCACGTTGGGATACTGACCGAACCCATACTGGGGAACCTTCGCCGCGTCCACGGGCTGGAACCCGGTGGCGACCACGATGGTCCCGACCTTGATCTCCTCGTGGCGGTCCTGCTGGCCGTGGTCGATCGCCTTGGCCTCGCAGACGGTCGCGCACACGCGGCAGGCATCGGTCTTGAAGTGGATGCACGAGTCGTAGTCGATCACCGGCTGGTGAGGCACCGCCTGCATCGTCGGGATGTAGATCGAGGTCATGGGGCCGAGCGGAAGTTCCGCGCGAATCTGCTCCGCCTCGTCGTCGATGGTGATGCAGCCGGTCGGGCAGACCTGGGCGCAGGCCCCGCACGCGATGCACTTGTCCGACGGCTCGTCGTACGGCGTCCCGACGTAGCGGGTGGTGCCGCGGTTGAAGAAGCCCAGCACGTTCGCGCCGACAACGTCGGAACAGACGCGGACGCACAGGCCGCACAGGATGCACGTGTCATCGCCCCGGCCGAAGCGCGGCTCGGTGATGCCGTACTCGGCCGCCATGGTGTTGAGGAGCGGGACGTGGCCGCAGCGCGCCAGGAGCCACTCGAGAATCATCTTGCGCGTGCGCCGGACCCGATCCGTCTGGGTGAACACCTCGATGCCGCCGAGATCGGAA
>Ga0209668_10000913_pt1 | contig 12363 bp, 9 predicted proteins | sample FrelakmetPLP11PL_FD_187150 | JGI IMG/M metagenome (GOLD analysis project Ga0209668, IMG submission 187150) | Freshwater lake sediment microbial communities from the University of Notre Dame, USA, for methane emissions studies - PLP11 PL (SPAdes)... | ecosystem: Environmental > Aquatic >... | reverse complement strand
CGTCGTCACCGCACCGGCCCGGCTGCTGCTGCGCCCGCGCTGCAGCATCGCCAACGACGCCTTCGCCGGCAGCACTCTGGAACTGGACGCGCGCTGGCTGTCGCAATTGCAGCAGGGCGACCGTATCCGCCTGGTCGACGCGCGCGGGCGCAAGCGCCGCCTGCAGGTGGTCGAGCTGCAGGCGCTGGGTGCCATCGTGCAATGCGAACGCACCGTGTACTTCCGGCCTGGCACCAGCCTGATGGTTCATCGGCCCGACGGCTCGCCATCGACCACCGAACTGCGCGAGCTGCCGGCCCGACCCGGGCGCCTGCACCTGGTTCGAGGTCAGACGCTGCGCCTGACCGACCACGGGATCGGCCAGGACGCGCAGCCTGGCGCCGCCCAGGGCCGCAAGGCCCCGGCCACGATCGCCAGCACCCTGCCCGAGGTACTGGCACAAGTGCGCGAAGGCGAACGCATCTGGTTCGACGACGGACGCGTCGGCGGCGTGATCCGCCGCGCGGCGAGCCATCGGTTGGACATCGAAATCACCGAGGTCGGTGTGGACGGCGAGTTCCTGGCCGCCGACAAGGGCATCAACCTGCCGGACAGCCATATCGACCTGCCGGCATTGACCGACAAGGACCTCGCAGACCTGGCCGTCGTGGCGCGCCATGCCGACATGGTCGGCCTGTCGTTCGTGCAGTCTGCCGCGGACGTGCACGCGCTGCAGCAGCGCTTGGCCGCGCTGTGCGCTACCCAGCTGGGCATCGTGCTCAAGATCGAGACCCGCCGCGGCTTCGAGAACCTGCCCGAGCTGCTGTTCGCCGCCATGTCCGGCCCCGCAGCCGGCGTGATGATCGCCCGCGGCGACCTGGCTGTGGAATGCGGCTTCGAGCGGCTGGCCGAACTGCAGGAAGAGATCCTGTGGGTCTGCGAGGCCGCGCACATGCCGGTGGTCTGGGCCACGCAGGTGCTGGAGAACCTGGCCAAGACGGGTCGTCCGTCGCGTGCCGAGATCACCGATGCCGCGATGAGTGTCCGCGCCGACTGCGTGATGCTGAACAAGGGCCCCCACATCCTGGAGGCGATGCACACGCTCGACGAAATCCTGCGGCGCATGCAGGACCACCAGTCGAAGAAAAGCAGCCTGTTGCGGGCCTTGAAGGCCTGGGGCTAGCCGTCGCTCAGGCCTGGGCCGGGCGGCTCACTCGCGCGCCAGGTCGCTGAGCAGCCGCGTCGTCAGGTACAGGCGCGGCACGATCGAGTCGATCTCGATGTACTCGTTCTTCGCGTGGTAGCCCCAGCCGGCCAGGCCCAGGCTTTCCAGCACCGCCGCCTTGCCGGAGCGCCCGGCATAACCGGCATCGGTACCGCCGCCGGTGCTGGGGTGCAGGATGAGCTTGCGCCCGTCCATCTCGGCGTAGATGGCCTGTGCCTTGGTGGCCAGCGCCATGCCCTTGGTGCCGGCCACGTAGGGCGGCCGGCCGACCACCATCGACACCGTGGTCTCGGTATCGGGCACGCGCCGGCCTTCGGCCACCTTGGCGCGCAGCGCAGCCAGCAGCTTGTCGGCTGCGTCCGGGGCGAGCAGGCGCACGTCGGCGCCGGCTTCGGCCTTGTCGGGGATCTGGTTGCGCACCGAGCCCGCCGTGGCGGCGGTCCAGTTGAGCTGCGCGCCGGGGATGCCCTTGGCCACGTCCTGCGTCTGCAGCAACTGGTAAGACAACTCGATCAGCGCGTTGCGGCCCTGGTCCGGCGCGGCGCCGGCATGCGAGGCCACGCCCTTGACGGCCAGCCGCGCCTGCGCGGTGCCCGCGGCCATCAGCAGCACGCCCTCGGCCTGGGCTACCGCCTTGGCCGCGGTGGGCTCGTAGGACAGCACCACGTCGTGCGCATCGCCGAGCGTGGCGATGAGTTCGCCCGAGCCGTTGGAGCCGATCTCCTCGTCGGGATTGAACAGCACCGTCAGGCGCGCATAGTCCTTCCAGCCAGCATCGCGCAGGATGGCCAACGAATGCAGGATCACCGCGATGCCCCCCTTGTCGTCGGCAATGCCTGGGCCGTACAACTTGTTGCCGTCCTGACGGTAGGGTTCGGTGGCCAGGATGCCCTTGCCGTACACGGTATCCATGTGCGCGATGAGCAAGAAGCTGCGCTTGCCGGTGCCGGTGAAGCTGCCCTTGACCATCTCGCCCGGCCCGACACCCGCGGGGATGCGCTCGGTGACGGCGCCGAGTGTGCGCAGCCGGCCTTCCACATAGTCGGCCATGGCCTTCAGGCCGGCGGCGTCCTGCGAGCCGGACTCGATTAACACCATCTCGCGCAGCGAGTCGATGACCGCCGGCTGCGCGCCGCGCGCGGCCGCGAGCAGTTTCTCGTCGGCCGCTGTGGCCTGGGTGGCTGCAGCCAGCGCCAAGGCGGCGAGCAGGGTGCAGCGGGCAAGCACGGGCATCGACATCGTTCGTCTCCTGGGGGCAAGGGCCACATTCTGCGCTGGCCGAAAGCAGTTGGATTTGGGCCGCGATCGCCGCTTCACATGCCTTGAGGTAAGGCCAAAGGCCTCTTCGGGTCGTGAACGGTCGTGACCGCGAGCCTCCATCCCTCGGGCCGTTTGCGCCAGATGTGGGTAACTCCGAACGTTGCCAGCTGCGTGCCATCATTTGCGTATCGGACACCCGCGCCGCTGACAACGGCGAGCCCGGTGCCGACCGACTGCGACCTGAGGACTGGGAACTCGGTCTTGGTGTAGCCGGCCTCTTGAAGGGCTTTGAATCCTGGCCTCAGGAATGCTTGCGCGTCTGCGCGTGCAGCTACGGCCGCCGAACGTTCCGCTGACACATACATGAACGGTTCGTCGTAGCAGGCGGCTACCCGCTTCTCGTCAAGGCTGATGCTTGCGAGAAGGTACTCGTCAAATGTTCTGAGAGTCTCGGACTCGGCGGGTTGGTTTGCGAGGGCGTCTGACATCGCCTTCTCTCCGAGAAGTGAGGAAGTGTTCGTGCGGCTTAACGTGTTTTCACCCGCTCAATTGCGGCACATACATGCTCGAACGCGCAAGCTGCGCCATCACAGCTGCTCAGGGGTGCGAATCGATGGACCAAGCGGTTTAGCGGCGCAGCGCGTGTGCTCAGTGTCAGGAATATCAGTCGAGCAACCTACGGAGAAGGAATCGGGACGTTGGCCGCGACCAGTTGAATCCGCCCTGCATTGCAGCTGCAGCGCCGAACACTTCGAGTAGCTGCCGTGTGACGGAAAGTGGCTGCCCGGGCTTCCGTGCCGGAAGGCGCATCAAGCCGGAACACGCTCGCGAACACGCCTCGGGCAGGTAGCTGCCAAGAAGTAGCAGCCCGCCGATGCGACCACGCGCGTTGATGCGCTTGCTTGCGCAGGCGACCACGCAGCTCGCAGCGCAGCAGCGCAGCTCAGATTGCCGCCGAGCCCGAACCGGCCGAACACTGTGCCCCATTCGCATTGCGCCCGAGGTCAGCCACCCGCTTCGGCGCAGCGCGAAGGCCGGCTATGCAATGACTCGGCGCCAGGCTCCCGCGCGGGGGCCCTTGTGCTGCGCTAGGAGCCGGCCGGCAGCCGGTCTCGGTACAGCCGCAGCGCGGTGACCAGATCGGAGATCAGCGTCTCCTGGTAGCGGTATGACATCTCCTCGCCCATCGGCACCAGCACCGACAAGGAATGCTTGCGACAACGGTCCGCGAGCGCGCCCAGGCGCGCGATCAGCTCGTCGAGCCTCGCCCTGACCTGCGGTGTGGCGTGCCGCGGGTCAGCCGGCATGTCGGCGATCGCGCCGACCGTGGTGCCGGCGCCGAAGAGCTCGGGGATCTCACCCTCGAGCTTGACCCGATCGGCGTCGACGCGCCACAAGCGGAATCGATGCCCCAACCCCATGACGCTGAACAGCACCGAGAGGGCCACGCCGATTTGCAGCCAGGTGGGCAGCGGCATGATGTCCACCGCCCAGGGGGCGTAGGTGCCGAGCAGGTCGGCCCCTTCGTCCTTGAAGAAGTTCTGCGCTACGCCGGCCATCGGCAATCCGGTCAGGTTGGGCTCGCCCTTGTTGTGCTTCACGAAGGTGGGCATCAGCGCCGCGGCCGCGGCCATCATGCCCTGCGTGACCCCATTTGACGCGCAGCCGTTGCCGACGATCAGCGTGTCGATCTGCAGCACCTTCTTGTTCACGCGCGGGAGCTGGCGCACATAGTCGAACTGCCCGGCCTCGATCGTGCCCGGGCGCGCAAAGTGCAGCCGGCGCGCCAGTGAGTCGGCGTTGGGCATCGCCAGGATGTCCAGGTTGCGGCGCAGCACCGCATCGGACAGCAGCTTGGCGTCTTCCGAGATCACGATCGCGCCGAGGTCGAGTTCGCCACGCTCGAGCATCTCGAGTTGCTCGTCGATCGGCTGCGTCGACACGACGATGTCCAGCCCGGCCAGCTCGACCAGTCCCCGCCGCATCAGCTGTTCGGTGCCACTGCCCACCGGACCGATGCCCAGGCGCACACCTCTCAAGTCGGCCGGCACCCGAAAGCGATCGGTGTTGCGGCCGAGGATGAACAGCGACTCCGGGTTCGGCAGCTGCCCGATCAGTTCGAGTCCGTGACCTTGGGGATACGCCATGCCGCCTTGCACCAGCGCGAAGTGCAGGTCGCAGGTCGCGCGCGCGGCGATCAGGCGCTGGATGTTCTCTGCGGACCCGGCCGTGGGCACGTTGGTCAGCCGCCCCTTGCGGCGCGACACTTCGGCGGCGAAGGTGTCGGCGATGGCGTGATAGTGGCCGCTCGGGCTGCCGGACAGCACGCCGACCTTGACGTGCCGCAGGCTGGGCCGCGGGTCCAGCCAGGCCAGCACGGCGGCCAACACGAAGACGACGGCGAACAAGAGCGCCGTCTTGGCGGCCGGTGACAGCGACCTGCCGTGTTCGGGTCGGCCGAGGACGCGCTTCTGACGGTCGTTGGAAATCATACTGCCGAGGCTTGCGGGCTCCCTGGCCAGGTTCGCAGGGGCCGCAGGGGCTGAACGATGGGGTTGATCGACAAGTCCAATCCACGTCTCGGAAGCGCGGGATTGTGACGCAGTGGCAGAGCGCGGCGAGACGGTCTGGGACGACAGCGCAGCTTGCGGTACGGGCGCGGGTCAGATTGCGGTCGCGCCCGGAACTCGTGCGCCAGCCTTGCCCCAGAGCCCGGCCGGCGTCTCGGCCAGGACGCCGTCATCGCGCAGCTTCAACAGGTGCGCCAGCAGCGAGCGCCGCGCCATGGCGTGCAGCTTGGGCGGCACGTCGTCGTACACCGCGGCCAGCAACTGATCCATCGAGTACGGACCGCCGCCGCCGAAGGCCTGTAGCACCTTGGCCTCGCGCTTCAGGCGGTGATCGATGATCTGCTGCATCGCCCGGCGCGGCTGCGGCATCAGGAAGCCGTGGCCCGGCGCCAGCCAGTCCAGGTCCAACGCCATCAGTGCGCGCAGCGACTTTAGGTACGCACCCATGTCGCCGTCCGGCGGATTGATGACCACGGTCGAGCCCTGCATCACGTGGTCGCCGGTGAACAGCATGCGTTCCTGCTCCAGCCGGTAGCACAAATGGTTGCCGGCATGGCCGGGCGTGTGGATCACGTGCAGCGTGCTGTCGCCCGGCAGATCGAAGCGCTCGCCGCCGGCCAGCGGCACGTCGGGCACGAAATCGGTGTCCTGCCATTCGGCATGCAGAGCGGCCATGCCCAGTAGCTGCGCGCCGGTGCGGCGTTGCAGGGCCTGTGCGGCGGGCGAGTGGTCCTTGTGTGTGTGGGTGACGAAGATCCAGCGGATCGGTCCCGGTGCGGCATCGACGATGGCCTGCACATGGGCATCGTCGCTCGGCCCCGGGTCGAGGGCCGCCCATTCGTTGCGGTCGCCGCCGCCGATCAGGTAGCAGTTGGTGCCCGGGCCGGTCATCATGCTGCCGTTGTTGGCGGTGATGCGGATCAGCCGTGGCGACAGCCGCAGGGCTTGCGCCGGGGCCAGGTCGTAGCTGGCATGGCCGTGGCCCTCGGGGTCGACATGGCCGATCTCGGCATAGCAAGGCTCGTCGGGCATCACCGGGCGCAGGCCCTTCGATCCAGTGGCCAGCCGCGGCATGGTGCAGGGCACGTTGGCCTGTGCCCGCGCATGGGCCAGCACCGCGTCGACATCGCCCAGGCGCTGCAGCAGTTCCAGGATCTTGTAGGTGGGCGGCGCCAGCTTCAGCTCCTTGCGCCGCTCCAGCCCTTCGGCCGGGCTCAGCCATTGCTGCGCGTCGGTCTCGTGGTCGTCCTGCGTGGCCACTTGCAGCTGCGGCGCCTCGGCGACGAAGAAGCGGGTGTCGTAGCGCTTGGGCACGCCCGGCGGCGTGAGCCAGTGGTCCAGGTAGGCAATTCGGTCGGCCGCCAGATGGATGCCGAAGCGCGTGCAGATCTCGCCCATCGTCAGCTCGCGCCGGTTGAGGGCCGTGCGCTGCGCGGCGATCTGCGCCAGCTGCGCGGCGTCCAGGTGCGAGCGGTCCTGGGCCGCGGCATAGAGCAGGCCAGCCTCCTCGAAACATTCGCGCATCGCTGCAAACCAGTAGGCCAGGCCACCGTGGGGCAGGCTCAGCTTCGCACTCGCCTGCGCGTCGTCCAGGCCGCTGCACAAGGCGCTGCCTTGCGCATCGGCCGCGTCGAGCAGTCCGCCCGGGAAGACGCTGGCGCCGCTGTGGATGTCGCCCTCGCGCGGCGCGCGCCGCATCAGCAGCACCTGCATGCCGGTGGCGGCGCGTCTCAGCACCACCACCGTGGCGGCTTGGCGCACGGCGGCACCGGGGGTGGGCGACCAGGCCTTCGCGGTGATGGTGCCGAGGTTCGGGTGCGGGTGCGGACTGGTGCTCATGTCGACAAGCGTAACGCAGCGCCCGCCGGGCCGCGCGGCTGGGTCAAAGCTGGCTGGCCATCGACCAGCCGGGCCGCTCTGCCATGTCAGCGAAGTTCAACTCGATCATCAGGCCGTCTGGGTCGGCGACCAGGATCTGGAACAGCCTGGCCGACGCGATGTGGCGTTCGAGTACGGGCAGCCCGGCCTGGCGCAGCCGCCCCGCGAGGGCCTGCGGGTCCGTGGCGCGAAACACGATGTGATCGACGACCCCGGCGTTGTCGCGCGCCGAGTTTGCCGTGGTGCCCAAGTAGAAGCGCTGCGCATCGGGCGCGTCGGCCAGCCCCAAGTGCACCTGCACTTTGCCATGGACCCCGAGCCACATACCCGGGAAAGGGAGGTCGGGCCTGGGCATCTCTTCAAAGCCGAGCAGTTCGCAGTAGAAGTGCCGCGCGACCTGCAGGTCGCGGGCGCGGATGAAGTAGTGATCCAGGTCGGTCACCGGCATGGCCCGATTGTCATCGCGAGCGATGCCGCGCCGCGCGGGCCGACGTGTTCGTTGCGGCATTCAGCGAGTGCTCGTTGCAGCGAGATGGTGGCCAGCCGCGGGCACAGCCCCCATCCGCGGCGCGCTGGCTGGAGGTCAGCCCGGTCGGTGTCGACGAGGTCACACTGGCGCACCACAAACCGCTCGCCCGCTGGCAAGGGCCGGAAGGTTTGTCACCAGTCGAAGCCTCGGCGCGTGCCCTGGCAAGCGCGGATGACCTCAGCGCCGCATCAGGCTGCCGAGCAGATCGCCCAGGTTGCCCAGCCCTCCTTCGGGCACCTGGCCGTCGGGGGTGAGCTGGTCCACCACCTGCGGCAGCATCTGCGACAACTGCGCGCCCAGGTCGCCAGTGGACAGGCCCATCCTCTCGGCCATCATCGACATCTGGTCTCCGCCCAGCGCCCCCTGCAATTGCTCTGGCGACACCGGCAGGTTCTGGCCGGTGCCTATCCAGGAATTGACCTGCTCGCCCAGGCCGGCGGCCTGGAACTGTTGCACCAGCGCGGCCAGGCCGCCACCTTGCGCGCCCCCTTGCCCGTTGTTGGCGAGCATGGCAACGACCAGGTTCAGCAGTTCGGCCTGCCCGCCTCCGCCCAGGCCGCCCTGTCCGCGTTGCCCGCCTTGCCCGCCCAACATGCCGCCCACGATGTCCAACAGTCCCATGCTCATACCCCAGTAGTGGAGGGCAGATTCTGCGTGGCCCGCCGGTGGCTGGCAAGCCACAGCAGCGCGGCGCCGAGCAGGCCCAGCGGAACCAGCGCGCCCAGGTTCATCGAGCTCCAGCCGCCGGTGGTGACCAGTGCCCCGGAACTGAACGAAGTGAGGGTCATCGTGCCGAACACCCAGAAGTCCATCGCGCCTTGTGCGGTGGTGCGCTCCTCGGGCCGGTAGGCCTCGGTCAGCAGGGTGGTGCCGCCGATGTAGAGGAAGTTCCAGCCCACGCCCAGTGCGAACAGCGCGCCCAGGAAGTGCATCAGGTCGGTGCCCGAAAGTGCAAAGGCGATGCAGCCGATGTTGAGCAGCAGTCCCGTGGTCATGACCGGCAGCGTGCCGAAGCGCTTGATCAGGTGACCGGTGAAGAAGCTGGGCACGAACATGCCCAGCACATGCCACTCCAGTACCAGTGCCGCGTCGGAAAACGGATGCGAGCACTGCGCCATGGCGATCGGCGTGGCCGCCATCAGCAGGTTCATCACGCCGTAGCCCAGCGCCGCCGCGGCCACGGCGATGATGAACACCGGCTGGCGCGCGATCTCGCGCAGCGGCCGCCCGCCCGCCGTCTGCGCGGCCGTGGGCAGTGGCGGGAACGGGATCAGGCTGATCAGCCCCAGCGCCACCCCCGCCACCGCCACCAGCGCCAGGTAGGCACCGGTGAACGGCTGGGGCAGCAGGTCGCGCGTCGCCGAAGCCAGGTTCGGCCCGAACACGCCGCCGAGGATGCCGCCGGCCAGCACCCAGGAAATGGCCTTCTCGCGCGCCGCCGGCGCCACCAGCTCGGCCGCGGCGAAGCGGTACAGCGAGCCGTTGGCCTGGTAGTAGCCGGCGAGCACCGTGCCCAGCACCAGCAGGCCGAAGCTGCGCTGCCAGGCGGCGATGGCACAAAGCGCGGTCGCGCCGATGCCCCAAAGCAGGCCCACCTGGAAGGCGCGCTTGCGACCCACCTTGCGCTGGTGCCGCGCCACCAGCGCGGTGCTCAAAGCACCACCGGCCACATAGGCCGTCAGCGGCAGCGTGGCAAGCCAGGCCGTCGGCGCGAGCTGCAGCCCGACCAGCCCGTTGATGGCGATGAAGACCACATTGTTGGTAAGGAACAGGCCCTGGCACAGCGTCAGCAACAGCAGATTTCGGTTCATGGTTCCTTCAAGCCGGCCCAGGCCAGCACTGCCAGCGGTGCGGTCTCGGAACGCAGCACCCGCTCACCCAGCCGGGCGCGAGTGAAGCCTCGTGCCAACGCAGCATTCTCTTCGGCGGGAGACAGGCCACCCTCCGGGCCGCTGAGAGTGAGCAGGATATTCGCGCCGGCGGCCACCTCGTGCAACGTGGCCGCGCTTTCGCCAGGGCTGAGCAGGATGCGCACTCCTTGCTCGGGCAGTTGCGCCAGAAATGCATCAAGCGCCTGCACTGCGGCCACCTCGGGCACGCGAGTGCGGCCGCATTGCTCGGCCGCGGCGGCGGCAATGGCTTGCCAGTGCACCCGCTTGCGCTCGGCCCGGTCACCGGCCAGGCGCAACACCGAGCGTTCGCACAGCAGCGGCCGGATCGAGTGCACCCCCAGCTCGGTGGCCTTCTCGACCAGCAGGTCCATGCGTTCATTGGCGGGCATGCCCAGCGCCACGGTGATGCGCAGGCCCAGCTCGCGTTCCACCGGGTCGAAGGTCTGGATGCGCACGCGCACCTGGCTGCGCCCCATGTGCAGCACTGTGGCCGCCCATTCGCCGCCCTGGCCGTTGAACAGCCGCAGCGGGTCGGAGGGTTGCAGCCTGCGCACTTGCACATGGCGTGCGGCCGCGGCGGGCAGGTCGAGTTCGGCATCGCGCTGCAAGGCAGCGTCGACGTACAGGCGCACGCTCATGGATCGCAGTGTGCCTGATGGGGCGGTGCGGACCTTCGGCTGCGCTGCCCGCGCTCGCGCTTTGCATGCGCTCGCCCCTTCGCCGGCACTCGGCCGCGCGCAGTGCGCGGCCTCATGTCCGGCTCAGGCCTTGGCTTCGCGCAATTCGCGGCGCAGGATCTTGCCGATCGGGCTCTTCGGCAGTTCGGCGCGAAACTCGATGCTCTTCGGCCGCTTGTAGCCGGTGAGGTTGGCTTCGCAGAAGTTGCGGATGTCGGCCTCGCTCAGCCCCGGGTCCTTCCTCACCACCACCAGCTTCACTGCCTCGCCGGCCTTGGCATCGGGCACGCCGAAGGCGGCGCACTCCAGCACGCCGGGCAGCGTGCTGATCAGGTCTTCGATCTCGTTCGGATAGACGTTGAAGCCGCTGACCAAAATCATGTCCTTCTTGCGATCGACGATGCGGAAGTAGCCGTGCTCATCGACCATGCCGATGTCGCCGGTGCGGAAGAAGCCGTCGCGCGTCATGACCTTTGCGGTCTCGTCGGGGCGCTGCCAGTAGCCGGCCATGACCTGCGGGCCGCGGATGGCGATCTCGCCGGCCATGCCCGGGCCCACCTCCTGCCCGGCGTCGTCGAGCAGCGCCAGCTCGGTGTTCGGCAGCGGCAGGCCGATGTTGCCGCTGTAGGCGCTGCTGTCCACCGGGTTGCAGGTGGCCGAGGGGCTGGTCTCCGACAGGCCATAGCCCTCGACGATGGGGCAGCCCGTCTTTTCCAGCCACAGCCGGGCCGTGCCCTGCTGCACCGCCATGCCGCCGCCGACCGCCAGGACCAGGTGACTCCAGTCGACGGTGTGGAAGGCGGGGTGGTGGGCCATCGCGTTGAACATCGTGTTCACCGCCGGAAAGCTGTGGAAGCGGTGCTTCGACAGCTCCTTCAACACCGCCGCGATATCGCGCGGGTTGGGAATCAGGATGTTGCAGCCGCCGATGTGCATCGACAGCATCATGTTCGCGGTGAAACCGAAGATGTGATACAGGGGCAGCGCACACACCGTGGTCAGCTTCTCGCCACTCGGCAATTGCCGCAGCGCCGGTTGGTTCCAGGCCTCGGCCTGCAGCACGTTGGCCACCAGGTTGCGGTGCAGCAGCACCGCGCCCTTGCTGACGCCGGTGGTGCCGCCGGTGTACTGCAGCACGGCGATGTCCTCCGGCCCGACCACCGGTGCGATGTAGCTGCGGCCTCGGCCCAACGCCAGCGCATCGTTGAAGCGCACCGCGTCGGGCAGCTGGAAGGGCGGCACGAGCTTCTTCGTCTTGCGCACCACGTGATTGACCAGCGCGCGCTGCACGCTGCCGAGCATGTCGCCCATCGACGCCAGGATCACCACCTTGGTGGGTACCGCGTCCAGCGCCTGCTGCAGCGTGGCGCCGAAGTTCTCCAGCACAACGATGGCGCGTGCGCCCGAATCCTTCAGCTGGTGCTCCAGCTCGCGCGGCGTGTACAGCGGGTTGACGTTGACCACCACGTAGCCGGCACGCAGGATGGCCGCCACCGCCACCGGATACTGCGGCACGTTGGGCAGCATGATGGCGACACGGTCACCGCGTTCCAGGCCGCGGCCTTGCAGATAGGCCGACAGCGCCCGCGCATGGGCATCGATCTCGGCGAAACTGTAGCTGCGGCCCATGAACTTGTAGGCCGGCAATGCCGCGTGTTTGCTGAAGGCCGCATCCAGAAGCGCTAGCAGCGACGGGTACAGATCGGTGCGCACTTCCGCCGGCACGCCGCCGGGGTAGTGCTTCAGCCAGATCTTCTCCATCCACGCTCTCCAGGTCCGAACGGGGATTCTGACGGCTGGCTGACAGGCGCAGCATCAGGGGATTCGATAGCGCGGCACGTCGCAGCCCGGGGTTTACTCGCGTTGCCGTCGCTGCATTGCACGGGCCAAACTCAAGAGATTCGCGCCGTGTTTCACATGGCGCGAGCATCGCCTGCAAACACCATTCGGGAGACACGATGAAACGCCTGCTGCAACCCCTTCGCGCCCTGTTCGCCCTGCTGGCGCTGTGCCTGAGTGCGAGCGCTTTCGCGCAATACCCGAACCGGCCGCTGACACTGATCGTGCCCTGGGGCGCAGGGGGCGGCACCGACGCAGTGGCGCGCTTCATCGCCAGCCTGATGGAAAAGGATCTGGGCCAGCCGGTGAACGTGGTCAACCGCACCGGCGGCTCGGGCGTGGTGGGCCATTCGGCCATCGCCACCGCCGCGCCCGACGGCTACACCATCGGCATGATCACCGTGGAAATCACGATGATGCACCACCAGAAGCTGACCGAGCTGAACCCGACCAGCTACACGCCGATCGCGCTGGTCAACCTCGATCCGGCCGGCTTCCAGGTGCGTGCCGATTC
>Ga0209668_10000912_pt1 | contig 12366 bp, 6 predicted proteins | sample FrelakmetPLP11PL_FD_187150 | JGI IMG/M metagenome (GOLD analysis project Ga0209668, IMG submission 187150) | Freshwater lake sediment microbial communities from the University of Notre Dame, USA, for methane emissions studies - PLP11 PL (SPAdes)... | ecosystem: Environmental > Aquatic >... | reverse complement strand
GCTCTTTACCTGATATTGTTTCTTCAGTGAATGGAGAAAAAAATGCCCCAGAGTAATTAATCTCCAGGGCTTAACCAGGGTGCATCTACCATCTATTTCTACTGGGCAAAGTGGCTGAATCCGGATAGTGCGAGGGAAATGCTAAAGGTTTTTTTTTTGCAGGGTTTTGAAAGGGGCAATTGATGAGTGAATCTACTAGTAATTTAAGTTTTTCTAAGTATCCAAATTCCTTAGAACCTACGGTTTATATTGTTGGGGCAGGACCTGGAGATCCTGATTTATTAACGGTTAGGGCGCAAAAGTTGTTGGCTGGGGCTGATGTAATTTTATTTGCAGATTCTTTAATTCCCGAACAGATTTTAGATATTTGTCGTGCAGATGCGGAAATTATTAAAACAGCAAATCGGACTTTGGAAGAAATTGTACCACTGATGATTGATGCTGTGCGATCGCATAAATCAGTGGTCAGGCTACATTCTGGTGATCCTAGTCTGTATAGTGCTATTCATGAACAAATGCAGCTATTAGCCGATGCGAATATTCCCTTTGAAGTTATCCCTGGTATCAGTGCCTTTCAAGCTGCCGCAGCTAAATTGAAAATAGAGTTAACTGTCCCTGGTTTAGTCCAAACTATTATTCTCACTCGTATTAGCGGACGTACTCATGTTCCCGATACTGAAGAGTTAGCAGCTTTAGCAGCCCATCATGCCAGTTTATGTTTATATTTAAGTGTGAGTCATATCACTGAAGCCCAAGGGAAATTGTTAGAACATTATGATCCAGATACTCCAGTCGCAATTTGCTATCGTTTAGGCTGGCCAGATGAAAAAATCCGGGTTGTAAATTTAGCACAAATGGCAGATTGTACCCATGAAGAAAAATTACGGCGAACTACACTTTATGTCATCAGTCCCGCACTGCTACCAGTAAGTGGGCGCTCCCGCTTGTATCACCCCGAACATAATCATTTATTCCGTTCATCTCATAATCTTGGCTAGTACCGCAAGGCGGAAGTCAAAAGTCAAAAGTCAAAATGAAGACAGTATAGGCTTTTGGAGGATTTAGAATGGTTGGTTTATTTACGCCGTTTTGTACTAGTAGTTCGTCAAATAAATTTTGATGGGTAATGGAAAAAAACTTCTGTTCTTCCCTCCCCCACCTGGCTTCACTGAAGATGGAATATCGCTGAAAAAAACAAGATGAACAAAACTAATATTGGTACAGTTACTATTCATGGGTATACAATTACTGAACTTATTTATGCTAGTAAAAAAACTACAGTTTATCGTGGTCAACAGCAAACAACACAGATTTCAGTTATTATCAAGATTCTCAACGCAGAATATCCCGGGTTGCAGGATTTAATAGCATTTAAAAATCAATTTGCTATTAGTCAACAAATAGATCACCCAAATATTATTAAATGTTATGCCCTAGAAAAATATGGTAATAGTTATGCCCTAATCTTAGAAGATTTTAGTGGTATATCTTTAAGTGAATATATCAGTTTACAAAAATTAGATATTAACTCTTTTATGCCTATTGCGATCGCAATTACTAAAGCATTAGAGTTGCTGTATGCCAAGAGAATTATTCATAAAGATATTAAACCCAGAAATATTCTAATTAATCCCCAAACTCAGGAAATCAAGCTGATAGATTTTGGTATTTCCTCCCTATTACCTAAAGAAACTACGGACATCAAAAGCCCCAATGTATTAGCAGGGACACTTATCTATATGTCTCCAGAACAAACGGGAAGAATGAATAGAGGCATAGATTACCGCACTGATTTTTATTCTTTAGGAGTAACTTTTTATGAATTACTCACAGGACAATTACCTTTTTATAGTCCAAACCATTTAGAGTTGATATATTACCATCTGGCAAAAGAACCTATTAATGCTAGAGAAATTAATCCCCAAATTCCTCAAGTTCTCGCAGATGTCATTGCTAAGTTAATGGCAAAAAACCCTGATAATAGATATCAAACAGCTAGAGGAATTAGATATGATCTAGAAATATGTCAGCAAATTTTATTAACTCAAGGTGAGATTGGTAACTTTGAGTTAGGACAGAGAGACGTAAGTGATAGGTTTCTGATTCCTGAAAAACTTTATGGTAGAGAACAAGAAATTATTACCTTATTAAATGCTTTTAAAAATGTCAGTTCTGGTAATAAAGAACTAATATTAGTGGCAGGGTTTTCTGGGATTGGTAAAACTGCCGTCGTTAATGAAGTTCATAAACCAATTGTGCGGGAAAAAGGTTATTTTATCTCTGGTAAGTATGATCAATTTCAGCGAAATGTTCCCTTTTCTGCATTAGTGCAAGCATTTCGCAGTCTCATGAGACAACTGCTAACCGAAAATATGGTGCAGTTACAAGAGTGGAAAATTCAGATATTATCAGCTTTGGGAGAACAAGCACAGGTAATTATAGATGTTATTCCTGAACTAAAAAATATTATTGGACCGCAACCACCAGTTTCTGAACTAACAGGAAATGCTTCGGAAAATCGCTTTAATTTATTATTTAGTAAGTTTATTCAAGTATTTGCTACAAGTGAACATCCATTGGTCATTTTTTTAGATGATTTACAATGGGCTGATCTAGCTTCTTTAAAATTCATAAAATTATTAATGTGTGAAAAATACACAAAATATTTATTATTAATTGGAGCGTATCGAGATAATGAAGTCAATCCGGGACATCCTTTAATCACAACTTTAGATGATATTCGTCAAGAAAATATCACAATTAATCAGATTATTTTGCAAGCTTTAGATAAATCTCATATTAGACTATTAGTTACAGATACTCTATCTTGTCCGAAATCACATAGCCAAAAACTAACGGAACTACTTTTAAGAACCACCCAAGGTAATCCATTTTTTACCAATCAGTTACTTAAATCATTACATGAAGATGGATTAATTACTTTTAATTTTAGCCTTAGTTATTGGCAGTGTGATCTAAATGCAGTCAAAGCCTTATATCATAATGATGATATTGTTAATTTTCTTAAAATCCAACTACAAAAATTACCTGAAAATACTCAAGATATTTTAAAAATAGCTGCTTGTATTGGCAGCCAATTTGATTTATCTACCCTGGCTATAGTTTGCGAAAAATCCCAAATACAAATAGCGGCTGAATTATGGGATGCTTTGCAAGAAGAACTGATTATTCCCCAAAATGAAGCATATAAATTTTTTACGGGCGAAGCATCAGTATTTGATGTTTTTAACTTAAATTTTCCGGTTAATAGCACTGAATTAATTTTCGCTAAATATAAATTTTTTCATGACCGAGTTCAGCAAGCAGCTTATGTCCTAATTTCTGATGTTGATAAATCAGCAATGCACTTGAAAATTGGTCAGTTACTATTAAAAAATACCAATGCTGCGGAACTGGAAGAGAAGATATTTGAGATAGTTAACCAGTTAAATATTGGGGTTGAATTAATTACTAATCAGTCAGAAAGACATGAATTAGCTAAATTAAATTTAATTGCTGGTTGTAAAGCCAAATCTTCTACCGCTTATGAATCTGCTATTAGATATTTAAAGGTAGGCTTGGAACTTTTAGCAATAAATAGTTGGGAAGATGAGTATGAATTAGCTTTAAATCTTTACACAGAAATCGCAGAAGCAGAATATTTAAATATTGATTTTGAGCAAGCAGAAATATATATAGAAGTAGTTAAACAAAATGCTACCAGTTTTATAGATAAAGTAAAAGTGTATGAAGCACAAATACAAATATATATGTCTCAATTGCAACTACAAAGAGCCATAGAGACAGGGTTGAATTTAGTCAACTTGCTGGGAGTAAATTTAGAAAAAACACCTCCACAAAACTTAAATGTTGATGATTTAATCAATTTACCAGAGATGATAGCTACTGATAAACTTGCGGTGATGCGGATTTTAACTAATCTGACTGCTGCTAGTTATTTTGTTGATCCAGAATTATTCCCAGTTATTATCTTTACCATGATCAATCTATCAGTAAACTATGGTAATTCCCCGTTTTCTGCTCATGGATATGTAAACTATGGTGTGATACTCTGCGGTTTTGTTGCTGATATTGAAACTGGATATCGTTATGGTGAATTGGCTTTAAATATATTAGATAAATTTGATGGTAGAACAGTTAAATGTCGAGTTATGCTAATGTGGGCTTGCAATGTTCTATTTTGGAAAAAACATCTCAAAACAGTAGTTAGTAGTTTACAAGAAGCCTTACAAAGCGGAATAGAAACTGGAGATTTAGAATATTCTGGTTACTGCTCGTCAATGTATAACATGAATATGATTTTCAGTGGTGAAAACTTATCCTATGTATTTGAGCAGTTAAAAAGTCATATACTTTTAATGTATAGCTTCAAGCAACAAGGTACCGTTTTACTACATAAGCTATGGTATCAGCTAGTTTTTAATCTTGCAGAAATTAATGAAACCAAACAAACATTTGATGGTGAGTTATTTGATGAATCTCAAATATTACCAATTTTGATCGCATCTAAAGCATCAACTGTAATATTTTCATTATATTTAGCAAAAACTATATTTTATTACTTCTCTGGTTTGACCAGTATTGCTGTTGAGAATGGGATTCAAGGTGAAGCTTATTTAGAATGTGTAGTGGGACAAGTTACTACGAGTCAATATAATTTTTATTATTCTTTATCTCTTTTAGCTGAATATGATCAGCAGTCTGTGAGTGGACAAAAACAATATTTAGAAAAGGTTTTATCTAATCAAGAGAAAATGAAAAATTGGGCTGTTCATGCACCCATGAATTTTCAACATAAATATCAATTAATAGAAGCAGAAAAAGCGAGAGTGTTAGGAAATAATTGGCAAGCAATAGAGCTTTATGACCAAGCAATTGCTGGAGCTAAAGAACACAAATATCTTCATGAAGAGGCACTAGCTAATGAACTAGCAGCTAAATTTTATTTGAGCTTTGATAAAGAAAAAATTGCCAAGACTTATTTAATAGATGCTTATTATTGTTATGCTAATTGGGGAGCTAGGGCTAAAATTGAGAGTTTAGAAACAACCTATCCTCATTTGCTTGAACCTATTATTAATCAAACCAAAACTAAATTAACAGCCGGTGAAGTAAGTACACTTATTAGTAAACCTAGTTTGACAGGTGTTTCTGCATTATTAGATTTAGAAACTGTGACTAAAGCATCCTTAGCGATCGCTTCGGAAATTCAGATAGATAAGTTATTATCTACTCTCATGCAGGTAATATCAGAGAATGTTGCCGCCAATAAATCTGCATTAATTTTGCAAAAAGAGGGAAATTTAATATTAGTAGCTCAATGTATGAATGAACATGAATGTAAATTTTCTACTACACCAATTAACGATAGCCAACATTTACCATTAAGTATTATTAATTATGTAGCAAATATGCAAGAATATTTATTAATTAGTGATGCTACAAATGATCAGGATTTTGCCAATGATTCATACATTATTCAGCATCAATCCAAATCTATATTATGCAATCCTATTTTGAATAAAGGGCAATTAATTGGTATTCTTTATTTAGAAAATAATCTAACTGTGGGTGCTTTCACTATTGACAGATTAAGAATATTAAATCTCCTATCTTCTCAAGCTGCCATTTCCCTAGAAAATGCCCAACTCTATAGTAATTTAGAAGAAAAAGTCACCCAAAGAACTCAGGAATTAAATGAAAACAATCTGCATTTAGAACAAACACTACATGAGTTAAAAGCCACACAATCCCAACTAATCCAAACGGAGAAAATGTCCAGTTTAGGACAAATGGTTGCGGGTATTGCCCATGAAATTAATAACCCCGTCAATTTTATCTATGCGAATATTGAACACGCTAGTAATTATATTGAATCTATTATCAATTTACTGAATATATATCAACAAGAATATCCTTGTCCATCAGCTACTATTGAAAAATATAAACAAGACAATGATTTTGATTTTGTTATTCAAGATTTACCTAGAATTCTTGATTCAATGATGGTAGGTTCAGAACGGATTCGGAAGATTATTTTAAGTTTACGTAATTTTTCCCGTCTGGACGAATCTGCCATAAAATCTGTAGATATTCATGAAGGAATTGATAGTACATTAATGATTTTAGAAACCCGATTCCAAGAAAAGTTAGGCTATTCTAGCAATGTAATAATTAAAAAATATGGTGATATTCCCTTAGTTCAATGTTATGCTTCCCAAATGAATCAGGTATTTATGAATATCATTAGTAATGCGATTGATGTTTTGAAACAGCGACAAGAAAATTTATCTACTACCGAACTGAAAAATAATCCTAGTCAGATAATTATTCGCACTAAGATTATTAATAATAATTGGGTACAAGTTTCTATTAAAGATAATGGTATGGGGATAAATCCTGAAATTAAACAACGCATATTTGATCCGTTTTTCACAACCAAACCAGTAGGAGAAGGTACAGGTTTAGGATTATCAATCAGTTATCAAATTGTTGTAGAAAAGCATGGTGGTGTGTTAGATTGTATCTCCGCACCCGGAAAAGGAACAGAATTTATCATTGAAATCCCCATTAAACTCCACCAGCAATAAAATTTCCACATTGAACCCTTAAAACTCTTACCTTTGCGCCTATCTTATACGGGATATAACAATATTTTATACACCATAAGAGACTTTTAAAACATCCTCTAAGAGAGATTGCGTGAGACTAAAATTCACCCAAATAAATCAATTTTTGTATGTATTGGTAGCACCTAATCCTATGATAATATCTCTTTGAGCTTCTGTTAAGCCTTGAGTTTCTGCAATATTCATATCTTGATAAAGCTTCTTAGGTATTAAAGTTTGTAAACAATTGCCTGTTTGCACATCCCACAAGTTGATGGTTGTGTCTTCACTCCCACTCGCTAGAATTTTACCATCAAAACTAAAAGCAACTGACCAAACTGGCTTTGTGTGTGCTTGTAATTTATGCAAACATTGACCCGTATTTACATCCCATAATCTGATGATTTTATCATCACTAGCACTAGCCACAATTTTGCTTTCAGGACTGAAGACAAGGAATCTAATTTGAGCATTATGACCTGCTAAAATGTGCAGACATTCACCACTGCTAATATCCCATAGTTTTATCGTTAGATCATCACTACCACTAGCAATAATTTTACCATGAGGACTCCAGGCAACTGAACGTATTCTATTTTGATGTTCCCCTATGTTTGTGAGTTTTCCAGTGGCAATATTCCATAACTGTAAGACATGAGCATCACTACCAATAACTATATTTTCAGAATCAGGACTGATAGCAACTGACCAAATCCAATATGGATAATCATTTAAACTTTTCCAGCATTGGTTTGTGTTTGTATCCCATAATTTTATACTATGATCATCACCTGCACTCACCAGTTTTGTCCCATCATAATTAAAACTAACTAACCAAATCCAATCACCATGTTTTTCTGATAAACTGACACTTTTACCTGTGGTAATGTCCCATAATTTTACCCAACCATCATTACCACCACTAGCTATTTTTTTGCCTTGAGGTGTATAGGCAACTGACTGTACTCGCTTGGCATGATTTCCTAATATTTTGCATTTACCTGTTTGAATATTCCAGATAGAAATTTTGCCATCATCACTACCACTAATTAAAGTTTTATCATCGAGAGAAAATGTAACTGACCATACTCTTTGTGTATGACCATATATAGTTTTTAAAGATTTACTTTTATTCACATCCCATAATCTAACACTTTGATCATCGCTACCACTAATTAAAGTTTTACCATCAGGACTAAAGGCTATAACTCGCACGCGACGATAGCTGCGATCGCCAAAGGCATCTCTTTCTGGTAAAGTGAAAGATTCACCAGTTTCAATGTTCCATAATTTGATAGTTTGATCAGCACTACCACTAGCTAGAATTGTCCCATCAGGACTAAAAATAACCGACCAAATTCTTCCATCATGTCCATGAAAAGTCTTCAGACATTCCCCTGTATAGATATTCAGTAATCTCACCATCTTATCATCGCTACCAATCGCTAAAATTTTACCATTGGGACTAAAAGCAATGGAGCGAATAGGATAATTTCCTTGTCTCCATGTAGTGCGACATTCACCTGTATTTACATCCCATAATTTAACAGTTTGATCTACACTGGCACTAGCTAAAATTGTTCCTTGAGCGTTAAAAGCAACCGTACGTACCCAGTAAGTATGTTCTGTAAAAATGTGGCAACATTGATATGAATTAACATCCCACAATCTGACAGTAAAATCATCACTAGCACTAGCTAAAATTTGACCATTAGGACTAAATGCTACTGACCAAACTTGATCCTTGTGTTCTTCTAATTTAGCAATACATTCACCAGTATAAATATTCCATATTCTCACAGTATCATCGTTACCAGCACTGGCTAAAATTGGTTCTTGAGGATGAAAAGCAATTGATCTGATCCAATTAGTATGACCTATACAAGTAGTGATAATTTGACTATCTGCTAATCGCCAAATATACAAATTTTTATCTGTATCACCCGTAGCCCAAAATTTACCATCAGGACTAAATGCTACTGCTAGAACACCAGCTAATGATTTCGAGAAAACAGATTTAGATAAATCAGAATAGGCAAAATTAGTCTGATGTAAATGAACTCCCTGAAGATAGGCTTGACAAATAGTTAAATAAGAAAAATCATAATTGGTTAAGTCTGTTTTTAGGTAACAAAATATATTCAGAATATTGCCTCCTAAATATCCTGGAGATAGAGGTGATTGTTTTTGGCAATTTATAATAATTTCTTGGAGTTTATTTTCTAAATTTTTTGTTCCCTTAAATTGATAACGTAATTTTTCGATTAATGGTTCAAGAATTAGGCGAATTTGAATTTCTCGAATATAATCTTTAGATTGAGCTTTAATTAGGGCATGACTATTCAATAAATCATGGTTGCCATTAATAACCTCCTCATAAACTTTTTTAATCAAGTTTTCCGTGATAAACTCCATAATCACATTTTGTAATGTGTAGCGATTCTCATTTTTTCCTTTTTCAATTAAAGAACGCCTTTTGAGAGATTCTAGGTTATCAGTAATAGTTGTTTGATAATGTTTTAAAACCATATCATCTTTTAATTCTGGTATTGAAACCAACTCTCGATTAATCGCTAACCAGTACATAATTTGTTTTTCTGATTCTGATAAACGGTTAAACTGTTCCGCTAGAAGTTGACGTATATCACCAAATACGGGTTGTTCTTCTGCAAAAAATTCAGATACATTACCGCTATATAATTCTTGAATACGGGAAGAGACTATATTTAAAGCTTGGGGATTACCTTGATATAAATAAATTAAATTTTGAGCTTCTTCTGAAGATATTAATAAGCATTTATTATTAAATATCTGTTGATATTCTGTATTTATTCCTGCCAGAGTTAGTGTGCGAACAGGTAAGGTATCTCCTTCTAGGTGAGCAATTTCTGATGGTTTTTCCCGACTGGTTATTATTAAGCAGCTTTGATGTTTTCCTATTCCTATTTGTTTGAATAATTCGCCATATCCTTCATAGCCTTGACAATAATTTCCAGTATATGTCCCTGCTTGAAAAATTGATTCAGCATTATCTAAAATGATGAGACAGCGAGAGTAACTTAGATATTCCAGTAGTTTGGTTATTCTGCCGCCAACAGTATCAGGTAAATCAATTTCTTGTTCTTGGGAAATAAAAAAAATCAAGTCTGCTAAAATATTTTGAATTGATGGTGCTTCTCTTAAACTTCGCCAAATTAACCAATCAAATTTATCCTGAATTTCTTGGGCTATTTTCGTAACTAAAGCAGTTTTACCAATGCCACCCATACCCAACAATGCTACTAATTTCGCTTTATCTGTAACAATCCCATGTTTGAGAATTTCAATTTCTTCAGTACGTCCACAAAAGTGAGGAACTTCAGGTGCTTCTCCCCAGTCTTGGTGCTGTTTTTTCAAGTTTTGGGAGGTTATTTGTTGTTGAATTTGACTATTAATAGAATCAGATTTTTTGACTAACTCAGGTAGGTATTGCAGAAATAGCTCAATTAAGTCCTTACGTTTGGGATAACGTTCCCCTAGTTCATTTTTTAGTCCAAAGTTTTCGCAAATTTCTTGAATGTGTTTTCTGACTGTGGACTCTGCAATATGAAGAGATGATGCTATCTCCATATCTCTTTCGCCTGCTAATAATTTTAGCAGCACTTCCTTTCGTCTATTTGTTAGTTTGTTAAATGCTTGAGTAAATTTATTTTTGTCCATAACTATTTAGATATCATTAACATCCTATTTAATTAGTGTATTTTCAAATTAAAATCAATTTTTTATATAAAGATTCTCAATAATTTACGGAGTTTTTTGACCAAGACTTACGTAAAATATCCCTTTCACTCTCATTCCTCCGTGTCCTCCGCGATTGGAGTAGTTTATTTTTTTTACGTAGTATGCACGTAAGTTGTATTGACAATACTCTAATTGTGGATTTTTCTACACAACAAGCCTTGTGTACTTGTGTACTGCTCTAATAGTAGCAGTTAGAACTCCTAAAAAGAATAGTCGGTCATCAAGATTCTAGAGTTTACTAACTTTTTTAGTTACTTACCGTAACGCTAGACATCTATATAAATGGAGGAAACAACAAAATGGAAGAACCAACAATAGAAGGAGTTATTGTTACACTTGTGACAAGTGCTGCAACAGGTTTTGTTAAGGGACTTGCTAGTGATGCCAGTCATGATGCTTATCATCAAGAAGTTGATGATCATCCTGATGAAAATGTTCCTACTCATATTGCTCACGCTATTGGTCGGTTTTTCGGTCAAATTGTGAGTGGTTCTTAGTGACGCAGTTATGAAAAATTTCTTGATTTTTATACTGACAATCATTTCAGGTGCTTTTTGTCTCTTCTGGAAATTTAATCAGGAGAAGGCTGATATAAACCAACGTGCAGTTGAATGTATGTCTTTTGTTCACCAAGGCATTGATTTAACTGGAAAAGGTAAAAACAATTGCACCAGTCCAGAACTGATACCAAATCGGTAATTAGTTCAAAATATATTTTTATGTTGAATGATAGCTTGCTTGAATCTTGCTCATCATTCAACACTTTCCCTAGCAAATAATAACCAAACATAATAATTGGAGCAGATTAATGAATATCAACTTATCTAAAAATAAATTCTCGACCATGAAATTATTTTTTATAGGCATATCTTTGACCATAGCCGCTACATTAATTAACAATCAGCCAGCTAATGGACAAACTTATGAATGCAAACCTGTAAATTCACCTTTTAAATTTAGTTTAGTTCCTGTAACTCTTGATATTTGTGGTACTTTTGTCAGACTCGATGCCAATGGTTCTTCAATATCAACAGGAACGTGGGGAAATCTAACTATAGCAGTTGCTCGCTCTGGAGAAATGTACCAATTAGTTAATGATAGTTGGAAATATCTAGGAGTCATTACTGATATTCCTTTGTCAGATCAATGCCAAGATGGTAACACAGATGCTTGTAGAAAATGGGGGAAAAATTTAGATAGACTCTTGCAAAGATGCCGTAATGGTGAGAAGCTTACAGGATTATGTAATAGTAATTAATCAGGCTCTTTTCTGTAAATTTGGCAATCTTTCAGTCTTACTTATTTAATTTATCAGGAAGTAAAACTCATGTCTATTTCTCAATCTACTGCAAATTTAAAATTAGCTAATGATTTGCTAACCCAAGAACAAAATAATCTGATATTAACGGCTTTAGAATTAGCCGAGAAACAATTACATGATTTTGCCAATAGTCCAGATTTTCAAACCAAAATGCAGTTAAATTTTGGCGTTAAAGTTGACATAACTGAAATCCAAAAAGATTGGCAAAATCAAGACTTTAGCATAATTCCTGATATTCAAGTTCGCCTAGAAACTGAACTTGGTGGAGCAATGGGAGCTTATGCTCAAGCTACTAATACCATTTATTTATCCCAAGATTTTCTCAACCAAAATACAGCAAATGTGGGTTCTATTACTTCAGTATTATTAGAAGAAATTGGTCATGCTGTAGATGCAAAAATAAATACAGTTGATACTCCCGGTGAAGAAGGAGCGATTTTTGCGGGTTTGGTGCAAGGAAAAACACTTGAGCCTGATCAGTTCCAGGAGTTAAAGGCTAAGAATGATACTGCAACTATAAATTTGGATGGACAGATACTTCAAATTGAAAAGGCAACTACTGGTTTTGTTAGTGGCGGTTTTGAAGGTAGTCAAAAAACAATTAAATTAGATTCTAAAGGTGGAGGAACAGTTAAA
>Ga0209668_10000911_pt1 | contig 12373 bp, 10 predicted proteins | sample FrelakmetPLP11PL_FD_187150 | JGI IMG/M metagenome (GOLD analysis project Ga0209668, IMG submission 187150) | Freshwater lake sediment microbial communities from the University of Notre Dame, USA, for methane emissions studies - PLP11 PL (SPAdes)... | ecosystem: Environmental > Aquatic >... | reverse complement strand
GGTTATTTCTTCACTTGATAAAGATTAACCAAGGTTTCATTAAGTCATTACGACTTCAACGAGCAGAAGACTTTCAACGGACCTTTCGATTAGGGGATAAACAGAAACAAGGTAGCTTAATTGTTTATACTAAGCTCAATGACTTAGGTTATGCTAGGTTGGGGTTAGCTGTGGCAAAGAGGATAGTTCCAAGTGCGATCTCTAGGAATCGGCTTAAGCGCCTCATACGTGAGAGTTTTCGGCTTAATCGGCATAAGTTGCCTAATGTGGATATTATCATAGTAGTCACAAGTCGATCTTTATATAATAATCAAGTTTTGTTGTGTGATTTAGATAAACAATGGTCAAGGTTAGCAGTTTATTACAAAAGAGCCTGATCTTTTTATTGCAGGTTTACGGTTACCTTATTAGTCCCTTAATAGGGCACTATTGTCGTTTTTATCCAAGCTGCTCTAAATATGCCCAAATAGCAATTAGACGCTATGGTGCTTGTAAAGGACTGTACCTGACTGTACGACGATTATTATGTTGCCATCCTTGGCATTTAGGTGGATATGATCCTGTCCCACCACTTCCTGTTTCTAAACTACCAACTAAAATGAGTTAATTTATATGGAACTGGCCCGTGTTTTTTTATTAGGCGCTTTGTTTTTAATAGCATTTATGTTATGGAATGCATGGCAAAATGAATACCCACCTAATAGTCAAGAAATAGGTTCTGCAAATTTTATAAAAAAAGAGCTGCTTGATAATAATAAAACAGTAAAACTACCAGTGCCTTTAGCTGAAACAACTCTTCCAAGTAAAAACGAAAAACAAAACCGTTTTATCCATGTGAAAACCGATGTACTTGATGTTTGGATAGATACTTTAGGAGGAAACATTGTCAAAGCTAATCTTTTACAGTACCAACAACATCCTAATCAAGTAAGTTCCTCTCCATTTCAATTATTAAGCGCTGATCCAGCTAATTATTACGTTGCTCAAAACGGATTAGTACTATCCGGTAAAAAACAGATTTTTCAATATTATAGCTCTAAAAATAACTATAGTTTAGATCCAGGGCAATCAGAGCTTAAAGTTAATTTAATCTGTAATACTTGTGGAAAAGCACAGGTTCAAAAGCAGTTTACATTTAAAAGAAATGATTATTTAATCCCAGTTAGTTATCAAATATCGAATCATTCGTCTTCTATTTGGGAAGGACGACTTTATATCCAATTTCAACAAAAGAAAATTGCTCAAGCACATAGTTTATTTAATATTAGCTCTTATACGGGTGGGGCGATTTCTACGCAAGATAAACCTTATCAAAAGATTAGTTTTGATAAAATTGGGCAAGGAAATATCTCATTAGCTACTCAAAATGGTTGGGTGGCTATGTTACAACATTATTTTTTAAGTGCTTGGATACCGCCGGTTGGACAGGAATTTCACTTCTATAGCTATGCAAAAGGAGATATTTATACGCTGGGTATGTTAGGTATGCCCTTTCAGGTTCAGCCAGGTATGGAATTTATCAGTCAGAGTAAGCTTTATCTAGGCCCTGAAATTATGGATCGTTTAAAAGCGGCTGCTCCCCATTTGGATTTGACTGTGGATTATGGAATTTTATGGTTCATTTCCATGGCACTTTTTTGGTTACTAAAACACATCCATCACTATGTTGGAAACTGGGGATGGTCGATAGTTATCGTAACGATATTAATCAAATTGGCTTTTTATCATTTATCAGCTAAAAGTTACCGTTCCATGGCTAGTATGCGTAACTTACAACCGCGTCTACAGGCCTTAAGAGAGCGCTACAGTGATGATAAACAAAAGCTAACTCAAGTTACCATGGAGCTCTATAAGACCGAGAAAGTGAATCCTTTAGGGGGATGCTTGCCTATATTGGTGCAGATTCCAGTGTTTATTGCACTGTATTGGATGCTTTTAGAAAGTGTCGAGTTACGACAAGCGCCATTCATACTCTGGATTCATGATTTATCGACCAAAGATCCTTACTATATTTTACCTATTTTAATGGGTATCACTATGTTTGTTCAACAACGCCTCAATCCACCACCGCCAGACCCAACACAAGCTAAAGTGATGCAGTTTCTACCTATTTTCTTTACCGCTTTATTTTTGAATTTTCCTTCGGGATTAGTGTTGTATTGGGTTGTGAATAATACACTTTCAATTTTACAGCAATGGTTTATTATGCGTCGAGTAAGCATTGAGCTATCAAAAAAAAAACGATAACAGTGATTAGAAGAGAGTGAGTAATTTTGAAGCAATTTTAACTCAAGACAGCGAAACTATTGTTGCTCTTGCTACTCCTCATGGCAGAGGAGGAATAGCTGTCATTCGTGTTTCAGGTTCCAATATTCAGCGTATTGCTACTCAATTACTGGGGCATGTGCCTAAAAAAAGATATGCAGAATATCTTTCATTTTTATCGGAAGATGGAAGTACTATCGACGAAGGCCTTGTTTTATATTTTCCTGCGCCAAATTCTTTTACAGGTGAAGATGTTCTCGAGCTGCAAGGTCATGGGGGGCCTGTCATTGTAGATTGCCTATTGAAGCGGGTAATGCAGCTAGGCGCTCGATTGGCAAGACCAGGAGAATTCACCGAACGAGCATTTTTAAATTCAAAGCTTGATCTTGTACAAGCGGAAGCTATTTCTGATTTAATTGATGCAGAATCAGAACAAGCAGCACGTGCAGCGATGCGTTCACTACAGGGAGATTTTTCGCAGCACATTAACCAGATGAGAGAGATCTTAATAGACTTAAGAACATGGTTAGAAGCAGCGATAGACTTTGCTGATGAAAATATAGATTTTTTAAAAGATACTGAAATTGTAAATAAATTACATTCTATTTTAGCAGATATTCAAAAAATAAGAAATTTAGCTAAACAAGGTACTTTATTGAAAGAAGGGTTAAGCTTGGCTATTGTTGGCCCACCAAATTCAGGAAAATCAAGCTTATTAAATAAATTAAGTGCACAAGAATCTTCAATTGTGACTTCTTTTGCTGGAACTACTCGCGATGTGATTAGAGAAAAGATTCAAATTGAAGGGTTGTTACTTAACGTCGTTGATACTGCCGGATTAAGAATTACCGCAGATGAGATTGAAAAAGAAGGGATTAAAAGAACGCTAGCCGAAATAGTTAAAGCAGATTTAATTTTATGGGTCGTTGATCATGCGACAATTTCGACTGGAGATTCAAAATTTTGGAAAGAACAACAGTCTTTTTTAAAAGATTTTTTTAACGATAAACGAATTATTATTATAAGAAATAAAATTGATCTTAAACAAGAAAAAGCGAGTATAGATAAAGAAATGGATTTTGATGTTATTAAATTATCCGCAAAAACAGGTGAAGGTTTAACATTACTTTTTAATCACTTAAAAAAATGTGTAGGCTATACCATTTCACCTGAAGGTAATTTTAGTGCTAGACGTAGACATTTAGAGGCTTTAACTCAAACTGAAATTGCTTTAACGAATGGATTAAAAAAATTAAAAGAAAATCAATTTTCAGAACTGCTTGCTGAAGATTTATCTATAGCACAAAATTATTTAGGAGAGATTACCGGCCAATTTACAACGAATGATTTGTTAGGAAAAATTTTTTCAAGTTTTTGTATCGGTAAATAATTTTTCATTATTTATTAAATCATCGATAGCTTTTAGAACAATTTCTGGTGTTAGTTGTTTTAAACAATTGAAATGAATCAAAGGGCATTCTCTTTCAAAGCAAGGGCTACAGCTAAGTTTTAAGTAGATTATTTTAGCTTTTAACGATAAAGGAGGCGTAAATTCTGGACTACTTGAACCATAGATTGCAATTAATGGCTGACCTAATGCTGCGGTTAAATGCATAAGTCCAGAGTCATTACTAATAACCAATGCAGCAAAAGATAAAACATTTAAAGCTTCTACTAAGGATGTTTTACCAATGAGATTAATACAAGCATTTTTAGTTAGTTTTTGTATTCTATGTCCCATAGGTTCATCAGATTTAGAGCCGAGTAATACAATTTGCCAAGCTTTTGATTTTTTATGATTTGCGACTTCTGCAAAATATTCTGCAGGCCAACATTTAGCAGGACCATAAGCGGCACCTGGGCATAGTATAAGTAAAGGTTTTTTTTCTTCAATTTGGAATAAGTTTTTAAGCTTTGCCCTCTCGTAATTAGGGTTAATTTCAAGATGAGGTTGGAAAGTTTGCCAATCCAAAGTTTTATTTGCTAGACTTTTAGTATTCCCTAACATTAGAAAACGCTGGACCATCATAGGGTATTTTTTTTTATTTAAAATACGCCAATCATTTAATAAGCCAAAACGCATTTCGCCGACCCAACCTGTTCTTATAGGGATACGGGCCGCAAAAGGAATAATGGCAGATTTCCATGAATTTGGAAGAATAATTGCCTGTTGGTATTTTTTATTTCGTAATCCTTTTCCAAGTTGCCAGCGTTTTTTTAATTGAAATTGAGAGTGACCTAAAGGCATCGTGAATATTTCATTAATTTCAGGCATAACAGAATATAGTTCACGGCTCCAAGCAGGAGCTAACACATCGATTATTGTCTCTGAGTTTTGATGCTTTATATATTTAAGTAAAGACTGCACAATGACTATATCGCCTATCCATGCAGGGCTGGTAATAAGAATTTTTTTAGGATCATTCATAAAGTGCTAGCTAATTTTATTTTTCAAAAAATATTCGGTTCCGCAATAAGGGCAAGTAACATGACCAGTTTTGGCAATAGGCAAATAGACTCTAGGATGCGAATCCCATAAGGAGCTATTTTTTAAAGGACATGATAGAGGAAGATTTTGAGGGCTAATTTCATAATAACGTTTAGTTTGACTGCGTTTTAATGGTAATGACATAAAAAACCTCTGGGTTATCGTACTATTATTTTGCCAGTTCCATGCTAAACTGTATAGAAATTTATCTTTTTTATAGGATAAAATAAGGTTTAAGCTCAGCTTATGAGAAATTTATTCAATCTACTTCTGAATAACTATTCTTTAACTAAGGATTAAAATTAACTATTTTAATAATTTTTAATTAACTAATAGATTTACTCTATTGATTTCTAGTCATTTAATTAAGCATATGCCAACTTTAAAGGTATTGAAAAATGGTAATGTTCCAAGGCCTACGGCCCGGTTTTAAAAAAATCAATAAACCTAAAAAAGCACAAGCTGATCTGAATGTTATTAAAACAGCTGATGACCTATTAAATACAGAAAATAATTTGGTATTAATTGAAACTATAAAATTACTCGTTAAACCACCTAACCGTTTTAATTATTTATATTTACCTATTATTAGGAAATTTGCTGAATTTGTTCAGGCAATTCCTTTAATGCAGTATGGATTTTTTAATCAGGAAATTAATTTTTTAGAAAGAGGTCTGGAACGAAGCGCAAGAACACTTTCTTTATGTTTGAAATATTTTTTCCCAGAAGAAAGCGATTTCATTAATATTAGTAATAGTGATGCTTTATGGATTTATGCGACATTTACCGCGGCATTATTTTTAGATATTGGTAAACTTACCGTTAAATATTCTATAATGGTTTATCATAAAAAATCCTATCCACTTAAAAAATGGAATCCTTTTTCGGGTTCGATCTTAGATTTAGGACATTATTATAAAATCGATTATGTAAAAGAAAATTACGATAATTTAGAATATTCAACAACACCTATGTTGGCGCGTCAGATTTTAGATAGTGTAAGCAACCTTTCTTTAGAAACAGAAGGTTTTAATTGGATAGCAAGTGATTTAAGAGTACTAGAAATCTGGTTTTATTTATTATCTGGTAAAGAAGATCGAATTCCTATGACGTCATTTATGTCTATGGTTCCGCGTGCAGAAATTGAACTTATAGAAAATTCGCGATTAATTGCACAAATAGCTGCAACTGATCCGAGTGGAGAGGCATTTTTACAATGGTTGCGTAAAGAATTAGCAGATGGAAAAATTTTAATTAATGAAAAAACTGCTAAAATAAGCATATCTGATGGAAAAATATTTATATCTACGGCTCTTTTTCAAGAATTTGCTAATATAAATCCAAATTACAAACACCCAGAAGTTATAGAGAAACAGTTTATTGATGTTGCAAAACTTTATCAAATTCCTATTAGTGAGCTAGATCAACGTTATAGGGCTTTTGGCGGTTTGTCTGGATTGGATGATTTAAGTAAAAGATACCGGACAGTAGGTGGGATATCTACTACCCAGGAAAACCAAAAAAATTCATTCCAACGAGTTTTACAAGGAGATATTCGTTTGATTTCTCTTATTACATCGAATATTTCAATACAGAGAATTATTAATTTAGATTCTGCCAAAAGTCCTACAAAAAGTTTTATTTCACACAATTTAACTAGTTAGTTTTTACTATGGCAACCTATGCGATTGGAGATATTCAGGGTTGTTTTGATTCTTTGATCCGATTGTTAGATAAAATTAACTTTGATCCCCATCATGATACTTTATGGTTTACAGGTGATCTTGTGAATAGAGGACCTAAATCATTGGAAGTTCTTCGTTTTATAAAAAAATTAAAGAATGCTCACATTGTATTAGGTAATCATGATTTACATCTTTTATCTGTCGTCTATACTGGCGTGAGTTTAGATCCGAAAAATAATTTACAAGCTATTTTAAATGCACCAGATACAGAAGAATTGTGTACTTGGTTAAGGAATAGATCGTTGTTACATCATGATGCTAATTTAGGCTATACCTTAGTACATGCCGGTTTCCCTCCCCAATGGGATCTAAATAAAGCAATGGCATGTGCGCAAGAAGTGGAAACAATATTGAAAAGTAAACATTATATTGATTTTTTAAAAAATATGTATGGTAATGAACCCCACCGATGGAGCGATAATCTTAAGGGTTGGGAGCGATTAAGATGTATTACAAATTGTTTGACCCGTTTAAGGTTTTGTGATATCAAAGGAAATTTAGAGCTCATGGCTAAGGGAGTTAATGCGAGATCGGACAATTATTTTCCTTGGTTTAAGTTACCTAATCGACGTAGCAAAAATTTAAATATTTTGTTTGGTCACTGGGCAGCATTGCAGGGCCAAACTCATGAACCGAATGTATATGCTTTAGATACAGGTTGCGTATGGGGAAAATGTTTAACTACAATGCGTCTTGAAGATAAGGCACGAATTAGTATAAATTGCCTGGATCAACTCTAGTGTATGCAAGTTGAATGCATGGAGTTAATTGAATCTAAACATGGTTAACGAATAGATGAAAGCACAGCAACCCTATTATATAACAGGACAAAGCCAAGCTATAATGATTTTAAAATTAACAAATAACTTTTATCCAAGTTGCAAAAGGTATCGGGATCGTTACTTAAACGATAGTATCGTGAAAATAACCTTATGAAAGGTTGGTTTTTTACTATGAAATTTTACCTTGTGACTCTAAATGCTGAAAATTCTGAAGCATTAATTTCTTTTTGCCTCCCTGGCAATAATACCTCTAGGAAGATTTTAAAAGCTCGTACGAGCTTTTAAAAATATATTATTGAATAGAGGTATATGAATATGAAACTACAAACTATTGCGTCTGTTGTGGATAACAGGCCTTCTCAACCAGTTTTTGTTTTTCGACCCAACGTTATGAAGTGTGCGATTAATTATTTTCGTACTCGATTTCAAGGACGCATTTTATATGCCGTTAAAACTAACCCCGAAAAACAAGTCATAAATCTTTTGCAGCTGCAAGGTATTAAGGCTTTTGATGTCGCTTCCTATGAAGAAATTCGTATGATTAAAAATCTTGTTCCTGATGCTGAGCTTTATTTTATGCATCCGGTAAAATCTTCTTTTGCAATCCGAGAAGCTTATTTTAATTATGGAGTAAAACATTTTGCTTTAGATAGTTTGGACGAACTAAAGAAAATTATTCAACATACTGAGAATGCCAAAGATTTGTGTTTGCATTTGAGGTTGGCCATTCCAAATACATTTGCTGAATTTAATTTATCGGCCAAATTTGGTATTAATTTGGATGAAGCTCCGCAACTTTTAAAAAAAATACGAAAAGTAGCCTATAAGTTGGGTATTACTTTTCATGTGGGTTCACAATGCATGCACCCAGACGCCTATCGGATTGCTATACGATTAGCTAATAACTTGATTAATCAATCAAACACTCAAATTGAATATTTTGACGTGGGTGGAGGATTTCCATCTATTTATCCCGGCATGACACCACCCGCGTTAGATATTTATTTCAATGTTATTCATAAAGAATTTGAAGTAATTGCTAACTTGTTTCCTCAGATTGAATTACTTTGTGAACCGGGTCGGTGCTTAGTGGCAGAAAGCACATCTGTTATTGTGCGCGTAGAATCACGAAAAAAGAATCGTTTATATATTAATGATGGCACTTACGGTAGTCTTTTTGATGCGGGTATTCCACATTTTATTTTTCCAGTACGTTTAATACATACAGCGCATAGAAAAAATAAAGATCTGGTTCCATTTAGTTTTTATGGCCCTACGTGTGATTCTTTGGATTATATGGAGGGGCCTTTTTATTTACCTAGTGATGTAAAAGAAGGAAATTACATTGAAATTGGACAAGTGGGAGCTTATGGTAGAGCTCTTTCAACAGGATTTAATGGTTTTAAGCAAGAAGAAGGGGTCATTGTAGTTTCAGATAAACCTATAATGAGCATGTTTTCTGCAATTAATTTACAGAAAACGCGAGAATTGACAGCTAAACAATAAACTTATTTATAAGGAAAACCGATGGATACACAAGTCTGTAAAAGTTCATTAAAAGAAAAATTATTGAATAAATTTGTTGAGCATATTGATATTACACTTTTTGATGCTCGGCCTATTATTGACTCAATGACTGCTATGTCCTTTACTTCACGTGATTTGGCACGTGCTACGCAGATTTTTAACACTATGCTTCAGGATAAACGTTGTAGCATAATTTTAACAATTGCAGGTTCTACCTCAGCAGGTGGTTGCATGAAGCTATATGCAGATTTAATAAAATACAATATGGTGGATGCTATAGTGGCAACGGGAGCAAGCATCGTTGATATGGACTTTTTTGAAGCGTTAGGTTTTCGGCATTATCAAGGTAGTTCATCTTTTGATGATGGAAAATTACGTGATTTACAGATTGATCGTATTTATGATACCTATATTGATGAAGAACAACTTCAACGGTGTGATCATATTATTTTAGAAATTGCTAATAATCTTAAACCACAAGCCTATAGTTCCCGAGAATTTATCCATGCCATGGGTGCGTATTTAGCAAACGGACATGCCAAAAAACAAGATTCTTTAGTCCAATTAGCTTACGAGTATGATGTTCCCATTTTTTGTCCGGCTTTTACGGACTCTTCTGCAGGATTTGGTTTGGTACTTCATCAGGTAAACAACCCAAATAAACATTTAACAATTGATTCGATTCGTGATTTTCGTGAACTCACTGACATCAAAATCAAGGCGGGTACTACTGGTTTGTTGATGATTGGCGGTGGTGTGCCGAAAAATTTTGTCCAAGATACCGTAGTGTGTGCTGAGATCCTTGGGAAATCTGTCGATATGCATAAGTATGCTATTCAAATCACCGTTGCAGATGTGCGAGATGGTGCTTGTTCTAGCTCAACATTAAAGGAAGCCTGTTCATGGGGTAAGGTAGATAGAGCTTACGAACAAATGGTTTTTGCTGAAGCAAGCTCGGTATTACCACTTTTAGCCAGTGACGCTTATCATCGTGGTTATTGGAAACTACGTAGTCGGCGAGACTTTGCTAAATTATTTAATTAATAAAAAAAGGTTTTTAATATGCACTGTATGGAGCCAAAAAAGGCTTTTTTAGGCTTGGATAAAGAAGATGCTGTTGCCTATGAAGATGCTAAAGCAGTCATTATTCCGTTTGGTCTAGAAAATTCGGTTACGTATGGTGGAGGTACTGCTAAAGGACCCGAAGCTATTATTCGTGCATCACACGAAGTTGAACTATTTGATGAACATTTGTGGTGTGAGCCTTTCCGCCAAATTGGAATTGTTACATTAAATGAGCCAAAAATTGACTTTGAAATTTCTAACGCTTTACAACAATTAGAAAATATCGTCGAAAAAGTCTTATATGATCAAAAATTTCCATTTGTTTTTGGTGGTGAACATTCTATTACGATAGGTGCGATTCGTCCTTATCTAAAAAAATACGATGATTTAATTTTACTCCATTTTGATGCCCACGCTGATTTACGAAATGGATATCAGGGTCAACATTATTCCCATGCTTCAGCCATAAGACGTTGTTTAGATCATGCCAAATTGAAAGTAGTTTCAGTTGGGATTCGTAATGTTTCAAGAGAAGAAATTCCCTTTATTGAAGAAAACCGCGACAGAATACATATTTATTGGGGCAAAGACAAAAAAAGATGGGATGTCAATACAATCGTGTCTCATTTAAAAGACCGTCCTATTTATTTGACATTTGATGTCGATGGATTTGATTCAAGTGTTATGCCGGCAACAGGGACACCCGAACCGGGTGGTTTATTCTGGGAAGACGCTATAGAAATTATTACAGCAGCGAGTCAGGTTGGAACTATTGTTGGTGCTGATATTAATGAACTTGCTCCTATTCCTCAATTACATAGTTGTGATTTTTTAGTCGCAAAACTAGCCTATAAAATTCTTTCTTTAATTTAAATTATTTAATAAAAAGGACATTCGTGCGAGAGGCACGATAATTTAGATTCTTTACGGTATAGGTTTTGAGATCTTGTAACAATAACTGATCAGCCGGTATAAGCGGTTGCATGATTACTTGCTTTTTTAACGGCTGAAACTGTAAATGCCATGTTTTATGATAATGAACTAAACCTAACCAAAGTGGATCCCCATTGCTGAGCATTTTATGTGAATCCCAGAGGTTTAAAACTAACAAGTTATGTGTAGCTGGAAAATATTTTGTCATGGTTAATGCTGGTGCTTGACCTGCATTCGAGGAAACAAGCAAAGGAATGTTGGTATCATTGCTATGTAAACTTAATTTGTAAAGCATGGTATAAATTTTAGTTTTTGGAAGCGTGCGCCAAGCTTGTTTTTCTAAATGTTTTTGGATGTCCGTGAGTTTTCCAGCCCATTGAATGTTTAATACTTCAATTTTTTGGCCAAAATGACCTAGTCGGTAAATGGGTTGTTGAAATTTCGCTTCATTCCACCATCTCGAAAAATTAATAGTTTGTTCAGAGAAAAGAAGTCGGGAATTTGAAAGTAATTTTTTATAGCCAACACTTAGATTAGCGCCCCAACAGAGCAATAAAATTACTATACCGACACTAGCAATCTTGCCGGATGAAATAGTCGTGTGCTCTATCTTCCTACGATAGGAAAGTGTCAGCCCAGCGAGGATACTAATTCCAAGTAAAGCCCCTCCAAAAACATCGCTAACCCAATGCGCAGTTAAATAAATACGCGAAAACATAACTAAAAGAATAATGAAACTAGTTAATCCATAAATCAGCATTCGTTGCGGTTTAGGTTTCTCTATACTAATTAATACAGCGAAGAATCCTAGAATAGCAATACCGCTTACGGTATGGCCGCTAGGGAAAGAGGCGCCGAGTGGCGTTTGAATTAAGCCATTGGGACGAGGTATATGCAGAAGATGTTTAAATAGATCAGCGAAACCATAGCTTAATAATCCTGCTAAACCCCAATGCAGACTTAACCAGAAATTTCTTTTTATTAAAAAAAATCCTAACATAATCATCCAAAATACAGCGAGTATTTTTGGGCTCAGCTCGGCCATAGCAACAAAAAACATATCGACATTTTGCTGGCGTAAGCTACGCATTAAGTGATAAATGGGTTCATTTAGGTAGGTTGCAATGCCATGTTGTGCAACACTAAACGCTACTGCTAGAAAACCAAGCGTACAAAGAATGCAGATTAAAGCGAGCGCTAATTGAGCGTGTGATTGCGGATGTCGGTTATCTGTTAAAAGAGAAGTGATGGTTTTAAGTTTTGGATGATTGCGTGTGAAATGCCATAGATAAGCGACTTGTTTATCCAATAAACGACTAAACCAGGCATAACATGATTTTATGAAAGCGTAGACTAACCAAATAAACAGTAAAAGTAATACAACAAAGATAATTAATTTAGTTGCTACTTCGGGAGGTAATTGCTGGGAAGCTTGGCCTAAAAGTATACCCGGCAACATATAAATCGGTGCCCATGCAATAGCCGAAATGATGTCAGCAGTTAAAAATTGGCGCCATGGCATTCTTACCATGCCAGCTATAAAAGGTAAAATAGCTCGAATAGGTCCA
>Ga0209668_10000910_pt1 | contig 12380 bp, 18 predicted proteins | sample FrelakmetPLP11PL_FD_187150 | JGI IMG/M metagenome (GOLD analysis project Ga0209668, IMG submission 187150) | Freshwater lake sediment microbial communities from the University of Notre Dame, USA, for methane emissions studies - PLP11 PL (SPAdes)... | ecosystem: Environmental > Aquatic >... | reverse complement strand
CTCTATGAAATGTTGCCATTATGATTCTACGCTAATGATACAAAATGCTGGAACCTGCTTAATGAGAAGACAAGGGTGCTCCACCAGAGAACTATCTTCACCAAAACGAGGTATTTTGAGGCAGGTAGCTACAGAATCACACCCTAAACATGGGCCGTTGACTTGACCTGCCGCTACCCCCGCTACTTCTTGTCTTCTTGTAGCAATCGTTCGCTCAGATGATATATGGGTTAAATCCGAAGCCGCCAGACAATACCCAGCCCCCAGCGAATCCCCCGTATAAGTTAGTAGTAGTACCGCTTTCCAGCCAGCTTTGACAAGCAGGCAATCTCTTGTTTCCTTATATTCTTCTAGATTTATTAATCCTTGTATCAAGGCCGTGTTTTAATATAAATTTATATACAAATATACCCTATAATTATACTATAAGCCTCACAAACATACAAAGGGAAAGATTACTCGGGGTTTACGCCCTGAAGACCGTCACGGCAATAAGGTAAAAAACAGGTTCTGCACTTGTTAATAACGTCTATCCTTACTAACGGATCGCCTTCTTTCGAAGCTCTTTCATCAAAATAGCCGCAATCACTTTGACTAACGGGGCAATTCGGGTCAACGTGGTATGTACTGATTCCTGAACCATATAAGCTCAAAGCTCTCATCAAAGCATACAAAAATCCCCTACCCATATAGCCATCCTTGGCGACACTACCTACGGGTTCGCTATCAGTATCAAATAGTAAGAGCAAGTCCCCGGCTTCAACAACTGTAAAAGAATTTTCTGAGAGATACCCTGCCATAACGAATTGTATCATAAAAACGGCCAATCTTATTGCAAGAGAAAGATTACTTGGGGTCTGGGACCTGAAAACCTCTAGAGCAATTAGGTAAAACGCAAGATTCACATCGATCCATAACGTCTATTAATAGAATCTCTTTTCTACTACCACTTGGACCAATTTGGTGAAAAAGGCCTATATCATTAGGTGCAACAGGACAAGACCTGGCAACGTGAATTGAATTAACTCCAAAACTCACTATATTAATAAGGTACAAAAAAGCTGCCAACATTGGTGGTATCGTCAAACCATCCTTTGCTAGTTTGCCTAAAATTCGTTTGTTCTCACCCAGAAGGACTAAGTCCCCTGCCAACTCACCGACAGTGAATTTTATTGACGTCATGGTTGATTCTTGTGCCATAACGAATTGTATCATAACAAGGGCCCCAATTATTTGGTATACTCTTATAAAGGTTTATTTTTATTCTTTTAAAATTATGGCAAATAAGATCTTTGGGGTTGATATTGATTCAACAGTAACCCCTTTAATGGTCCGTGACGCAATTATCGAGTGTTTTTGGGAGGCACACTGCCGAGATACTGGCATTGATGAAGAAGAGAAAGATACGAACAGATCATACTGTAAATCTATAGTGGAAAAAGCATTCAAGGATTCTGACGGGGATTTTAATCAGCCGACAAAAGAATCTATTCAACAATGTTTAAACAATCTTAAAACGTTTTCTAAAAGTTTTAGAGACCCTTCCATTATTGAAAAGCATTACAATGATATGCTTATTTTGGTGAACAAATTATAAAATTGATACTGCTGGGGTTCATTCTTGTGTAAAACCTCGCCCATCTACCTCAATGCTTTCTACCCTTATAAGCAAACTACCGACAACATTAACAAGCGGACAATCTTCCCATTTTGGACACTCAGTACATTCCTTGGTGGTGCTTTCGATTACTGCAGGACAATCACTGCCATCAAAACCAGGCACTCTATCGCCAGGGCCTTTCAAGAACCAGGGCTCATAAACAGGCCAATTCGAACTTCGGAAAAAGTTTCTGGTAAGATATGCTCCATTAAAACCCGCATGGTCAAAACTAACCCTAGCCCTAGTGTAATAATTAGGCGACATAATATTAATCAATATCCATTAAATATTCCGTATTATACCCTTTATATATAAAAATTTGCAACTATGGGCTACATGGATTAATATTTCAGTATCTCAAGCTTATCTTTCCTTGATAGCTTTTTTATCGCAATTTCTCTTTTTAGCGCCTCTGACTTGGTTTTACAGTTTTCCTTATATAGCAATTTTATTGGTAATCGCGATCTAACATATTTAGACCCTTTTTTACTCTCGTGAAAAGCTATTCTCTTTTTGACGTTGTTAGTGATTCCGGTATAAAGTGTGCCATCAAAACACTTTAAAATATAGACATAGTATTCCGAGCTTGGTTTTTCACTCTTGGTCATTGTTGATTTATGTTGTATATTATTCATATGGACTTAAAGATAGCAACCGAAAAAATACTAATTATTAAAGATCAGTTTAGTTTATCCGAGGCTGAAGTAAAAGCGCAATCAAAAAGAATCGACGCTTTTGGTACGCTTAAGAAATTCGCCGGAATATTCTCCCGCCCCAAAGTGAATGACTTCGAGATAATTTACCGCGAGCATAGATATCAACCTTTTTGGCATATTGTATCCAAAGCTAATTATGTATATGACAGAAACTCGCATTATCAATATGAGATTAAAGGCAAAGAAGTAAAGATTGTGACGATAGAAGGTAAGGATTTTGAGGTTGCAAACGGACATTTGCATATTCCTGTACTTGAACATTGCAGGCAAGAGTTAAACGAAGAGGTTTTAATTGACGGAATTTCGGGAGCAAAGAACAAATCGCTGATTGAATACACAAAAGTGGATGCCAAAGTTGTAGAAAGCGACGAGTTTGAAAAGGTAGCTGGGGCCGATGCAGTTTTCGTACCACCACAAGCGAGAGTTTCGGGGATAATACGAGAGTTGCTTGCACAGATGATACAGGGAATTCAGGCCGATAAAATATTTGAAGAAAATATTGAAATAACCTGCATTAATTTATTTTATCGGCCGGTCTATGCCTTCCAATTCAACTGGAAAAGCGAGAACAAAAAAGGCATTCTTGAAGTTGATGCAGTCACCGGCGGAACAAACTCTGGGACAAGGACTTTTAGCGAGTTCATTGGAAAAACTTTAGACCGCGACTTCCTATTCGACATAGGTGCAGATGCCGCCGGCATTTTTATACCAGGTGGAAGTATAGCTATTAAGGCCGCCAAAAAGATAATTGACAACCGTTAGAAGACCAATCTAGCTGTTGCTACTGCTAAATCTTTCTCATTAGTATACTTTGCTGATGTGCCAGAAATAATTATCCAACTATCGCCTTTTAGCATACTTAACTGCGCCATACCATTTGCAAAGTAAGCCTCATCTACATTTAAGCCCGTCACTGCAGTTGTATTATTTTCGTAAACAGTGCTTTTGGCCGCTTCATACTGTGTTCTAGCAGTTAACACATCTGATTTCGAAACAACTATTACCAAAACACCGAATTCACTTTCCGATGAATATGTGCAATTACCAGAATTTTGACTTGCCAATACTGCATCACTACCTAAAACTTGTTTTGCAATGGACAGGGTTAAAAGCGCACATGCCTCATTTTCAACTTCGCCGGAATCCTCTGCTACACCCGGATTTGCAGTCACCGTTACCGTCGCAGTATTACCTCCCGAATTATTACTACCCTTAGAAAAAGATTGCCAAATAAAATACACTGCAACTGAACCCGCGATTAATAAAACAAGAACGATTGGGATGATAATTATGAGCGCTTTCTTCATAAGTTTCTATTAATAAATAATGTTTTATACTATCATTATTAGGTAGTCTTGTTAAATATAAGAATATCATCTAAACTTTATGAAACTAGTCACCGTAAGGCACGCATACTCACTATCAAACGAGAATCACATTAATGCTTCAATTGACGAGAATTTCTGTGGTGGCCTTTCCAAAAAAGGCATAGAACAATCAAAGTTGTTGGTGAAAGATTTAATGCAATATGACTTTGATAAGATAATAACGAGTCCCTTAATGAGAACCATACAAACTATCACTCCATATATAAAAAAACGTGGATATATAGGTCCTATCTTAAAGTTACCCCTAGTAACAGAAAGAGATCTTGGCGATTTAATAGGCTCCATACAGGGTACCGTAGCAACGTTCCAGAATGAACATAATGTCACAAACTATGTTGACTGGCAACCACCAAATGGAGAATCTGTAGTAATGGTATACCAAAGGGCACAAGATTTTATTATCTATTTACAAAAGACTTTCCCCGACCAAAGCACGATTTTATTATGCAGTCACTCTGTATTTTTAAAATCCTTAGATATAGCCATCAAAAAGCTAGATATCCAAGATTTTTATGAATATAAAGAGTTTGATAATTGTGAGGTGAACACATATACATTTTAATCATAATCTTTATTTTTTCCGCATCCTGTAGTATAATCGTTATATCTTTAATATATTGTTCGTAGTAAATAATGGCTCTAACATCTGAATTGAATTTTACAATTAGTCCAGGCGAACTTAAAAGACTTCGCAGGGTTTCACTTCAAGAATATCTTGTAGCTTGTAGTGGATCATATGTATCTGGTGCCTCTATGCCTGGTCTAACTCAAGAACACACAGTGTCATATAAATATATCTCGGGCGATAAAGGAATTGCTAGTTTTGTTCCACCCTTACAACCAGCTGAGGTTAAGCCAATGCAAGGTTACATAGATAATTATTGGACTTAGCAATCTATTCCTCCTCAAACTTAGTCTTACCTACTGCCGACTTTCCTATGAATATCGTGAACACTAGCCATGCTATTAGAGTTACCCCTGCCGCTACAGAAATTGGCAAACTTATATTAATACTAAAAATCAAGCCTGATATTATTGGCGGAATGGCCATTGCTAAAGAATTAATTGATTGATTCCCGCCCAAAATATCACCCTGTGAGTTATCCTTGCCCGATAAAGAGATCAATGCAGTAATGTTTGGCTGTGTTAGACCTTGGAAAAATGCGAGTATTGGTAAGACTGCGAATATCCACACTTTTTGATCAGGTAAGAGCAACAATATAAAGCCGATTGCAAGTCCAAAAATCGACACTCTCAGAATCTGCTCACTTTTAAACCTCTTGTTAACTATAGGTAGCAATCCACCCTGTACAATCGCAATACAAAGCCCCATGAATGCGAATACGTCCCCAGCCTCCGATGGTGTTACATGAAATTTCTCAATTAAAAAAGCATTAAAAAACTGCGTAAAAAAGTTAAAGCCAAAGGTGAGTAAAAAGCTTACCACAAAAAGAGTTCTCAAATTCCTTAAAGTGAAGGCCTTGTAAAGATTTCTAAATCCAGACGTGAAGCTGATCTTTACATGAATCGCTTCTTTTAATGTTTCTGGGAATAGGAAGTACAAACTCAAAATATTTATTGCTGTTAATATTGCCGTAAAGAAATATGGCGTTGACTGTGTAAACCAGGAAATAACTGTTGGATCAACAAGCTTTCCACCTATATATGGGCCGAGCACGAAGCCAAGACCAAATGCCATCCCTATAAAACCAAAGTTTCTCGCACGAGTTTTTGGCTCAGAAATATCAGCAATTGCAGACTGTGCAATGGAGATGTTTCCACCTGTGAATCCATCGATTATTCTTCCGAGGAATAATAACGCAATATTCTTCTGAATTATTCCAAAGCCAAAAAGTAAGTATCCTAAAAGTGTTCCAACAAGCGAGATTATCAACATTGGTTTCCTCCCATATCTATCGGACAATGCCCCAAGTAATGGAGCCCCAAAAAACTGAGCTAGCGGGTACGATGCCGACAAAACTCCCATCAGCAATACTCTTTGCTCATAGGTGTAATCCATAGGCAAAATGCTTGTGAAAGGAATTAAAAATAGAGGTGCAAGAATTGGAATAACTATTCCTACTCCAAGCAAGTCAATAAATATTGTTAGCAACAAAGGTATTAACGGGCTGACCGATTTCTTTTTCGCTATTTTCTTGGCGTTGCCACCCACATTGTTCTTCATATTTGTATCTTTTTTAATGTAATTAATAAATTTTCTATATCTTGTTCATTCAAATTATTGAATATATTTACGCAATGCTTCATCATCAACTTTTGTGTGCTCAAAAGTAAATCCCGACCTTGTTTAGATAATACTAAAGCAGTTTTTCGCTTGTCGCTATCAGAAGACTGTTTAATTAATAAGCCTTCACCGCACATCTTATCTACAACCTCAGAAACAGATGATAGATTTGCACAAACAACAGAAGATAACTCGGTCACATCTATGCTCCTTGCACTGATCGTACGTAAAATCAAAGTCTGAAGGACATAATCATGATTTCCTTTTTTTGAATGCGATTTTATTCTACGGCCCAAATCATACAAGACGAAAAGAAGCTCAAGCCTGCTGTTTGTTTTGATCACCTATTTTTTCCAGATTATTTTATGCTTTCGACTTTATTGCCAAATAGACATTTGTCCAATACATCTGACCGAACGCATATACTGGCCCACTTATTAGCGCCATTACAAAACCAAAAAGAATTCCAATAATCACGGCAACGATTAATCCCAAAACAATGTTTACTATTATCAATGGAACTATTATTGCTATACCAACAAACAACACAATAAAAATAATTACTACTGTGACAAGAGAAATAACGGTTCCGTAAATCAATGAAAGAAGCCAGAAAACAAGGACATCACTAATGTTCTTTTTGAGGAAGGCATATCCCTTTTTAAAACCAACTATTGCATCAGTGTTTTCCAAGACACTAATTCTTTTACCGAAGACATTGATCACTCCGACGATAATCGCATAGAGCATCACAAAGCATAAACATATCGCAGAACAGACAAGGACCAACCAAAACCCTGTTATTATTGTGGCGAACTCCCCACCACTTGTTAATAGGAGGACGATAAGCAAGACTACCAATGCCATTCCAATTAAATACATCGGCCCAGAAACAATTAACTGTAGTTTTATTAGAGTACCCAAACGAAATTTACCCATTCTCCAAGTGTTCCAGAAGCCTATCTTTTTATTGTCAGAACCGATTTGTTTTGTTGCCTGAAATAACGCAGAATCAGCACGCGCCTGAATATACAAACTGAGTATAGTAAAAAGTGTGCCAATGATTACTAACACAATAAATACAATAATTATAGTAGTAACTACAGTTGGATCACTTAAGAAATTCATTACAGAATCTGTGAATTCCTTGTAGGATGCTGAAGACGAAGAATTCCCGCTAGATGGAAAACTACCACCACTACTACCTCCTCCGGCAAACATTGCAGCAAGTATCCCAACTATCCACAGGTATTTATGTACCCACCATTGTTTGAATGTCTTTACGAGAATGCTCCAATGATCCATAAGAGTGAAATTTAAAAATAAAGATATGAAGATTATACAGCAGTTTAACTAATACTTAAAATCAGACAATTAGAGTTTAGTATTCAGGGCATTTTTAACTAGTTTTATTGACTCATTAGTGTATTTCACCTCTAATCTTTTAAACACTTCAGGCATTTTCACCCACTCAAACTTTTTGTGCTCAATACTTAGATTAACGCACACATCCTTTTCTATTTCACATAGATAGACTGAAAGTATAATACCAGCAGTAACATTCTGGAAAGGCTTGCGTATTTTTGCCTTTAAAAACCCAATATTCTCATTGATTTTAAAACAATCCTTTAACCCAGTTTCCTCATAAACTTCCCTGATGAGCGTTTGTACGTCTGTCTCCCCTTCTTCCTGTACCCCTCCAGGAAAATCCCAATATTCAATACTGCCCTTATCATCTCGTTCTATATGATCAGAATATATCATTAAAGCCTCACCTGATTTATTGAGCATCAAACCTTTTACGCCAAGAAAAAATAAATTCTCCATAATAGAATTTCAAAATTATCCTAAGTATCTCAACAATACCGCAACACTCCTATCTTCGTGCATCGACCCATCCAAACACATTTTCTTTACCTCATCTTTTGTAAACCACATAACCTCAACGTCTTCTCCATCACCTAGCTCTTGGCCTTCTTTTCTTTCTACAAAATCATCAACAATGAAGTAGAACAAGTCCCACTCTATCGTTGCACCACAGTGAGTAACGGTGTGTAATTTGATATTTGTTACATCAATTCCAGCCTCTTCTTTTGCTTCGAGCCTTGCTGCCTGTTCTGCCATCTTATTTATATCTGCACCAGAATCGAGAAATTCGTGGAATTCCTGCAACTTGTTAAAGACTTTTCCACCCGGCAAACGAAAATCATATAAATTATGCTCACGTCTATGCTCTTTGGTGATAAGCATTTTATCTCCTTTTACAATTATCAGCCTTGTACCGGGTGCTCTCCTTACGCGCTCAAAAGTTTGAACTACTGCTCCGGTTTGTACATCCTGCTGTATGACTTCATGCATTTTGCCCTGGAATACAATTTTTGGTTCCGAATCTGACATTATAATAAGATAATAATTACTTGATTATAGTCGAATACAGAGTGAGGTTAAAGGGAGGCTATACTACCATCAAACCAACTTACCGTTTATTAATTCGAGAATAAAATTCGTTTTCTTTTCAAGAAACCCGCTAACAATTTTTGCAACTTTTCTTAGCGATTTAATCTTATCCATTTCGGCCCAGAAGTTTTCACCCCATTGCGTTTTTTCTAGCAAATCCCCTTTTACAGAATTTGCAATGCAAACCACATACCATTGATCTCTATCTATTATCCCTGTATCCGATTTGTCTATCTCTCGAACTAGCCCAATCTCTTTAAATTTTGCGGATAACCCAGTCTCTTCTAATAATTTACGATTTGCGGCATCAATAATTTTCTCACCTGGAATGATTTTGCCAGTAACAAAAGAGACATCACCCATAAATGGATGCTTTGTTCTTTTTTGCAGAAGGAACATTGTTTTCCCATCGATCTCACGCTGAACGATATTCATTACGCAAACATGGAATTTCTCTTGTCGTATTCCACTTGGAGTAATGTTATGACAAAAGGATTTACCAAGCTCCGTCAATGTATAGCCTTGATCTGTCTTTTGTATATAGCCTTTGTCTATAAGAAATTTTAAATGATACTTATATAAATCATTTTCAATATCGTCGGGTCTGGCTTCGGAGTAAGATAAATACTCGGAAACCATTAACTTAGATAAGATTTGTATTTGTATGTAGCCAGGCTCCATCAACTTCCTCTATAATATTTAGATTATAATGTGTAAAGTTTAACAGATACATACCCACTTTCCAAGCCAACGTCCTGGTCAATGCAGGTCGAAACTCAGCAGTCATTCCTCCCTCAGATAAATACATTTTAACGATATTAACTTTATTCAATTCAGAATCATCAAAAAGCAACCCTAAGGGCATGCAAGTCAATACTGCCTTAAATTCATCTAGTCTTTCTGCCACTGTTAGCATAGCACTAGTAGGCAAATGAACGGTTATACTTTCTACCTTCCCACCCGACATACAATTATATTAATATTATACGTGTCCAATTATACCATCCATCAATGATTTGTATTATTGACAAATTCACGATCACGTAGTAACCTATATCATAGGTGGTAGGTCTATTTATTACAATATAAAAAATGCAGAGAGCCCATATAGATAAAACACATCAGGATGCAATATTGTCAGTCAAAAAGGCTAATGGAGTTATACAAAAAATACTCAAAATGATTGACGATGGTAAGTATTGCCCAGAGGTTATTCAACAAGTTGATGCAGCAATTGGTCTATTAAAATCATCAAAGAAGTCCCTTCTTGTTGGTCACCTTGATCATTGTTTACAGGTAAAACTTAAGGAAAACAAGAAACAGGCCATTGACGAACTTATTAAGATTTTTGATCTAGGAAAATAATATCTATTAAAACAAGAAGATGGAAATCAAGATAAAAAAAGATACTATTAAAACATTCTTCCTTGTCGTTGGAGTAGTTGTAGTGGTAAGTCTATTCGTGTTTTTAATAACCAAAACAGGCTCCGGTACAACAGTCTTGGCAAATGGAGAATCGGTAATTATGGAGAATGGGAACCAAGTTTTAATTATGAAGGCTCAAACTGGCTACTCACCAAACTCATTCGACGTCAAAGCAAACACAGAATCAGTTCTTAGGATACAAACAAAGAATACGTACGATTGTAGTACGTCGGTGGTAATACCCGCATTAAACGTAAGTAAAGTTCTACCCCCGACTGGTTCAACGGATATAGCGCTGGGTTCTCAGAAAGAAGGCACGGTTATAAATGGGTCGTGTGGCATGGGTATGTATAGATTCAAAATCAAATTTTCATAAATATAATAATAATATGTCAAGAACTAAAAAAACCGTCAAAGTTATCGGAATGCATTGCGTAAGTTGCGCTTCTAATATTCAAAGGATAATTTTGAAAGCGGATGGGGTTTTTTCATGTGAAGTAAATATTGGCAACGATAAAGCCGTCATTGAATATGACACGGATACTGTCGGAATACCTGATTTGAGTAAACTAATCGAACCATTAGGATACTCATTTGAAGAGAATATGGATCACACAAAACACATGGACCACGCGATGCCTAAAGAACATGACCACGCATCAGTTAAAGATGAGAATCTTGTTGAACAGAAAAGAAAGGTTATGTTTATAATGCCGGTTGCTTTGGTGGTTTTTGCAGCCATGCTTTGGGACATGATAGCTATGGGGACACAGGTGATTTCAGGGTTTCCAATCCCAGCCGAGATCTATCAAAAGCTACTTTTTGTTTTTGCATCTATTACTTTATTCTGGATAGGCAAAGACTTCTTAAAAGAAGTATGGGTTTTTATTAAGTATAGAGTTGGGAACATGTACTCGTTAATAGGTATCGGTACACTAACGGCTTATCTTTACAGCACGTTTTCGCTTTTATTCCCCGAATTAAGAATAGCACTGGGGCTTTCGGATGTGATGTATTTTGATGTAACTATTGTAGTCATAGGATTTGTATATTTTGGTAAGTACCTAGAAGCAAGATCCAAATCCTTGACCGGAGAAGCACTCAAAAAACTCATGGGTCTACAGGCCAAAACTGCACTGGTAATCCGCGATGGCAAAGAAATCGAAATCAGTATTGATGAAGTTACTATTGGTGAAATTATTTTAGTCAAACCCGGAAATAGAATTCCAATTGATGGAGTAATTATTGAAGGTTTTTCCTCGATTGATGAATCTATGATTACAGGCGAGGCAATTCCAGTCGATAAAACTGTTGGCGATGAAGTAGTAGGTGGAACTGTCAATAAACAAGGAGCTTTCCAATTTAAAGCTACAAAAATCGGCACCAACACTATGCTTGCGCAAATTATTAAAATGGTTGACGACGCGCAAGGTAGTAAAGCGCCGATCCAGGCACTTGCTGACAAAATATCTGCTGTATTTGTGCCGACAATTCTCGTTATTGCCGTTGTAACTTTATTATCATGGTTGATTATTGGATCAATGTTCATGCCTTTCTCACAAGCACTTTCCATGGCAATCGTTACGTTTACTGGCGTGCTGGTTATTGCTTGCCCGTGCGCACTCGGGCTTGCCACACCTACTGCAATTATTGTCGGCACGGGCAAAGGCGCTGAAAATGGAATTCTTGTTAAAAGCGCTGAAGGTTTAGAAAAACTTAGTCACGTTACATATTTATTAACCGACAAGACAGGAACACTTACAAAAGCTGAACCACAGGTTTCGAGCATCACACATTTAGGAGATGAATCAGAATCTACAATCATGCAAATCCTAGCATCTTTAGAGAGCCAATCCGAGCACCCGCTCGCAAAAGCTATTATTGCAAAATCAAAGGAACTGGGACTGGAGAATATCAAAGTCAACGAATTTTCAAATCTAGAGGGAAAAGGCTTAACAGGAATGATTCATGAAATCAAATATTTTGCTGGGAACACAAAGCTACTTGATGAGCTTAAAATTGTTATACCATCAGACTATTTAGAAAAGATTACACATAGAGGCGAAACCCCCGTATTCTTGATGACCGAATCTGAGTTAATCGGTATTGTAGGCATTTCTGATACTATCAAAGAGACGGCTAAGGATGCGGTCTTGGATCTAAAAAAGCTAGGCGTAAAAATAATAATGCTCACTGGAGACCATAAAAACACCGCAAAATTCATTGCTGATCAAGTTGGAATAGAGGAAATTATTTCAGAAGTACTTCCACAAGATAAAGCGCAGATCGTTAAAGAATTACAAGCAAAGGGCGAGATAGTTGCTATGGTCGGTGACGGGATTAACGACGCACCTGCTCTAATGCAGGCTGATGTTGGTATCGCTATGGCTACAGGAACAGATATCGCTATTGAGTCAGCCTCGCTCACTTTGCTTCATGGGGATTTCTCTAAAGTCGTGCAAGCCTTCAAATTATCGAAAATGACAATA
>Ga0209668_10000908_pt1 | contig 12392 bp, 5 predicted proteins | sample FrelakmetPLP11PL_FD_187150 | JGI IMG/M metagenome (GOLD analysis project Ga0209668, IMG submission 187150) | Freshwater lake sediment microbial communities from the University of Notre Dame, USA, for methane emissions studies - PLP11 PL (SPAdes)... | ecosystem: Environmental > Aquatic >... | reverse complement strand
GCGGACAGTTTGCACACTTCACTCAGCAGCGATTCCGTGGCTGAAAGATCCCGAGCGGCAATAGCTGATGCCAGCTTGCCATGAAGTTCATGTGCATTCTGAGCCACAGCAAATATATTGAGCCTTTCTGCCGCACTTTCGAGAACATCCGTCGCTTGCCAAAATGCAACCCTTTCGTAGCGCTCTCTGCAGTCAACAGATAATGCAAATATTGACTCAGGATCGATCATTCGTGGCAGAGCGTCGCTGTAGGTCTTTCGCAACGCCACACGAACTGCTTCGGCGGTCGGAACAAGTGAAGTAATCTTGGCTAGGTCTGCGGCTAGCGACTTCAGTGCTGCGAGCTTTCTTGGCTCAGTGGACGAAACATCCGATGTAACACCGCTCCACTCGGCCCAGCAACCATCAAGGGTCGCTCTCGCCGCCAAGTGGCGCGCGAGCTGCTGAAGAGCCGGACCGTCGGCCGGACGCTTACCATCGACAATGCATGTGGACATTAGATATGCCGTGCGACGAACGACCGCTGGTCTAAAGATCCAAATCCCGAGCGAACGCCGCTTTGTAACAAGATGGTCTATGAGATCGTTGACATCAGCGCGAATCTCGTCGACAGACTTGTCTCGTGGAAGTGAGATCTTCCCTTCTGTAATTAGGGATAAATCCGGTTCGAGGCGAGCCAACGCAACATTTGTGCTTTCTAGCAACTGCTTCCAGTGCTCGGACTTACCGGCAATCATGTCTCCGATCGCAACACGCTGCCAACCACCATCTCCCAACAATCCGGTTGTCCGAATTCCAGTAGCCAAGGAGTTGACCGCTGCGAATGTATTTGCATGAGCTTCAACGGCTTGTTCGTCGTGTCTAGCAGGTCTACGAGACTTCGCAAACTTTGGCTCGCCTGCATTGGCCGTCCTAAGCAGCGACACTAGCACTGAATCTGCGGGATAATCGCCACCAAGATTCGGAAGGAATTTAGCACATTCGATGGCGATATCTGCAGGAATTGCCTCAGATAACGAGCGTAGGTTTTCGAGATGCGCTTCGCTAATCGTCAAACGAGATGTGATTGCTGGTCGATCTTCCATCCACCCGAATTGTTCAGATCGAGCGTGCGTCAATTGTGAAATTTTCTGAAGCGTTTGCCCTTTGGAAAACTCGCCGACGTCATTTGGTGCGGCATCCTCTTCAGCGAGAGACCGAAGTTTCATGCGGAGCAAATCACGTTGTGACTCAAGCGCTTTCAATTCGCGCTCCTGCTCTTCGAGATCTCTGATAGCACTATCGCGGGCGGTGTCCCAGCGTTCCTTGCGCTCGATAATGTTCGCAATACTGCGTTCAAGATCATTTTGCGAAGCTCTGTCGTCGCCCACCATGCTTACGCAGAGGTCGGCCATATCACCGTCTCCGGGCACCGCCCTTAGCTTGTCACGAAGCACTTCGAGTGCGCGTGGCGTCTGCGCAGTAACGAGGACTCTCTTACCGCAGGCCAGTAGATGGCACAAGAGATTAGTAATCGTGTGCGACTTTCCGGTGCCAGGTGGGCCTTGCACCAATACACCGCTCGTGCGCGACACTCGCTCAGCGATTTGCAGTTGGTCATCATTCGCAGGGAGTGGAAAATATGGTCGCTCGAAACCAAAGTCTTCTTTCTGGACATGAGCGCTGCTTCGTCCCGAGTTCTCTGCCTGCTCGTCTGAGACTAGACGCTCGATGCACTCGGGTAACGCGATACCTTGCTCGAGCTGTGCAACCACTTTGTCAAAAAATGCGACCCGCCCAGCACTGTTACGTTTTCGAAGAATGATCGCCGGTGCCAGGGAAGCCTGTGGTCGAACACTCGGCATGTCTGGTGCTAACTTCGCGGCCGAATAGTCTCCGTCCAATGAGTTGACGACTGCCCGGATCGCCCCATCGATCGCGTCACTTTCGCGCGGGTTTCCTTCAGCACCGCGCAATAGCGTTTGGGCATGGTCAAACACGTCCTTCGATGGTCGGACGGTGGATGGAAGCATGTCTAGTTCCAACCCAAGATCCCCGTCATCTGGACTGGCTTGAATGCAGAAGTCGCCGGTAGACACGTCAAGGTAAAGCGACGCGCGGACCGTCACCATGTGCCGTCGAATTGGACCCTCCGCATGGCCTGACCATGCGAAACACCCCATACCGAGTACCAGCTCGTATTCTTCGCCTAGCCGCGATAGCTTCTGATGCAATCTGAATAACGGGCTGTAGGCGCTGTCGTGGAACCTTAACCACTCTCGATGCTCCTCTACCCACTGCTGCCACGGCCCCTTTGTATACCTGTCGAATTGTGACTTAACGCTCGGGTAGTCACTAACTTGAATCCACTCGGACTGAGTCCCTGCCTCTTCTCCCGCCGCATCAGTCTTCCCGGGCGACCGTAGGATTTGGCTGGCAAGAGTTGGCGGCAGCTGCTCCGAAAGCCCAGTGCCCGGAGCGACCCATTGCCGCAGTTCTTTGGGTAACTCCGGCACCCGTGGCTCGAGGCGCTTGGAAACAGTCACCCACTGATCGTCGCGGAGGTGGTCAGAAGGCTCAAACGCGATGTGACAACCAGGCATGCCGAGCAGTTCATGAAGCCAAATGACCGTGTCATACTTGTCTACGTTCAGTACGGTTCGTGCGCCTTGATGCCGTACGACGTCTCGAACGTACCGAAACACACTCACGGCATCTCGGCGAGATCCGTCCTGTTCCAGCCCCAGATCACTATCAAGCATCGTCGGACCCCAATTGTTAGAAATTTAGTGAGACACCGGAAACTAGCCTGACATATCGCCCAGGAAGGTAAGCACTCGCCGTCCGTTCAATCGTAACGGCAAACCTTATTGAAGTTCCCTTCCATTCTAGGAATTTGCCATTCCAGATCCGTCACCCCCGAACCCCGGCCACATACGTCACCAATTGGACGGCCGCTAGAACCACGCCCCATATCGGGTTGCACACGCCAAGGTGAGTGTGCCGGGCGTCCACGAATCGCGCGCCAATCCATGCTGCTAGGTAATCCCCGTCACCTGACCTCCGACCACCCCGCTAACCTCATGACATGCCAATCACCAAGGGGTTGCCGGTTTCCGCAGAACGACAGTTGGCATTTCTCAGAAAGATCAGCCGGATACTTGATGAGGGCAAGTTCACGAGCACTTACAAGTTTGCGCTGCTGCTTTCGCTGACAAACATTTCAGTGCTGCATGGTGATGACTCCGATGCGAAACTCACGGTTCAGCTTGATGATGTTGCGAAGGAATTTGTGAAGTTGTATTTGGGAATGGCGCAGCCTTACCGTGGCAGACCAACCGACATTCTGCTGCAGAACAGGCAGGCAAGTAAACGCGCGAAGGTCATCACCCTACTTGCCCCGTATGCGCATACTGGCTACGCGCGTCACTCGCGGCATCGCGTGCACGCGCTGGCTGCTGCATCGGTCATGGCAAAGACGCGAGCGATAATCGCAAGCGATGCTCTCTATCGCCTCCAAACCGTTGGCCCATGGGCCGATGTCAATGCCATTCCCAGTGATCGATTCCTCTACGAACATCCTTCCGATCCTGCGGGATGTAAAGCGCTCACAAAGATAACGCTCAAGCCAGGCGTCGCGGCATGCATGCGTTCACTTCGAACCGTCATCGCCGCGATGGTGCAAGCGCGCTGGACGCAATGGGTGCGTGAGCATAATCCACGCCTAGGACCGGATCGGAATCTGGAGGGTTTCCTATTCGGGTCCGACCGCATTCCATTGCGCGAGCATGCAGTGTGGCTCTATGAACTTCAGGGCGCAAGGTGTTTCTACACACATGCAAAGCTCGCCTCACCGAATGCGGGGGCTGTGGATCACTTTCTGCCACGGGCTCGGTACGTCTTGGATGAACCGGTCAATCTAGTTCTGGCGAGCACAAAGGCGAACAGGGAGAAGAGCGATCATGTTGCCAGCGAGGCCTATCTAAATCTGTGGGCCGACCGCAATACGCACCTGCAGTTGACCGACTTACCCAAGTCTTTCGCGGCGCGCTTTGCGCCAGCTGCTCTGCCGGCGACTTGGCAAGGTGCGCGCTCGGTCGCTGCCTGGATGTACGAGGCGGCGGAAAGAGATGATGTGCAGGCTTGGAATGGCGGGAAGGATTTTACGCGTGTTGGGCGTGATTGGCGGGGGATTTTGGGTGTAGGTTAATAAGGTGTCGCTAGGTCGCAAGAAACGCGAGAAGGAGAGAGATCGCCTACAAGGCCACGACGATGGGTGGCGAGCATGGGCCGACCAATGCGATCCTTTCTAACTATGAACGGAGACTTGCTTGATGGATCGGCGTAGCGATCGTGAAGTACGACTGACCAGAGATTAAGTAGTACACGGCAGAATTGCAGGGGAAGGTGGAGGATGCGAATGTGGCTGCGGAGCAGAATGGTTTGCCGTTTCGGTTTAAAGGCGGGTGATGTTTCAGATGGCGCGCTTTACAAAGAGCATCTGGCCACCGTCGATCTAAGAAGCGTTGATACTTCGCCAGCGATCAAATTCTGCGTGAGAATTACACCATCACTCCCACAGTGATACGCCATTCACACGTGACTTCGCCTTACGTCAATCGCCACCCGCATGTTCACAACTAGGGCACACGAATCCGACTTTGCCCGACTCTTCACGAAACGGGAGCGCTAAAATGTCACTTCCAACCAGAACGTCAACGAGATCAATCTGATAACTCGAATGATCACGTAACAACTTCTCCAAGTTGTTCGGTTTCAGCACCGGGAATCGCGCACCACATTGACAGCGATAGACGCCCCACTGAGACTTGCAACTGAAACAAGACACATTAAAGGCATCACCGTCCGCGGATTTAAGTTCACCTTTCTCCGTTGAACAGACTGGACACTTACACAACCGATCGATTTGGACGTGTGATTTTTCAATCTCACGAGCCAACATGCGACCAACCTCCTCGGCGTTGACTTTCGCGCTTTGGCGTTTCCCACCACCTGCAAATCTTGCCGAAGTAGGGGCATTTCTGACGGCATCAGCGCACAGCGTGGCCAGCGAAATCTCGCGCGAAGTCGGCCTACGAAGTACCCGCCACTCGTCCTTCACTGCGGTACGTCCCAGCCAATCCATCTGTGTGGGCTTTGCCTCGACCGCCGCGTGGATACGCGGCGGATAAGCGAGCATCGCGCCCCTCCACAACTGCCACCGAAGATATCGGGCGACCCGTTCAACGCTAGCAATATCCCAAGGCGAGATAGATATGCAGGCTAATTTTGAGCCATGAAGAACACCCGGCTCCCAAGGACAGTAACTGAATCGCGCTGTCGTCGGAACTTCCGTCATTTCAACATCTAACACGCCTTTCGCCGCCGGTAAATGGAGGCAAAGTACGTTCTGTTCATCCGCGTCCGCCGCTGCTGAGGCGAGTTGCCGGAGCGCCCTTTCCGTCTCAAAGGCATTTCCGCAGTCGATGGATGCAGGAAGGCAAACCACACGAATCAACGACTGATCGACCCGGAGCGTAAATACTGATCCAATCAAGGCCGTTAGAGAACAAGCCGAGATTGGACCAACCAACTCAATAGTGCCGGAGCGCTCGCGCGGGCCAACGTTCATTTGCTGAAAGTGTAATTGCTCAATCGCGCGTACAACCACTAGGTAGCCATACCGCGCCATCGCTGCACACACTGCCTGCTGCCTTTGATAAACCTGCTCATCAGATCGCCGCCGGGTGATTCGCAGTTCCGCCCATCGCTGCCAGAGCAGCGCTGCTCTGCGGTAAGCGCTGTCATTGACAATGATATTTGTCCTCCGTAAACCGCCCACGAAGGCTCCACGCGGAATACCTCGATAGAGAGGAGAATCAAGAAGCGCGGAAGCCCGAAGAAATAGCGAGTTTATCCGGAATTCTGCCTGAGAGACAAACTCGCTTGAAGACTCATTGGATACGGCGTGGGCCCAAAGTTCATAGAGCCGATCGCGCCGCCAATGATGGCCACTCGCGGCGCCTCCCATGTGATCGCCCACTTGCGTGAGCATATTGCGTATGCCGGCCAGCCTTCCTAACCGCCCGCGGAGGTATTCAACAATGTGATCAACCAAGCGCGCAACGAGTCTATTTTCGTAAATGTCAACGCTATCTTCTGACACCATACACAACACCCGTCTCGGCCGTATTCCGAGAACCGTCTTACGTTCCCAATCCTCGCGATGCGCTGCGAGACGAACAATTGCGCCAGCTGCGACTCGCCGCGCCCGCACCGTTGGGACAAGATCCTGCTGGACATTGAGTGTAGCCCGTGGGTTTGTGCAAATCGCCTCAAGGAACGATAAGTCACGCTCGAGAGCAATATCGAATGGCTGCATTCGAATGTAATCATCAAGGCGTGGCGCTAGAGGTGAAACTTTAATCCAGTCAGTAAAGGACGGAACTGTTTTCAACTTTTCAGCAAAAATTTCGTCCATTTGTAGAAGCGCGTCAACATCCGCCGCAGACGGCATAGAGCGCTGATCGAAGCGACCTTCTCGGAGCTTTTCGGTGTCTGTTTTTAGCGTCCATGCATGATCGGCGCGCGGCACGACAAAACTTCCAGTCGTAGCCACCATTCCGTTCACCCTTACGGGCTTTAACGGCGCCGTAACTTGCCAACGCCCGGCAAACGACGGCTCTGCATCGACGTCTCGAATGGTCTTACCAGAAAGTAGATCCGTTAAGAACATAACTACGACGCGGCCTCCCCCTCATCAATCGAACGCTCTCGAATGAGTGGGTCTAAGGTTCTGTTGCACTCTTCAGCAACGCCAGTCAGTTTCCCGATCTTCCATGCCTCCGCAAGTCGCGTTTTTAGGGATTTAAGATTGGACGCTCGAACATCGTGGCGATTGTGAAGTTTCCTGAGCAACTTAGTAGCAACTAGGTGGTCGATCGCCTCTCCGCAACTTCCCCCCGATGCGACCACCACCGGTACGAAACGCTCAATGTGGCGTTCAAGGCGATTACCCCAAGTAATGTTGAAATTATCGAGAAATACCTTCTCTAACTCTGTGACAAACTTCAGGGCTAAGTCCGTCTCGCCCCGGTGATCTTTGAAGGATTGTTCAAACAACTCGGCGAGCTGGGTGTGTGATACGGGATTCGTTACCCCTGGACTCTTGGCGGATTTGGCGTCCGTGCGGTTGCGCGGAAGGACCATCGTATGGGCGCGGTCATACGTCTTGTCGGCAAAGTCTTTGGTTGTCTCATCATGGTTGGCGGTCCCGACGAACCACACATTCTTGGGTACCGCGATAGCGGAGCCACCGTCGAGCAGATGTTTAGGGGACTCCGGCGGGCGAAAGTCCATCAGCCCGAGTTGAGGTGCGTCGCTACAAGTTGGACTCTCGAGCTCTGAGAGAAGGTCGGCACCGAATTGCTCAACATGCGAAAGGTTCATCTCGTCCAAGACGACGAAGAACAAATTATCTTTCCAGCGGGGCGTTTGTGCGGCATACAGCGCTTTAAGAAACACTGACTCGTGGTACTTCTTGTCAAACGCGTTGTAAAAACCGAGCAAATCTGTACGGTCGCGCCAACCTGCCTGAACGGCCACAATGTCGGCTCGACCACCCGTAGCGGTCGCGAACGCTCGTGGCAAACTTGTTTTTCCCGTACCGCTGATTCCTTGCAACAGCTGGATTTTGGACATCGACAAACCAGCTAGAAAGCAGCGAACGGTTGCAGCGCTATAAAAGAGCGGCTTTGTAGCGTGTTCCATGCTATTGCGAACGCCCTCCACTAACTCCCTCAAACTTGTCACGCGGCTGAGTACTTTGTTAGATGGATTCTGAAGCACACTATCGGAATCCATACGGCTCAATTCTGAGTAAGGACTCCGGGATGATGCCGAGCTCAGGCGATCTCCGACTTCAGTACGCAATTGTGCGTTCTGCTCTTTCAATAATTCATAACTAGCCTGAATGCTGCTCAGTTCAATCCGACGAAACTCAATCTCACTGGCAGAGATTCGAAAGCGGTCTGCTTCCAGTGTCTTTTCTGCGAGCAATTGAGCAAGTCGCCTGGTTTCCAACTCCAACGAAACAACCCGATCGTGATCCTTCTTGTAGAGATCGATCGTTGATTCCCCGGGTCGGTTGCTGAGTTCCATCTGTAACTGATCGACCTCTTGGCGAAGACGATCACGTTGAGCAAGTGCATCTGAGAAGGACACGCCGTCGGCACCAGCCAGCTTGGCTTCTAACGTGGCGATCTTCAACTTGGCTTCACCGAGACGCGCGGCCAGGTGCTTTGATTCCAAGACGCAACTGTCAAACCTTTCTTTCAAGGACTGGAACTCGTGTTCCGTCTGTGCCCTCGCACGAATTGTTGCCAATTCCTCCCTGTCCGTCATCTCCTCTCGCTGGATCTCTAGATTTGCTGCCTCCCGTTTCAACCGACGACTTTCCTCTCTTAGCGCTGCGCTCTCCGCATCAAGTTCATCTCGCTCTTTCCGAAGCTCGTTCCGCTCAGTTTCAAGTGCAGAACGTTGACATTGCCTATCGATTTCGAACGACAGGCGTAAAGTTCGCTGACGCTCGGGAAATTCTTGTTCGACGGCTGCTTCTAACTCACGAATCTCTTGGATACGAGTCTCTATCTCGCCGGCGCGCTTTGCTAACTGAGATTCGCTTGCCGCTAGCACATGGGTACGAGAACTGAGTTGGGCTGCATCCATCTCATTCTTAGCGTGCGCCAGACCGACCTTCACGCGATCCTGTTCCAACTCCGCCTTCGTAGCAAGAATATGTCGTATGCCAGATCGAAGTGTCTCGCGCAAACTGTCAACGGATACATCCCCCTCAAGAGATGAAGTCAAGATATCGCTGCTGATAGCCGCGCTGACCGAGTTAGCGTCTAACAACTGAGACTTATCCCCTAAGGACGCCGTTTGCAAGAGTTGAACATCCGACATCAAATCAATCCCGTCCTGCGGCGCAGAGGGTAAGTCGGATGCGCTTGAAGAACTACTGGGACTCTGCCTCTGCACTGTATGGGCGACGGGAGATGCATTGGGCGGCCCCCCTTTGACGTATTTCTGATTTCGCTTCTGTTTGTTTCCCATATTTATTCCCCTACCTTCCGATACTGGTCGGCAAATTCCTCGTGAGCGTCGTCAACCAAAGCCAATACACAATGTCTACCATTTCCAAAACTCGCTCCGCTAAAAGCTCTGGACCCGCGCTGTGGTGCGCCGCCTGGCCGCCAGTTTCCAGAACCTGATCAAGGTCGTGTAACAGTCGCGGTCTTGCCATTGCGGTTGGGGCCAATGGATGACCGTCACTTTCCGCTGCCATCGCCAAATTAGCCATTATCAGGGCTGCGAGTTTGTAATGATGCCCAGCACCGATCACCGCTCTCATATCGTTGGGCTTAACGGTATTGAAGCGCCGCGGGTTAGGCAAAATCAGTCCTAACTTTTGCGCCTTGCCTTCTAGTACTTGACCAAGATACCGGACATCAGAGGGGGAATTGTCTAGGCGTCCCATCCGACTGAGAAGCGGCGCAAGCGGATATCTGCTGCTGAGTTCCACGAAGCAAGCTTCAATCGCCTGCCTGCCAGCAATCGCGCACTGGCGCAGATGGCGTTTCTGTTGCCCGATGTTCCCCCCGCTGGTGGTAGCGCGATCATGCCAAAGAAGCGATTCTGCCATATCGATTAAGCGCTCATATCCACAAATACAACTGAGCGCAGGATCAAGCTGCTCCGCCACTTGAGTCACTGCCATGCGTCGAATCTCATCGGGATTAACTGCGCCCTCCGAAGCGCTAGTCATCGCGACCAACTTGGGTGGCTTGGGACGAAATTCCTCATCGACTTGACGATCGCTAAGTCGCACTTCTCTTAAGGCTCGCGCCAGCAATGGGCAGACGCTAAATCCAAACGGGTCACAAACGCACCACTCGCTCTCGCGACCGCCTTCACGCAGAGGTAAATCGTGTGCGGCGGTCACCATGAACATCGCCGTGGCTTTCAGATCTATAACGGTTACACGTTTCAGCGAAGCAGGGCGGTACGCGAATTGCTCTGAATCGATCGCTTCTGCTTCGTCTAGCCGAAATCCTTCGGAACGCTGAGCGGTGAAGTGATGTCGTATGGCTCGAAGCACACTAACTGCGTCGGGAATCGCTGGTTGTTTCGCATCGACTGGCCTAATCGTCAGGTACCGCTGCTCTTGGGGTTCTGCCACTGTTCCGGCTTCAATGAAAGTCGCCTTACGGTCCGCTCTGATGACTGCTTCATACCGGAGGTTTTCGCTCACGCGTGGTATCAATCGACCAGTTAAAGCGCACTGAAACACATAGACAACCTTGATAGTTGTCTGCTCGATTTCACCTTCACCCAAGGCCGTCAATCCATCATTCGTAATCTCCCCTGCTTCGTCGATGACTTCGTGCTGTCGAAGTGCGCTCTGAATCACTTGCACCAACTTGGGGTCAATACAAAGCAGCGATCCGATATGTTGTGGATCAGAAATCTTAGCCCTCGCGCACCCAAGTACTGCGCGCTCGAATGGTCCAAGCTCGGTGCTTGGACGGTGAGGCGCAGCCACTCGGCGTACCCAGACAGGCCACAGCAAACGGCGATACCCACAACCCTGCGGCCATGTCGGTCTTGCCATCTGGACCACAGGTTGAATGCCATCAAATGCGAGTGCCATGCGGCCCTCCACAGAATTCGAAATACTTATTCAGCGCTGAGATACCGGGCTGCATGATGTAACGCGAATCACAGAACATTGCTCCGTCACCAACAACTACAAGCAGTCGCTGCTGGCGACTCATAGCGACGCAAACACGATTTTCAAGCAACAGAAACCCAAACTTACGCCGTAGTAAGCCTTGACTGAGGCCGTTGATACGGTTCGATCGCACCAGGGAAAGAAACACAATATCAAACTGCTTGCCCTGAAACGAATCTACCGTTCCTACACGGAGACGATCTGTGCTGTCATTTCGTCCGGACGTAGCTCGCCAATGCGTAGTGGGCTTCCACACGCCATCATCACGCTCGACGATTCCCAACCGCTCTAAGGTCTCATTGAGCAAATCCACTTGAGCTGAGTAGAAAGTGATCACGCCAATTGATAAGTCGGGCCTACTCTCGCCGAGCCGCTTCACCTCGCTAGCTATCCAATTCGCTTCCGCTTTCCGACTCTTGCTGTGACCTCCGGACTCGGGACCCTCTTCAGTCGAAATCTCTTTCCATGCTGCGGTCTTGCCGGTGTATGCCCCACCGAGACCATGGTCGAAGTTCAACTCTGGCAGACCGTTAGCAAAAGCTTCTCCGTACGGTTCATAGAAAGCATTGCTAACAAATGTTCCCAGCGATGGCGGCATGCGATATTGTGTGTCCAATCTGACATATCGCTTGATGCCATCTCGCTCCTCAAGGGCGCGAACATGAGTTGCGAGACGCTCGAACGTGCTTCGGCCAAGCGCTTCACGCGTTGCGTCGGATGCCGTAGTTTCTAGTTCACGTTCAATGTCTGGCTCAAGTACATGCGGCAACTGACGATGATCACCGACAAGCACAATCCGGCGTTCCGCGATCGACATGGGAATCATGAGATCGAGCGGATTACAACGTGCAGCCTCATCGACGATGACGCTTCGAAAGCGCGGCCAATCCGCATCGAAGCCAACTGCACCAGGGTCTTTCAATAATTGAACATTGGTGCCGACAGAATGTTGCACAGTGGCCGCAATTGATGTCGCGTATCGAGAAATCTCATCACGAACTGCCACAGGGTCAGACTCAAGTTCATCGATGAGATCCTCAACCGCGACCGAAGCATCGAAAGCAGTACCGCGTGAAACTAACTCAAGTTCCTGCCTAACCTGAAGCAGAAGTTCCTCTACTGCTACATTTGGAAGGTTCTCGACTGGCGTGATTCGCGAAGGCTGCAAGCGCTCGACAAGGCCGTCGCGCAGATCTGACCAGAGCGACAGTCCCGGCGGACGGCCAACGCCGTCCCAGTCAACGAGATTTGACAGCACCTCCTCTTCTAGGGCGGTAAGAATGTTCGGCCCGAGCGCCTTGAGGCAGTGCAATGCCTTAGCCGCACGTCGCGAACCATCATCTTTCGCGGCCTCCTCAGTGGTAGGAAGTCCACGAACAGCCCGAAGTGCAAGTTCGCATTCGATAGAAAGTTGCTTTGCCGAAGACGAGCGTTGCATGTTTCGGACGAAATCGGCGAGCCGCGTCACCGTTGAGGTTTCCAACCAAGGCTCTGCTTCCGCCTGCACCTGGCTAAGGAGTTCGGCGCTTACTTCATTGCTGGTTGGTGCGGCTTGTTGTGCCAACAACTTGCGTTGAACATCTCTCAGAACTATGCGAACCGGGGTAGATGCCTGGTGTGC
>Ga0209668_10000907_pt1 | contig 12398 bp, 12 predicted proteins | sample FrelakmetPLP11PL_FD_187150 | JGI IMG/M metagenome (GOLD analysis project Ga0209668, IMG submission 187150) | Freshwater lake sediment microbial communities from the University of Notre Dame, USA, for methane emissions studies - PLP11 PL (SPAdes)... | ecosystem: Environmental > Aquatic >... | reverse complement strand
TCCATTAAGTAATTCCTTCACCTTCGCCACACCATCACCATTTTCAATATCTGGTAAAGGGACTAACACAGAACCGGGAATTCTCGCAATTTCATACTCATGAGGATTACGCACGTCTAGCAGCACAAAATCCTTTGCACCAGCATCTAATAACGCCTTCAATTCCTTCACAGTCATTTCTTGAATTTCCATTTGCTGTTTCGCTTCTTCGGCTTGGGCTTGGGGAATACCACAGAATTGTTCGTAATCTATTAGCTTGTCAATAACTGGACGGATGGGGTTAGGACGCAGTTTTAACTCCCGGAATTTCATATCCAACGCATTATAAAGCACCAGTCTACCACTCAAGGTAGTACCATTGCCCAGAATAATTTTCACGGTTTCTGTAGCTTGAATAATCCCAATCATTCCCGGTAAAATTCCCAGCACTCCACCTTCTGCACAGGAGGGAACCATTCCTGGTGGTGGTGGTTCGGGGTACAAGTCACGATAGTTAGGACCACCCTCATAGTTAAAGACGGTGGCTTGTCCTTCAAACCGGAAAATAGAACCGTAGACGTTGGGTTTATCTAACAATACGCAAGCGTCGTTGACTAAATACCGAGTTGGGAAGTTATCAGTGCCGTCAACAACGATATCATAAGGACGGATAATATCCAGGGCGTTTTCGGAACTCAGACGAGTTTCATACAAATCAACCTGACAATGGGGGTTAATTTCATGAATCCGGTTTTTTGCTGACTCGATTTTGGGTTTACCTACCCAAGATGTCCCATGAATAACTTGACGTTGCAGGTTAGAGGTATCCACAACATCAAAATCAACAATACCAATTCTGCCTATACCTGCGGCGGCGAGATATAACAGCAATGGTGAACCTAGTCCACCAGTACCAATACACAATACACTGGCGGCTTTTAGGCGTTTTTGCCCTTCCATGCCCACTTCTGGCAAAATTAGGTGGCGGGAATAGCGTTCGTAGTCGTCTTTCGTCAACTGGATTTCATCCAGATTGGGATTTAGCATAGCAGTTGTATGAATCAGCGCGGAGTATTAATGTTAACTTAAATTTGCTAACTTTATCAGTTTAATTGTCTCGGCTGGAAACTGGTGGTTTTCATCCAGAGTCCAGCTTTGCCGTTCACTTAGCTTGAGCATTTTGTACGGATAATATCACATAAGAGTATTCTATCCAAGCGTACATTCTATCCCATTCTGATAGGGCTAGAACTATGGCTAACGCCACGCTACGCTATCAGCAAACCCTACTTAGACAGTGGTTGTGCATCTGTCGGTTAAGCTAAAAAAATCGTCTCCTGGTTCGACTTTCCGGTTGTGTTTTTCGTAAAGGCACTACTTCTGCTTCACTACCCTCTCTAGCTACTCGAATTAATAACGCAGAAGATAGTAAACTGGCAACCATGGAATTACCACCATAACTAAACATAGGTAAGGGTAAACCTGTAGTTGGTAAAGCACCTGTCGTTACACCAATATGTAATAATGACTGGCCAATCATAACAACTACTACACCAATTGCCACTAATTTGGATGTGATATTTTTGGATTTAAGAGCAATAATTAATCCTAATGTGGCAAATATGGCTAACATTATTAATAATAAAATAGCGCCAATAAAACCAAATTCTTCGGAAAAAATTGCGAAAATAAAATCAGTATCTTGAATTGGTAAATAAAATAACTTTTGTTGAGAAAGTCCAAATCCAGACCCCCAAGTTTGACCTGAACCTACAGCCAATAAACTTTGTACTAACTGATAACCATCTCCTGTAGCATCAGCCCAAGGATTCATAAAGGACATAATGCGTTTGCGTTGATATTCTTTGATACTAATACTAAGTAATGCTAAAAGTATGCCACCAAAGGCTGTTCCTCCCAAGTATTTATATGGTAATCCTGCAGCTAAGGCAATAAACCACATTGTCATTCCGCAAAGTGCTGTGGTACTTAAGTTAGGTTGGGCAAGAATTCCTAAAAGTACAAGACCAAAAACACCCAACCAAGATAACCGAATTCCCCAAGGTCGTTTTTCCCACTGACTAAAAAGTGTGGCACTTTGTAACACTAAAAAAGGTTTAATTAATTCCGATGGTTGGATAGGAATCGGTCCAATGGCTATCCATCTAGCCGCATCAAAGGCTTTTTTTCCTAATCCTGGTATTAATGTCAAAAAAATCAACATCAGGAAAAATATTAAAAACCAATGAGATACACCCAAGATTTTTCGCAATGGCAGATTAACAATGATGTTGAAAATAATTAGGGAAGCTATAGCCCAAAGAATTTGTCGTTTAAAATAATACAAACCGTCACCATGACGGGCATCAGCAACGGGATAGGATGCGGAAAAGAGGATGACTAGGCCGATGAACATCCACATTAATGTTAGCCAGCGCAATAATCGGGCTTCTAAACCCCAGCTAGAAACGGAATTATCGAAAATTGGGATTAAACGGAGTAGATTCACAATTTGGTAATTGGTGATTGGTAATTGGTGATTTTTTTCTTTCTTCTTTCTTCTCCTGACTCCTGACTTCTGGGCGGGGAAACCCCGCCCCTACAGGAAATTCTGTATTTAAATTAAAACTAAGTTATCGCGGTGAATCACAGTATCTGCACCTTCATAACCTAGAATTAATGGAATTTCCCGTGAATGTTGTCCGCAAATTTTCTGTAATTCCCCACTATTATAATTCACCAACCCTCTAGCAATTTCATCACCATTACTATCACATAATTGCACCGCCTCTTGATTGTCAAATTCTCCTTCTACGGCTTTAATCCCCGCTGCTAATAAGGATTTCCCTGCTTCGACAACGGCAGCGATCGCCCCTTCGTCTAAATATAATTTTCCTCCAGGAATCAAACCATAAGCTATCCAACGTTTTCGGGCTGAGGTTGGTTCTGGTTGCGGTGCAAAATGTGTACCAATGAGTTCCCCTTGGATAATTTTTTCAATGTTCCCGGGAAATTGTCCTTGAGTAATCACTGTGCGGATACCAGCAGCGATCGCAATTCTCGCCGCTGAAATTTTCGTCATCATTCCCCCAGTCCCCCATTGAGAACCCTGTCCACCAGTTTGAACCTGTAAATCTGTCAGTTCTTGCATACTACTAACTAAACTAATTGGTTTGGCATCGGGTACGGAACGAGGGTCAGCCGAATATAATCTATCAACATCCGTTAATAAGAACAGCCAATCTGCTTCTACTAAACTGGCTACTAATGCAGACAGGGTGTCATTATCCCCAAATTTTAATTCTTCTACCGCTACTGTATCATTTTCATTAACTATAGGAATTACTCCCAAATCTAGTAATTCTTGAAAAGTGTTATTAGCATTGAGATAGCGGCTACGTTGTACCAAATCTGCTCTAGTCAATAATACTTGAGCAATAGGCTGTTGCAAAATACTAAATAAATCATCATATATACGCATTAATCTACCCTGTCCCACTGCTGCTATAGCCTGTTTTAAAGCTATAGTTTTGGGACGTTCCGTCAAACCTAACCGCGCACAACCAACTCCCACTGCACCGGAAGAAACTAAAATGACCCGATGTCCCTGTCGTCTCAAATCAGACAGAGTTTCCGCTAAGGTAGCAATGCTAGAAAGGGCTAATTGTCCTGTCTCTGGTTGAGTAAGGCTAGAAGTACCGATTTTAACAACAATTGTTTTGGTCATTAGTTAGTGCTCAGTTGTCACCAAAAAATTATACAGCGCCAATCCCTCTATAGTGAAGGTTGACGCTGTACGGGTTTATATTTATCTATTATCTGCTAGGGTCTTGTTTGGCTGACCCTGATGTTATTGAAATTAATAATCTCTGATTTTTTGCCAATTTGATCATTCCTTAACTATTTCTTTAGGTTTACTTTCCTGATGAATTATAAATTCTTGTTAAGATTCGTATCTTAATCAACACAGAAAAACGCCTATTACCTCTTCCCCGTAATAGATGCGCCCAATATCTCTGAGATCCAGACTTCAATATTACGGATAGGATGGGAACGGAGGGCTGTAAAATCGGGATGGATAATTGGTTCGACTAAAATTGTAAACATTCCCAAGCGATTACCCGCTAAAACATCAGTAAACAAGCGATCGCCTACCATCCCCACTTGATGTGCAGGTAAATTCATCTCCTGCAACGCCGCCCGAATTTTCCGGCGGGAGGGTTTAGCCGCACCTAAGTAGTAGGGTAAATCAAGAGAACGGGCAATACCACCAATTCGCGCCTCACTTAAATTATTACTAACTAACCACAATGTCGTATAAACCCGAATTTCTTCTATCCATGCTTGCAATTCTGGGAAAGTAGAACTTGTTGTCATCGGGACTAAAGTTTCATCTACATCTAATACTAGCCCTTTCAGCCCATATTGTCGGATCACATCTGGTGTCAGCGTCAAAACTGAACCTGCTAAAATCAAGTTAGGCTCTAATAGATGGTTGCGAGTCATAATTTTTTGGGTCAGGAGTCAGGAGTCAGGAGGAAGGAAGAAAGGAATAAAGAAAAATTTTAGGTTTAGATGTATTTAGATTTTTGAATAAGGCAAAAGGCAAGAGGCAAGAGTAATTAACAGCAATTCTCATTTTAAGGTTTCATGACATTGAAACCCTTACATTCATAGGGTTTTACAATTCTTAACGAATCTGGGGATCGCTGAAATGACGCAAACTCGTTTCAAAATGAGAATTGCTGAGTAATTAAATTACCAATTACCAATTACCAATCACCAATTACTCAACTTCATTAAAAAGATGTTCTTCTAAGAGGGGTTGAAATTTACGGAACTCTTCAGGAGAAAGTAATTCTGGTTCACCAGTTTTAGTCATTCTCGCAAAAAAGAGCAGGGGATCAAGGGGAGTATAAATTGCATACTCTTGTTCATCATGATAAAAAGTGGCAATTTCCATTAATTGCTCTGGTTCTAAACCGTTTTCCTCATCTTCGATTTCTAAAGTAAAGAATTTCGATTCATCTTCAGGAGGCAACTCACCTGCTACAGTCAAAGCATAAGCAGTGTTCTTGAGAATCAGGTTTTGCTCAGAAAGAACCGCTTGAGCAGTGCCGAAAATTTCCTCTATCATCTCATCATCTTCCACCAAGACGGCTTCTTCTTCATCGCCATCGGCTTGCCAAGCAAAAATTTCTATTGGTGCATCTACAGGCAGAAGGAGAACATATTTTTCCCCCTCTACATCGAGGGTATGCTCGATGTAACATTCTAGTGTTCGTTTTAGCTCATCTGTTAAAATCAGAGAACTTTCGGAATCGTGATCATTGTCTTCAGGAAGTGGAGATGAATACATAGCTGAATTATGTAACTGTAACAATACTCTTATATATGGAAATCATTGAACCGCTAAATGACAGCCGATGTCAACCATAAATTCAGAGATAAGAAGTAATAGTTTTTAGAATACCATGTTAAAAGGGATCACTCATCAGCAAATGTTACCAATTTCGGCGCTGAACTACGTCTAGCATCTAGCCACTGTTGTAAAATCAATGCAGCAGCCTTACGGTCAATTAAACCCTTATTTCTTGATGGAGAGCGATTTTCAGCTATTAGCAGTTGTTCTGCTTGATAAGAAGTTAATCTTTCATCCATATATTCCCAGGGAAGTTTAAGTGCTGCCGCCAATCTAGCCGCAAATTTTTGGACATGACGGGCTTGAAAACCGATAGAACCATCCATCGAATAAGGTAAACCGACAATGAGAATTTGCACTTGTCGCTCATTGACTATTTGCTGAATTTTCTCGACATCTTCGACAAAAGACTTACGCTCAATTGTGGTTATACCCGTAGCAATTAACCCTGTGCCATCACATCCAGCTAAACCAATGCGTTTACTACCAACATCCACGCCCAAGGCGGAAATAAATGATTGTGATGGCTGTTGGGAGATCGTGCTATTGTTGCTCATGGGGTTCATCTGGGGCTGAATCTGATGGACAAGGTGTGTCTATTATATTAGGGTTTTGATGAGTGAACGCAACAATTTCCGACTGCACTGGTACAGTTCTTTCTGGCTGTACCTGCTGTGGTTGCGGCATCCATGACATTCCTCCAGGAATAGGTTTCCGGGTTGGTTGCAGTCCTTGTAACATTTCCTGCCACTGAATCCCTTCTAGGGAGACAAATTTCGATTCTCGCAGTTTATGCCAGACGGAACGAGACATGATCAGGGTATGTTCTTGACGTTTAGCCCCAATGCGCTCTAAATATTCTTCTCTTTCTGGTTGATAGTCAGAGGAAGCTAATTGTAATCCCTGTTGGGGAAATTCTTGGGCGATGCGGGCTAATTGAGATAATAGTTCAGGATACAACCAAGTATAGGCAGGATGAACTGTCAGGGTGGCGATATGGGGTTTTGTCCCGGTGCGATCAAGTTGCACCTGAAAGTAACCAATGGCTGCTTTCCGCTGGGGTTCAAAGACGTAACCACTAACAACTTCGGTTTTTGTCATCCACTGCTTGAGGGCATCACCAATAGCACCAAACAAGGTGGTTTTAAAGTCGTGGGTATGTCGGTCAAATACTTGCCTTACCAAAGGTGGCATTGATGCTGTATCTAGTTGATATAGTAAGGGAGCATCAGCATTGCTGACTGGTAAGAGGTTGGGTAAATCTGGCTCGGTTTGAATTAATTCTGCTAATAACTGGGGACTAATTTCCCAGTATGTCATTTCTGCCAACCGTTGAAATCCATTGTGGCGATACAGGGCTAAGGCATCAACGTCATTGATATTAACTTCTAATATCCACGTTCGTGCTTCTAAAATGGATTCAAAGCAATGGCGCAGTAGTTGTGAACCCACTCCCAGGCGATCGCCCGTTCCTGCCAACATCACTCGATCAATTCGCCAAGTGCTGCGAGTGCGGTTGAAAGGCGATACTTGAATCATTCCCAGTAGTGTCCTTCCTTGTTCGGCAACATAGCTCCAGAAGCGGTACTGTAATGGATTGGGAAACCAACTTAAGAATTTGAGTAACCCATACCAGCGTTTTAACCATTGCATTTGCCCCATGGCCGCATCAGCTTCTTGGGGAGACAGATGGGACAATGATTCTTGAGTTAAGCGATCAATTCCTTCCAAGTCCCGATGTTGGACTGGTCGGATAACAACGCTGAGGTTTCGAGGGAGTAGTGAAGTCATTTTGATTCAAGCCGCCATTTAACCTTTACAAAATATGATTGGTGATGTAATACTGCAATCATTTTAATGGCTTTTTGCTCTTAGGTCTTGCTTCCCAAGAGTGATTTTCTTAACTAAACGCGTGAAAAAAATATAAAAAGCAGAAACTGTGAGTATACCTTTGGGGTGAAAACCACAATGTCTGCTTCTATTCTAGGATAATTCTACTAAAAATACTTTTAAATCTATAGACCTTGACGAGAAGCAAATTTTTCAAATTCCGCTTGGGTTTGATGCAGTAATTGTTGACGACTATCTTGAATTGTCTGTTTGAAGTTGGGAACTAAGTTAGGAACCAAGTTGCGAGCTTGTAGTGTCATGTGCAGTTGTAGATGAGCAACGTATTCGCTTATATCTTGGTTATCTACAGTTGCGCCCGTTAGTACATTTGATTCCATTGCCACTGAGTTCTCCTTGATGAATTAGTTGTAATTTCTTTGCTAGACTAGAACAGAAGTTATCATATTTTTTACTTAACTGCCTATTTCGCAATGAAGTGTAATGATTGGGAAAGAGGGAACAGCCAAGAATCAAGATACAGCATATTGCAGGTAAATGAGGTACAACCTTTAATCACAAAACCTGGCAGTGAGGCTGTTTTACTGCTGATAGCTGCTGTAAATAACCTGATTTTTTACCACCTAGAAATTTCCTAATCTTCCCAAAGTGTATAAGTTTCGTTAAAAACCTCATCCCAACTTAAAGCAATAATATCTGGCTTTTTGCCCATTTCATCTCTAGCATCCTGTTGTGCAGATAGAAAACACTTATCCCAAATTGACTCCAAAAAATCTCGATTGAGACTTGGCATTTCTTCTTGACTGGCAGTAATTTCTGCCCTAGCTGAACGAATAGAAATTACCCAACTAGCGCTACGTTTTTCCGGTTGACATTTCCACTTAATTATATGCAGTATCAATCGAGTTAATTGACTAATTACTGCTCTTTTTTCTGATCGCCCCATAGACTCGGCTAAACTCTCTAAAATATGATCAACTTCTTTCATTTTTCCCTCCTCTAGCAGTTGTTTTGCTTTCACTACAGCTAAATATGGTGATTGAAAAACCAGTTCGTCATAAGGTACTGTCATAATTGGTAACTCCTTGGCTTGTCTTTTCCCAAATCTGGTATATAAATACATCATATTATTAATTTTATATGCCTGGACTTGACGATGAACCATAGACTGTTGATTATGGATAAGTAACTCAAAACTCAACACACAAAATGACTTCAGAACTCTCTCCACAAATTCATTACTTGGTGGGAATGTCTCAACCAGAAACCCATCTGTTTGAGGTAACTTTACACATTATTAACCATCCCTCAGCAGTTCTTAATTTAAAAATGCCTGTGTGGACTCCTGGTTCATATTTGGTGCGGGAATATGAAAGACATTTACAAGATTTTACGGCTTTTGCTGATCATGAATCTTTATCTTGGCATAAAGTTAGTAAGAATCATTGGCAAGTGGAAAAAGGCGATAGTTCGGAAGTAACTATTCATTATCGTGTATTTGCTAATGAATTAACAGTTAGAACAAATCATTTAGATGCTACTCACGGTTATTTTAATGGGGCGGCGTTATTTTTCAGAATCCCTGGTTGTGAAAGTTTACCCATATATATCCGGGTGATTCCCGCCAACCCTCAATGGCAAATAACTACTGGTTTACCAATATTTGCAGAAACAAAAAATACTTTTGTCGCGGCTGATTTTGATACTTTAGTTGATTGTCCTTTTGAAATTGGTTTTCATCAATTATACAATTTTGAAGTTTTGGGAAAACCCCATGAATTAGCAGTTTGGGGAAAGGGAAATTTTCAACCACAACAAATGATTGCTGATTGCCAAAAAATCATTGAGGTAGAATCACAAATATTTGGTGGTTTACCTTATGATAGATATGTATTTTTTCTGCATTTGCTTCAACAGGGTTTTGGTGGTTTAGAACATAAAAATTCTTGTTCGTTAATTTATCAAAGATTTGGATTTCGGACTCCAGATAAATATGAGCCGTTTCTACAATTGGTGGCACATGAATTCTTTCATTTATGGAATGTTAAAAGAATTCGTCCTTTGGGTTTAGAAGTGTTTGATTATGATCAGGAAAATTATACACCATCTTTGTGGTTTTGTGAGGGAGCAACCAGTTATTATGATTTAATTATTCCTTTACGAGCAGGTATTTATAATACCAAGACATATTTGAATTATTTGAGTAAGGAAATTACTAGATATTTAATGACTCCAGGACGGAAGGTACAACCTTTGTCGGAGTCAAGTTTCGATGCTTGGATTAAACTTTATCGTCCCGATGCTAATAGTGGTAATTCCCAAATTTCCTATTATATCAAAGGGGAAATGGTATCACTGTTATTAGATTTATTAATTCGCGTTCATCATGGGAATCAGCGTTCTTTGGATGATGTGATGCGGCAAATGTGGGAGCAGTTTGGAAAGGATGAAGTTGGTTATACTCCCGAACAATTAGAGGGTGTGATTGAGTCTGTAGCGGGTATGAATTTAGGGGATTTCTTTAACTGCTATCTTCATGGTTTGGAAGATTTACCTTTTAATGAATATTTGCAACCTTTTGGTTTGCAATTAGTGGAAGAAAAGAATGAAGAACCTTATTTGGGTGTGAGGATAAATACTGAAAATGGTCGAGAGATAATTAAGTTTGTGGAAGCGGGTTCACCGGCACAATTTGCGGGAATTGATGCTGAAGATGAATTATTAGCGATTGATGGTATTAAGGTGGGAAATCAGTTAACTGAACGCTTGAAGGATTATCGAGCGGATGATTCTATTCAGGTTACTGTTTTTCATCAAGATGAATTGCGGACTTATTCTGTTACTCTAGCTGCATCAATTCCTAGTAAGTATCAACTTAAAGTTGTGGAAAATCCTTCTTTAACAGAAATGGAGAATTTTGCCGGTTGGTTGGGTGTGCCTTTGTCTGAATCAGGATGTCCAGGATTTCAGGATTAATTGTCTGGATCAGGATGTCCAGGATTTCAGGATTAACAGGATGAAAAATTGCTGATTATTATGTTTGATTTGGTAGAGAAAAGAGATGGGAAGAGAGTTTATTCTTTCTTCTTTCTTTTTTCTCCTGACTCGGTGACTCCTGACTCGGTGACTCCTGACTCCTGACTAAAGATTAATTATTTTGACTTTTTAATACTCCTGGTTCTGTTTGAATTGGTAAAATATCTAAAATATCAGTTTGGGAACAATATTTAAGGTCTTCTAAACATTCCAAACGTAATAAGCGTTGACCATGACTAGCTTGATGGAGTAGTCCTAATAAGTTATCTTCCCATTGGGAATAAAGAGCGATCGCACTAACCACTTCATCATTACCACCGATTTCTGCGAGGGAACAATTAGTTTGTTGGCAAATACTATGAGCGATCGCCCCCGCACATACTGTATCCTCTAAAGAATAACTTCCTTCCCAACCAGAACCCACAATCCAGACAGTTTTCGGTTGCTTTTCTAAGAGAAATTTAACTACTGCTGCCCGATTAATCAAAGCTGCTGCCAGGACAATAGGGGCATTTTGTATCCGTTGTAAAGCCCTTGTGCCATTGGTGGTACTAATAAATAACCTTTTGCCGGCAACTAATTCTGGTATGCAATCCAAGGGTGAGTTACCCAACTCAAAACCAGCTACTTTAGCTCCACCCCTTTCTCCAGCCCTGAGTCGCTTTTCTGGAGGCCATTGTTCACTCACTGCCATGAGTTGATCTAAATCGCTGAAAACCTGTACAGCTTCGCCTCCAGCGGCTAAAACCGTAGCCATTGTACTAGTTGCTCGCAGAACATCAACAGCGATCGCACATTCTGGAACTGGATCATTTGGGGTCAATTCGGGAGTGTGATATACAAATATCTTCACGTGCTGGCTACACCTATTTCATAAGACTGCGGTAATATTCTACCTATTTGATGTCACCAACTGTTCAATACATAAGACAGAAAAGGTGGCAGGCAAGAGGAAACAGGGTACTTCAAGTGATAATTTAGACTCCATTTCCCATTTGCTACGGATTAAAACTTGATGGTTGCACCAGCCACAGCTAAAGCAGCCCAACCCAGCATTAATACCAATCCTCCTAATGGGGCAACTGCGCCTAAAGACTTAATACTAGTTAAACTCAGAGCATATAAGCTACCGGAAAAAATCACCACACCAATAATAAATAACCAACCACTGACTAAAAGCGTCCTTGGGGGACTTTCTAAACGACTCATGAGGATGGCGACCAACAAAAGCGCCAGAGCATGATACATTTGATAACGAGCCCCAGTGTCAAATATTTCTAAAGAGCGATAGCTGCGCTCGCCGAAGGCATCGCTAATTTTTTCCCGCAAAGCATGAGCGCCAAAGGCACCACCCGCAACGGACAAACCGCCAAAAATAGCGGCTATAGTTAAAAAAAACTGTGTCATCTGACCTATTAAACATCAAAATGATATGATAGAGCCTCTTCTTCAGTTACTTGAAAATTCCCATTGAATTCTTTAGCTTTCTTATCTAAATATTGTTTGGCTATCTGAAAATACTCATAATTTATCACAGATGTTATCTTTAATAGATTCTACTAATCCCTGGTTAATGGGAGTAGGCTTAAATGCAATTTTCCTAGGAATAGTTGCAATTATTCCCAAAAAATTGCTCACCCCGGCAGGTATACTTAATGCTGGATTATTAGGAGTAATCATTTGGGGAACACTAAGTTGGCAGGGATATCTAGTGGTGGTATTTTATTTTATTGTTGGTTCTGGGGTAACGCGCATTGGTATGGCGGAAAAAGAAGCCGCCGGAATTGCGGAAAAACGTGCCGGTGCAAGAGGTCCAGAAAACGTTTGGGGTTCAGCATTAATAGCGGCTTTATGTGCGTTGGGAGTGTTGTTTTTACCTGATTTTAAATATTTGTTATGTTTGGGTTATGTTGCCAGTTTTAGTACCAAACTATCTGATACTACAGCCAGTGAAGTTGGTAAAGCCTATGGTAAAAGTACCTTTTTAATTACGACACTCCAACCAGTTCCGAGGGGGACAGAAGGGGCGGTAAGTTTAGAAGGGACTTTAGCTGGTATGGTAGCATCAATAGCGATCGCACTCATTGGCTGGAGTGTAAATTTAATTAATCCT
>Ga0209668_10000906_pt1 | contig 12407 bp, 11 predicted proteins | sample FrelakmetPLP11PL_FD_187150 | JGI IMG/M metagenome (GOLD analysis project Ga0209668, IMG submission 187150) | Freshwater lake sediment microbial communities from the University of Notre Dame, USA, for methane emissions studies - PLP11 PL (SPAdes)... | ecosystem: Environmental > Aquatic >... | reverse complement strand
CGATGTCGGCTCATCACATCCTGGGGCTGAAGCAGGTCCCAAGGGTATGGCTGTTCGCCATTTAAAGTGGTACGCGAGCTGGGTTCAGAACGTCGTGAGACAGTTCGGTCCCTATCTGCCGTGGGCGCTGGAGATTTGAGAGGAGCTACGCCTAGTACGAGAGGACCGGCGTGGAGGTACCGCTGGTGGTCCGGTTGTTTCGCCAGAAGCATAGCCGGGTAGCTACGTACCGACAGGATAACCGCTGAAAGCATCTAAGCGGGAAGCCTCCCTCAAGATAAGATCTCCCGAGGATTTATTCCTCCTAAAGGTCCGTTGAAGACGACGACGTAGATAGGTGGGGTGTGTAAGTGCAGCAATGTATTGAGCTAACCCATACTAATTGACCGTGTGGCTTGATTTGAGAATCCTACTGGTTATTCTTTGGAATACCGTTTGGAGCTGAATAAAGCATATCCACAAACACTTTTTACAGATTTTTTTGTTTTGATATATTAGAAAGTAAGGTAAACTTAACACAATGATTTTTGCCTAGTTTACGATTTTAGATGCAGCGCAAGGCGCCGGCTTTTCGAGGAACGGAGTTTATTCGAGTATAAATGAGTACCGCAGATAAAGCCGGCAACAAAGCGATGCGCTAAAAGCGTAAACTTGGACACTGAACGCCTGGCGACACTAGCGAGTAGGTCCCACCTGATCCCATTCCGAACTCAGACGTGAAACTACTCTGCGCCAATGATACTTTGGGGTTCCCCCATGGGAAAGTAGGGCATCGCCAGGCTACTGTTACATACAAAAAAAACCCGCTTAACGCGGGTTTTTTCTTTATAATCTTCGCTTTGTACTTTATGCTGCAAACTCAATATAAACTGGAAGACTTCTCTTATGAGCTTCCTGCAAAACTAGTAGCGTTATATCCGTCGATGCAGCGTACCGATAGTCGTTTGTTTTGTTTAAGTAAAAAAACCAATGCTATTCAACATAAAAAATTCAAAGATATTTTAAGCTTTATAAACCCTGGTGATTTGTTAATCTTAAATAATACGCAAGTTATCCCAGCGCGTTTGTTTGCAAACAAAACGACGGGTGGCAAGGTGGAGATTTTGATTGAAAGAATTTTAGATAAAAAACGACTTTTAGCACAATTAAAATCAAGTAAACCATTGAAATTAGGAACGAAACTAATACTAGAAAATGGTGTGAGTCTAGAAATATCTGCTAGGGTGGAAAGACTATTTGAATTATTTTTTTTGGTAGAAATTCCTTCTATTTTAGAGCTATTAAACAAAATAGGCCATATTCCATTACCCCCGTATATACAAAGGGCGGATGAGCTATTTGATTGGGAACGCTATCAAACCGTTTTTGCATCTGTACCAGGCGCAATTGCAGCACCTACGGCAGGTTTACATTTTGATGAAGACTTATTAGCTCAACTAAAAGCTAAAGGAGTTAATTTTGCTTACATAACTCTACATGTTGGTTCAGGCACTTTTCAGCCTATTCGTAGTGATCGCCTTGAAGATCATCATATGCATACTGAATATGTAACAGTGCCAGAAACAGTTTGTGAACAAATCGAATTAACTAAGCAAAATAATAAGCGTGTTATAGCAGTGGGAACAACAACGGTAAGAAGTTTAGAAACGGCGGCTTTAAATGGTCAAATAAAACCATTTGCTGGAGACACGCGTCTATTTATTTATCCCGGTTTTAAATTCCGCTGTATCGATGCCTTAATCACAAATTTTCATTTGCCTCAATCGACATTATTGATGTTAGTGTGTGCTTTTGCTGGTTATGCTTCTGTTATGCAAGGATATCATGAAGCGATTAAACAAGGTTATCGATTTTTTAGTTATGGCGATGCTATGTGGATTAGCTAGCTTCTCAATTTGGTTAACCGATTTCAACGCACAAAATTTGCGAATAGGCAACGAACCAGGTAAATTGCTTGACTTAATATCATTGATTTCGATAGGAGAAAAGTATGAGTTTTTTTATAACCGATGTGCTAGCCCAATCAGCAACTACTTCTGTAACTCCTCAAGCGAGTGGATATTCTCAAATTTTAATTTTATTAGGGTTTATAGTTATATTTTACTTACTATTGTGGCGGCCACAAGCGAAACGTGCGAAGGAACACCGACAATTAATGGCTAGCTTAGTGATAGGTGATGAAGTGACAACTACTGGTGGTATAGTCGGTAAGATAACTCGATTAAATGATGATTTGGTTAGCTTAAAAGTTGCTGAAAACGTTGAAATTAATTTACAAAAAGCAGCTGTTTCTAGTGTACTACCTAAAGGGACTATAAAGTTTTAAACCACTTATGCTCAATAAATACCCTCTCTGGAAAAATAGTTTATTACTGGTGTTGTTGATACTTGGTTTTATTTATGCAGCGCCTAATCTTTTTCCAGAGCAGCCGACCGTACAAATTTCTCCTTCTACAGCGATAATGCATGTGAACCTGGAAGCTTTACCGGCCAAAGTCAATACCTTGATTAAAGCGGTACAGATTACTCCTATTAGTGAAGAACTTAATCAGCAAACGCTCTTACTGCGATTCAATAACACGGACACGCAGCTTAAAGCCAAAGATATTTTATCTTCAGCATTAGGTGATGATTATACCGTAGCAGTTAATTTATTATCATCGACACCACGCTGGATGCAAGCTATAGGTGCATCTCCTATGAAGCTGGGTCTGGATCTGCGCGGTGGTGTACATTTTGCTTTAGAAGTCGATATTAATAATCTTATTGCGCAGCGCATGCAAGGTTTAGCCAAAAATATTAGCGAAAATCTTCAACAAGCGCGTGTTCGTTATATGGAATTAGTACCGAAAGAAAATCAAGTATCTCTTGTATTCAGAGATACAAATAACTTAATGCAGGCAAAAAATTTGTTGCAACAACAGTTTCCAGCATTTGAATTTACAAATACAACGGATAACCCAAAACAACTTGTAGTCAGTTGGTCGAAACAAGGACTTAATAGTTTACGGCAACTGGCTATAGACCAAACCATCAATACGTTACGGAATCGAATTAATGAGCTGGGAGTTGCCGAACCGATTGTGCAACAACAAGGAAGCAATCGAATTTTAGTTGATTTACCAGGCGTTCAGGATATTGCGCGAGCACAACAAATTTTAGGTGGGACAGCGACCATAGAATTTCGTTTAGTGGATACAGTGCATGATCCACATTTAGCGCAAGTAAATCACACCCAGCCTGCGGGTTCGCAATTATATCAATATGAAAATCAACCGGTATTACTGAACAAACAAGTTATTTTAACCGGTAACTCAATAACCGACGCTTCAACGAGCTTTGATGAGTCGGGACGATCCGCGGTAAGTATTAGTTTGGGAGGAGGGGGAGAAAGTTATTTTCACCAGGTGACAGGCGAAAACGTCGGTAAGCCACTGGCTATTGTGTATGTAGAAACTAAAAGCAGTGTAAAAGCTGTGAATGGAAAAATTATTCATATTCCTCGTAAAGTGGAGCGAATTATTAGTATTGCTAGAATTCAGACCGCACTACCCCCTAATTTTCAGGTAACAGGTTTAACGAATCCACAAGAAGCCTTAAATTTATCTTTATTACTACGTGCGGGCGCGTTGCCGGCGCCTATTTACGTGGTTGAACAACGTACCATAGGCCCACAGTTAGGTGCTGAGAACATCCATAAAGGGATAATTTCTATTGTTGTAGGATTTATTTTGGCTGTTGTGTTTATGGCCGTTTATTATGGTGTATTTGGTGTCATTGCGGATATAGCCTTAGCACTTAATTTAGTATTATTAGTGGCCTTATTATCTTTATTAGGTATGACGTTAACCTTGCCAGGTATGGCCGGGATCGTGCTAACAGTCGGTATGGCTGTTGATGCGAATGTCTTAATATTTGAACGTATTCGTGAAGAATTACGCAATGGTGTGTCGCCTCAATCAAGTATTCATGCAGGTTATGATCGGGCATTAATTACAATTATTGATGCCAACGTGACAACCTTAATTGTCGCATTAATATTATTCGGTGTAGGGACGGGTTCGATCAAAGGATTTGCGGTGACGTTAACCATCGGGTTATTAACCTCAATGTTAACCGGAATTATGATAACAAGAGCCTTGATCAATGCGTACTATGGAGGACGTCCTCTAAAACGTTTGCCGATTGGTATTTAGTTTTAAAGAGTAAAAACTGTGGAATTTTTTAAAAAACAAACTCATATAAATTTTTTAGGCTTACGTCGCTGGGCGGTGGGTTTATCTTTACTATTAATTATTATTTCTGCCGGCTCCTTAATCATTAAAGGTTTACGTTGGGGTTTAGATTTTACTGGCGGTAGCCAATTGCAAGTTTCTTTTAATCACACGGCAGATATACCTTTGTTAAGAAAACAATTAATGACAGCTGGATTTAAAGATATCTTAGTGCAAAGTTACGGTACTTCACGTGATATATTGATCAGTTTAGCACCCCATCAACAGACTACACAACATGATTTAAGCGCACAAATTATAAAAGCTTTACCGGGTGCACAGTTAAAGCAAATTGAATATATAGGCCCCCAGGTAGGACGAGAGTTAGCAACCCAAGGCGCACTCGCTGTTTTTATTGCATTATTAGGTATCATGGTTTATATCGCTCTGCGTTTTGAATACCGTTTTGCAGTAGGTGCCGCTATCGCTTTGATTCATGATCCTATTGTTATTTTGGGTATTTTTTCTTTATTTGGTATTGAATTCAATTTGACGGCATTAGCCGCTATTTTAGCCGTAATTGGTTACTCACTTAATGATACGATCGTTATCTTTGATCGAATTCGCGAAAACTTTCGTAAGTTACGCAAAGGTACAGCAGTTGAGGTAGTTAATCTCTCCATTAATCAAACTTTGTCGCGTACAATCATGACATCGGCCACGACATTGCTCGTGGTACTTTCGTTGTGTGTTTTTGGTGGAACGATGATACATAGCTTTGCTTTAGCATTGGTAATAGGAATTGTTGTAGGTACTTATTCGTCGATTTATGTAGCAGGAACTATCGCCGTTGCATTAGGTTTAGATCGACGTAATTTTTTGCCATCAGTAAAAAGTGTCGATGATAGACCTTAACTCTAAGTTAAAATCAATGACAAAGATTATTATACTTTTTGGCTAATTGCTTGCAGTAGTAATGGACATAGTTTAGGATTTGCAACCATAATATGGCCGCTTGTAAAGTAGTTTTCACCACCTTTTAAATCACATGCAATTCCACCTGCTTCTTGAACTAGCAAAATACCTGCAGCCATATCCCACGGAGCGAGCTCAAGCTCTAGAGCGCCATCTAAGCGGCCAGCGGCAACATAGGCTAAATCTAGCGCTGCCGATCCTGTTCGACGTATACCACTTGCTTGGGACATCATCGCCCGTAGGGCATCTTTATTAATTGAAGCAGTCAATGTGTTGAAGCCACGGCTAGGGATAGAGATTCCAATTAAAGATTCTGGAATAGTGGAACGCGCGCTGACTCGTAAGCGACGCGTAAAGCGTTGTGTGTTATCTAAATAAGCACCTTGTCCTCGGGTTGCAGTAAAGGTTTCTTGGCGTAAGGGGTCATAGATAAGGGCATGCTCAATACGATCTTTCTCATTGTTTTTAATAGCGATAGATACCGAAAAATGCGGAAAATCATGGACATAATTACACGTTCCATCGAGTGGATCAATAATCCAAGTATATTTATCACCATTAATAGGTTTGCTTTCTTCTGCAATTATCCCATGATTTGGATAAGCTTCTTGGATAGTCGTGATAATAATTTTTTCGGCTTTTAAATCGATCTCAGTGACAACGCCGCGATTGTCTTGTTTTTGTTGCATACGTAGTCGGTCTAGACGGTTTAAGCCATCTAAAATAGTCTTACCTGCCAGCCGGGCAGCGCGATCGGCGATATTTAAAAAAGGGTGCATGGATATTGATGGTAGAATGAAAAGTACTACTATATTTTTAAAAGTGTAAGATGATACCATAGCTTATGCCTCTAAAATATCTTTAGATGCAGCTCGTCTTTAAATGTAACGGATATAGATTATAAAAAACCTATGTTGAAAGGTTTATAGGTAAATCATGCCACTTTCACAGATTCGGATTGTTCTGGTTAATACAACTGATCCCGGCAATATTGGCGCTACTGCTCGTGCAATGAAAACCATGGGTTTAAAACAACTTTATCTGGTTGAACCTAAGTCCTTTCCACATGTCAATGCTTCGGTGCGAGCGAGTAATGCCATTGATGTGTTGGCTGAAGCGACAATTGTTGATCACTTATCTGCAGCACTCCAGGATTGTCATTTAGTATTTGGTACCAGTAATCGTACTCGTGAACTCAATTGGGTTTCTTTAACAGCTCGAGCGGCAGCTGAAAAAATAACGATTAAAATTACCAAGAAAATAGCTTTAGTATTTGGGCGAGAGCGATGTGGTCTTACCAACAAAGAATTACAACAATGCCATTTCCAAATTAATATACCAGCAAATCCTGATTATAGCTCCTTAAACCTAGCGGCTGCAGTTCAAGTTGTTTGTTATGAATTACACATGGCTTTTTTACAACAAAAAAATAAGACTGAGGAAAAAGCTATTCATCTGGCAGATGTCAAACAGCAAGAATATTTTTACCAACATTTAGAAGACCTACTCCATAAAATTGAATTTATAAAACCGATGCGTAGCCAACAAATTATGGAAAGATTACGTCGCCTATTTAGCCGATCCGAATTAGATGAAACCGAAATGAAAATTTTACGTGGAATATTAAGCACGATTGAAAAAAAATTAGCTTTTAAGCCCTAAGTTTGATGTGTTTTTTATGAATAATCAATTTAACTGTCAGCTCATCAAATCCAGTAAAAATTCCAATGCCCGAGTCACACAAATAAATACAGCACATGGAAGTGTGCTAACGCCTGCTTTTATGCCCGTGGGAACACGAGCTTTTGTTAATCATATGACACCCCGCGATCTGTTGGATGCAGGCTCGCAAATTATCTTAGGTGGTAATACCTACCATATGTTACTCAGTCCTGACATGGAAGTTATCTTGGCCAATGGAGGAATGCATCGTTTAATGGCTTGGGATGGACCTATGTTAACCGATAGCGGGGGCTTCCAAGTATTTAGCTTGTCGAAAAATGCCAAAATTTGCCGGATTGATGCAGATGGAGCCCATTTTAAACATCCTATTACGGGGAAAGTGATACATTTGACGCCCAAAAGCTCTATCGAAGCACAAAGAATTATTGGTGCCGATATCATAATGGCGTTTGATGAATGCACACCTGAAAATGGTGGCAGAGAGGCAGCTTTAGCGGCGATGGAGCGTACGCATCGTTGGTTATTAGCTTCAAAAGAAGCTTTTCTCGCATCAAAATTAGTATATAGTCATCAACAAGCTTTATTTGGAATAATTCAAGGTGGAAGTTTTAGGGATCTTCGCGAATTAAGTACTCAGTTTATTTTAGCTGCTCAGTTAGATGGTATTGCAATCGGTGGGGAAGTGATCGGTTTTGACATGCAAAAAACCATCGAAGTCATCGATTGGGTTCGGCCCATATTACCGGATAATAAAGTTCGTTACACCATGGGCGTAGGACTAAATCCACAAGATCTCATTGATGTGGCTGCTAAAGGGATTGATTTGTTTGATTGTGTTGCACCAACACGCAATGCACGACATGGTGCACTTTACCATGGGAATATTATCAAAAAAGGTAATTGGTTAGAATTTATCAGCGAAAAAAATCAATCAAGAATATTAATTAAAAAATCTATTTATGCAAAAGATGAAAATCCTATTTTAGCAGGCTGTTTATGCTATACTTGTCAACATTTTACTCGCGCTTATTTGCATTTTTTATTTAAACAAGGATCATCGCTTTATAACCAGCTGGCATGCAACCATAACATACATATTATGCACAATGTTTGTGAACAAATTCGACGTTTAATCTTAGATGAATAAGTGATAATAGTTTATTTTCATGCCAGCGATATTTTTTATCGTTGTCTACGAAATAACATCGTTACAAATGCAATAATAGCTAAGATGATGAATATAAAAAAGATAATTTTTGCAACGCCTGCAGCTACGGCAAAAACACCGGTAAATCCAATAATGGCAGCAATGATAGCAATAGCTAGAAAGATAAATGCCCACGCTAACATAAACTTCTCCTCAATTTAAATTGGTTTAAGCTTTAAGGTTAGTTGATGAATCCAGTAGTCGCAAGTGAAGATATGCATTCTTAGAAAATGCCGTCATATTTTGGTCGTTTTGACAACAGGAGTATAAAATATGTCTATAAACGAATCACAAACAATAGATACTATCTTAAAAGAAATCAAAGTTTATCCCCCGTCAAAAAAATTTTCTGATCAGGCGACGATTAAATCGATGGCCCAATATGATGAGATTTATCGCTACTTTATGGAACAGCCCGAACAATTTTGGGCGAACATTGCTGGCGAATTACATTGGATGCAAGCTTGGAGAGAGGTATTAACTTGGCAGGAACCGTATGCGAAATGGTTTCAAGGGGGTAAAACCAATCTGTCATATAATTGTCTCGATCGCCATTTGGAACACTCTACTGAAAAAACCGCATTGATTTGGCAGGGTGAACCAGAAGAAAAACGTCAATTTACTTATAAGGAATTGCATCAAGCAGTTTGCCAGTTTGCTAATGGGTTAAAAAAATTAGGTGTAAAAAAAGGCGATTGCATTACATTGTATATGCCTTTAATACCTGAGCTCATCATTGCTGTACTAGCTTGTGCGCGTTTAGGAAGCATACATAATGTGGTGTTTGGCGGTTACTCGGTACAAGCCTTAGATACACGTATTCAAGATTCTAAATCTAAGTTTGTGATTACCGCTGATGGAGGCTATCGACGAGGCAGGATTATCCCACTTAAACAGGTGATGGATGAAGCTTTACTCAGCTGTCCATTAGTGGAAAAAGTTATTATTTATCAACGCACTTTTGCTAACATTACGCTAAAAGCGGATCGTGATGTTTGGTGGCATGATGTGATCGCAGGGCTTAACGATAGTTGTCCTGCGGAACCTATGGATAGCGAAGATACGCTTTTTATACTTTATACTTCAGGCTCTACCGGAGTGCCGAAAGGAATTTTTCATTCTACTGCGGGTTATATGGTCGGAGCTTATTATACTTCCAAGATAGTTTTTGACTTGAAACCAGAAGACGTTTATTGGTGTACGGCCGATGTCGGTTGGATCACAGGCCATACCTATGTAGTTTATGGGCCATTGCTGAATGCAGCGACCGTGTTTGTCTATGAAGGGGCTCCTGACTGGCCTAAACCGGATCGTTTCTGGCAACTAATTGAAACGTACCGAGTAAGCATTTTTTATACGGCCCCAACAGCGATACGTTCTTTTATGAAATGGGGGAATGAATGGATAGACAATAAAGATTTGTCGAGCTTAAGACTGTTAGGCAGTGTGGGTGAACCCTTAAATCCAGAAGCTTGGGTTTGGTATTTTGAAAAAATTGGTAACAAACGCTGTCCAATTGTCGATACATGGTGGCAAACAGAAACTGGGTCGATTATGATCGCACCACTTCCTGGAGCAACGCCAACTAAGCCAGGTTCCGTCGCAAAACCTTTGCCGGGTGTGGAAATTGATATTGTGGATCCTGCTACAGGACTTAGAGTCGAGCAAGGAAAAGGAGGTGCTTTGGTTATTCGCCGACCTTGGCCAAGTATGTTACGCGGCATTTGGAATGATCCGAAACGATATGAAGATCAATATTGGAGTAAAGTTCCCCATGCTTACTTTTCTGGCGATAGTGCACATTATGATACACAAGCTTATATTTGGATTATGGGACGTAACGATGATGTCATTAAAGTTTCTGGACATCGTTTAGGATCAGCGGAGATTGAGGCCGCTTTAGATAGCTATCCAGGAGTTGCCGAATCTGCGGTGGTACCTATTCCGGATAAAACTACGGGTCAGGCTATCGTTGCTTTCGTTGTGCTAAATGATACAGAAAAACCTACGCCTAATTTAAAAGCAAATATTATTAACCAAGTTAGGATGACTATCGGTGCTTTAGCATTACCTAAACGTTTAATTTTTACTGTTGCTTTACCCAAAACTCGTTCTGGAAAAATTATGCGCCGCTTATTACAAGACATTGCTGTGAATCGTCAAATTGAACAGGATACATCCACATTAGAAGATTTTTCAGTGCTAAAACAAATACAAGAACAACAAAACGGAGAATCGAATAGTCACTATGCAGAATAAAAATTTTATTATTATTCCAGCACGTTATCAATCCAGTCGTTTTCCAGGAAAACCATTAGCGTTGATTAAAGGCCATAGTTTAATCTACCGAGTTTGGTCTATTGCAAAGACGATTAAAGGGGTGGATGAAGTCTATATTGCTACGGATCATGTCGAGATACAAACACATGCTTTAGGTTTTGGTGCTAAGGTTCTGATGACTGAAAAATGTAACAATGGCACTGAACGTATTTTTGCCGCACTTGCTTTATTAACAAATAAACCGGAGATTATTTTAAATTTGCAAGGAGATGCGGTGTTAACGCCACCTTGGGTTGTTCAAGCATTAATCGATGCCATGATTGCTAATGCTAAATTAGAAATAACAACACCAGCAACACTCATTAATATAGAGCAATATTTACTTATGCAAGAAGCCAAATTAAACGGCGAAGTGGGAGGCACAATGGTTGTATGTGATAAAGATTTAAATGCCCTCTATTTTTCTAAAAGTATGATTCCCTATTTAAGAAATACGCAAATGGAATCGCCACCCCTTTATCGGCATATTGGACTCTATGCTTATCGTTATTCAGCCCTCGAAAAATATATTTCATTATCGCCCACCCCTTTAGAAAAATTAGAAGGTCTAGAACAATTACGAATACTGGAAAATGGCAAACCGATTCGAGTGGTATTAGTGGATTATAAAGGACATACACATGCTTCGATTGATAGTCCAGAAGATGTTATTCGAGTTGAACAATTAATTGAAACAGAAGGCGAATTAGTTTCATTATAGTAAATATATGAAAGTTATTTTATCTCGGCATGGTAATACTTTTTCTGCAACCGATCCGGTGGTTTGGGTGGGTGCCACACAAAATTTACCTCTGGTTGATTCAGGCATCTTACAAGCTAAATGCTTGGCACAAGCATTGCAAAAAGCCGATATACATCCTAAGGCTGTATATTGTGGTCCCTTAAAAAGAACGCATGATTATGCGGCTATCGTTTTAGAACAATTACATTCTACTGTAAAACCTATGGTAGATTCGCGCTTAAATGAGATCGATTATGGAAATTGGGCGGGTCTAAGCAATACGCAAATTCAAGAAATAGGAGAGGGTGAAGAATTGTCTGCTTGGGAAAATTTAAGTATTTGGCCAAAAATTGCAGGTTGGGCAGGATCTGCCGCACATATGGCCAAGGAAGTAAAAGAGTTTAGCAAAGAGTTAGTCACTCAATATGATCCGACAGATACTATTTTAGTGATTACTAGTAATGGCCGTCTACGTTATTTTCTGAAACTGATCCCCGGTCTATTTGATCAATATGTACAGAATAAAGAATTTAAAGTAGCAACGGGTAATATTTGTTTATTGGCTTATGAAAATAGAAAATGGCAAATAAAATTTTGGAATAAAAAACCCGAATATCTACTGCAATTTAAAAATGAAAGTTAATAATTGCTTTCTATTATTTATTCAACCAAAAAATTAAAATAAATATTTTTATACGGTTCATTTTGTAATGTAAAATGCCACCATTCGGTTTTTATCGGCCTGAAACCAAATTTTACCATTAATGAGCGCAGTAACATCCGATTTTGAAATTGTTCCTTAGTAATATCACGATTATCAGGATGGGATAGTGGATCGAGATAATCAAAAGGCGTCCCCATATCCAGTACTTGGTTATTTTCAAGATCGACTATCGTTAGATCCACCGTACTACCACGCGTATGACCCGAACGTCGTGCAATGTAATTGAGTCTAAAAAGATTACTTTTATTAATATGCGGATAAAAGATCTCTTTCATCTTTTGGTCAGAGTTTTGACTCCACTGTATAAAATCATTAACAGCCATTTGCGGTCGATAACAATCATAGACTAATAGGCCTAAATTCTGCTTATTTAGAACGGATTGTACCTTCAATAAAGCATGAGCAGCAGGATTCGTTAACATACAGACTGGTTTCTTATAACCGGTAATGGGGCGGCCAACAAAATTATTATTACCAAAATAACGTATATCTTGTTTAATGTTAGGAATAATCTCAGTGACATAAACAAAATTATCAGGCTTT
>Ga0209668_10000905_pt1 | contig 12408 bp, 12 predicted proteins | sample FrelakmetPLP11PL_FD_187150 | JGI IMG/M metagenome (GOLD analysis project Ga0209668, IMG submission 187150) | Freshwater lake sediment microbial communities from the University of Notre Dame, USA, for methane emissions studies - PLP11 PL (SPAdes)... | ecosystem: Environmental > Aquatic >... | reverse complement strand
GCCGTCAGCGGCTGGCCGCAGGAAATCCAGACTGCCATCTCCGAATCGCGGTAAACGCGGGACAACGTCATCAGGATCGAGACGAACAGGGTCAGCGAAAGCAGGATCGGCATGAAATTCAATGCCGCGAAACCCAGCAGCGAGGCCACTGCTTCAGGTGCGATGCGGCCGCCGGCTGCGTCCTTGAGCAGGCGGATCAACTGCGTGGAGGTCAGGATGGCCAGCAAGGCGACACTGATGCCGGCGGCTGCCTGAGCGAACTCGCGCCGGGCGGCGCGCTCGAATATCATGCTTTGACGAAACCAAAAAAATGCGTGGATAATCCCACGGATACTGATATTTCCATGAACTGGAGCAGCCTGTGGAATTTAGCATAAAAAGCGGTAGCCCGGAGAAGCAGCGCAGCGCCTGTGTCGTGGTCGGGGTTTTCGAAACGAGAAAGCTCACGCTTGCCGCCGAATTGCTGGACAAGGCGGCCAAAGGCTACATTTCCGACATCGTCCGGCGCGGCGACATGGAAGGCAAAGCGGGCAACACGCTGCTTCTGCACAACGTCCCGGGCACCCTGAGCGACCGCATCCTGCTGATCGGCCTCGGCAAGGAGAAAGAATTTCACGAAAAGGAATTCGGCGCCGCCGTGCGCGCCGCCGTCAAGACACTGAACGAAACCGGCGCCTTCGATGCCTCGATCTTCCTGACCGAAATCCCGGTAAAAAAGCGCAGCCTTGCCTGGCGGGTGCGCCAGACCGCAATGATCGCGCTGGATGCGACCTACCGCTTCGAGCAGTTCAAGAGCAAGAAAAATGACGTCCGCCGTCCGTTGCGCAAGCTGACGCTCGCTACCGCTTCGAGCAGTTCAAGAGCAAGAAAAATGACGTCCGCCGTCCGTTGCGCAAGCTAACGCTCGGCGTCGCCCGGCGCAATGAACTGGCGGAGGCCGAGGAAGCACTCGCCCAAGGCATCGCAATTGCCGAGGGAACCGCGCTGACCAAGGATCTCGGCAACCTGCCGCCCAATGTGTGCCACCCCACCTATCTCGCCGAGCAAGCACAGGCGCTGGCCAGGGAACTCAAGCTGGGTTGCGAAATCCTCGACCGCCCGCAAATGGAAGAACTGGGCATGCACTCGCTGCTGTCGGTCGCGCGCGGCGCCCATCAACCGCCCAAGCTGATCGTCCTCACCTACAAGGGCGCCAGGACCGGCGAGAAGCCGATCGTTCTGGTCGGCAAGGGCGTCACTTTCGACACCGGCGGCATTTCGCTCAAGCCCGCGGCCGAAATGGACGAGATGAAATACGACATGTGCGGTGCTGCGAGCGTTCTCGGCACCATGAAGGCAGTCGCCCGCATGGGCCTGCCGATCAACTTGACGGTCATCGTTCCCGCCACCGAGAACATGCCGGGCGGCAATGCCAGCCGGCCCGGCGACATCGTCACCTCGATGTCCGGCCAGACCATCGAAATCCTCAATACCGATGCCGAGGGTCGCCTGATCCTGTGCGATGCGCTGACTTACGCCGAACGTTTCGAACCTGACACCGTGATCGACGTTGCGACCCTCACCGGCGCCTGCGTCGTCGCCCTCGGCGCCGTCGCCAGCGGCCTGTTCGCCAACAAGGACGGGCTGGCGCGCGAGCTTCTCGATGCCGGCAACGAGGCGCACGACCGCGCCTGGCACATGCCGTTGTGGGACGACTATCAGGAACAGTTGAAGAGTCCGTTTGCCGACATGGGCAATATCGGCGGGCGCATGGCGGGCGCCGTCACGGCCGCCTGTTTCCTGTCGCGCTTCACCAAGAAATTCAACTGGGCGCATCTCGACATTGCCGGCACCGCCTGGAAGTCCGGTGCCGACAAGGGTGCCACCGGGCGCCCCGTGCCACTGCTCACCCACTACCTGCTGCACCGCGCGGGCAAGCTCAATTGACCCAGGTTTTCTTCTACCATGGCGCCTCGGACAAGATCGCGGCGGCCTGCGCGTTGCTCGGCGGCGCCTATGCCAAGAACAAGCCGATGCTGGTCTATGCCCCTGAAAATGAGGTCGCCAGCGGTGTCGACCGCATGTTGTGGACGCATCCGGCACTCGGTTTCGTGCCGCATTGCCGTAGCGACTCCCCGCTCGCCGGCGAAACGCCGATCCTGATCACCGACAGCCTTGACAGCCTGCCACAGGACGATCGCCTGATGAACCTGAGTCAGGTCGTCCCGCCCGGCTTCTCCCGCTTTCACAGCCTGATCGAAGTCGTCGGCCAGGAAGAAGCCGACCGCAACAGCGCGCGCGAACGCGTCAAGTTTTACAAGGATCGCGGCTACGAGGTCAGCTATTTCGACCTCAGCGGGCGTTAGCACCATAAAACCAGCTGCCGGCACCAGGAAAACCAACATGTCCAGATCCATTCTCGCCCGCGCCGATGCGCTGATGCACAGGCGGCGCCAGAGCGGCACCGAACCTGATGACGTGCCGGTGCTGGTCGATGCCATCGACCCCGACATGGACATCCCGGTGCTGATCGATGCGGAGCCGCAAGTTGCGGTCGTCGAATCGCTGCCCGAACCGGAGCCTGCGGCGGTGCCGGAAGCCGGCGCCGCCCTCGACGACGAGATGCTCGACATCGTCGCCCGGGAAATCTCCCGGCGGGTCCACGAACGTATCGCCGCTGAACTCCCGGCCATCGTCGCCGACACCGTTCGCAATTTACTCGCCGAACCGGAGATACTTGAGCAACTCCGTTCGCGCGACTGAGATCACGGCGAGGCCGGCGCCACGCTCCGGTATAATTGCGGGTTTCCCCCTTTTCCGCCAGACAGATGGAACTCGCCAAAGCCTTCGAACCCGCCGACATCGAACGTCGCTGGTACCCCGAGTGGGAAGCCCGAAATTACTTCGCTGCCGGGGTCGACCCGAAAAAAAGCGACAATTTCTGCATCCTGCTGCCGCCGCCCAACGTCACCGGCACGCTGCACATGGGCCACGGCTTCAACCAGACGCTGATGGATGCGCTGACCCGCTACTACCGGATGCGCGGTCACAACACGCTATGGCAGCCGGGCACCGACCACGCCGGCATCGCGACGCAGATCGTCGTTGAGCGCCAACTCGATGCGCAGGGCGTTTCGCGCCACGACCTCGGCCGCGAGAAATTCCTCGAGAAGGTCTGGGAATGGAAGGAATACTCCGGCAACACCATCACCAAGCAGATGCGGCGCATGGGCACCAGCCCGGACTGGCAGCGCGAGCGCTTCACGATGGATGCCGGCCTCAACAAGGTCGTCACCGAAACCTTCGTCCGCCTCTTTAACGAAGGCCTGATCTACCGCGGCAAGCGTCTGGTGAACTGGGACCCGAAGCTGCACACCGCTGTTTCCGATCTCGAAGTCGTACAGGAAGAAGAAGACGGCTTCATGTGGCACATCCGCTATCCGCTGGCCGACGGCTCGGACAGCCTGGTCGTCGCCACGACGCGGCCGGAAACCATGCTCGGCGACACCGCCGTGATGGTCCATCCGGAAGACGAGCGCTACAAGCACATGATCGGCAAGATGGTGAAGTTGCCGCTGACCGACCGTGAAATCCCGATCATCGCTGACAGCTACGTCGATCTTGAATTCGGCACCGGCTGCGTCAAGGTCACGCCGGCACACGACTTCAACGACTACGCCGTCGGCCAGCGCCACGGCCTGCCGATGATTTCGATCCTGACACTCGACGCAAAGATCAACGAGCACGCCCCGGAAAAATATCGCGGCCTCGACCGCTTCGACGCGCGCAAGGCCGTCGTCGCCGACCTCGAAGCGCTCGGCATCCTCGAAAAGACCGACAAGCACAAGCTCAAGGTGCCGCGCGGCGACCGCACCGGCGTCGTCATCGAGCCGATGCTGACCGACCAGTGGTTCGTCGCCATGTCCAAGCCTGGTGACGACGGCAAGTCGATTACCGAGAAGGCGCTCGATGTTGTGCATTCCGGCGAGATCAAGTTCTATCCGGAAAACTGGGTCAATACATACAACCAGTGGTTGAACAACATCCAGGACTGGTGTATTTCCCGCCAACTGTGGTGGGGCCACCAGATTCCGGCGTGGTACGGCACCAACGGCGAGATCTTCGTTGCCCATAGCGAGGAAGAAGCCAGTGCCGAGGCCGCCAGGCAAGGCTACACCGGCGCCCTGAAGCGTGACGAGGACGTCCTTGACACCTGGTACTCGTCCGCCCTGTGGCCGTTCTCGACGCTGGACTGGAGCGGCGATGCCGCCACCGACGCCGCGAATTCGATTTTGCAGCAATATTTGCCGTCGACCGTACTGGTCACCGGTTTCGACATCATCTTCTTCTGGGTGGCGCGCATGGTCATGATGACCAAGCACATCACCGGCAAGATCCCCTTCAAGCACGTCTATGTGCATGGCCTGATCCGCGATGGCGAAGGCCAGAAAATGTCGAAGTCCAAGGGCAACGTGCTCGACCCGATCGACCTGATCGACGGCATCGGCATCGACGCGCTGGTCGAAAAGCGCACTTTCGGCCTGATGAATCCGAAGCAGGCGGAGAGCATCGCCAAGAAGACCCGGAAGGAATTCCCGGAAGGCATCCCGGCCTTCGGTACCGACGCGCTTCGCTTCACCTTTGCCAGCCTCGCCTCGCCAGGTCGCGACATCAAGTTCGACCTCAACCGCTGCGATGGCTACCGCAATTTCTGCAACAAGCTGTGGAACGCCACGCGCTTCGTGCTGATGAACGCCGAAGGCCACGACCTGGCCCTCGACCATCAGCAAGGGATTGGTGGTCAATGCGTCCGACCTGGCCCTCGATCATCAGCAAGGGATTGGTGGTCAATGCGTCACGGTCGACGGTGAAAAACGCCTGCATTTCAGCTTCGCCGACCGCTGGATCGTCAGCCTGCTGCAACGCGTCGAAAAGGAAGTCGAACAGCACTTCGCCGACTATCGTTTCGACCTGATCGCCCAGACCATCTACAAGTTCGTCTGGGACGAGTTCTGCGACTGGTATCTTGAAATCGCCAAGGTCGAGGTCCAGACCGGCAACGATGCCCAGCAACGTGGCGCCCGCCGCACCTTGGTGCGCGTCCTGGAAACGATACTCCGTCTGGCCCACCCGCTGATTCCGTTCATTACCGAGGAACTTTGGCAGACCGTCGCCCCGATCGCCGGCCGCAAGACGCACGAGTCGATCATGCTCGCCGCCTACCCGCGCGCCGATCTGTCGCGCATCGACGAAGCCTCGGAAGCCAAGGTCGAGCGCCTGAAAGCCCTCACCTACGCCTGCCGCAACCTGCGCGGCGAGATGAACGTCTCGCCGGCCCTGCGCATGCCGCTGCTGGTGGCCGGCGGTGGTACCGAGATTTCCGAGTTCGCGGCCATCCTGCAAGCGCTGGGCAAGCTCTCCGAGGTACAAATCGTCAACGACATGCCGGCCGATGCGATGGCGCCAGTCGCCGTCGTCGGCGAAATCCGCCTGATGCTGAAGGTGGAAATCGATGTCGCCGCCGAGCGCGAGCGACTGGCCAAGGAAATCGAGAAACTGGAAAAGCAGATCTCGATCGCCCAGGGCAAGCTCGCGAACGAAGGCTTCGTCGCCCGCGCCCCGGCGGCCGTGGTCGAGCAGGAAAAACAACGCGTTGCCGACTTCTCGGCCACGCTGGAAAAACTCAAACCGCAGCTCGCCAAGCTCGGCTAACCAAAGAAAGCGCCATGGAAGACAAACGCGGTATTTTTGCCCAGATATTCCTCGCCATGATGATCTTCACCGGCCTCGTCTGGGTATGGACGGTCGCCTTCATCATCTCCTGGCCGTGGGAGAAAAGCAGTACCTGGAAGCCTGAATTCCGCGTGGTTGCCGTCTGTGCCGACAAGATGCCCTGCGGATTCGCCTATGGCGAACTGGCCGATGCCAGGGCCAAGGGTCTCTTCTTCTCGCTGAACCCGGCCGAGCCGGCCGGCGACATCGAGGAAGCGCAAAACTGGCTCAAATGGAAGGTCGACAACGGCATCATCGAGGCCAAAGCGTCCTCGTGGCACTTCCAGACCACCATCCGCTACAAGGTGGAAGACGAAACGCCGATCCTGATCGAGTATCAGGATGTCGGCGCCAAGGCTTTCTATTACGGCATCGCGGCCGGCCTGTTCTCGTTGATCGGCATCTACCTGCGCAAGCTGCGCAGCTGATTGTTGCACCCCGGGGGCACCCCACGGGGCGCGGTCGACTGCCTGAATTGCCCAATTTTCAGGCGGTCGAAACTCTTGCCCGCTAAAACCATCTGACACGGGTCACCCTCCCCACCCGTTCCAAGATGCCCCATGACCTCAGCCTGATCACCACCGTTACCGCAGCCTTCGGGCTGGCGCTGATTTTCGGCGTCATCGCCGCGCGCCTGCGCATGCCGCCGCTGGTCGGCTATCTGCTGGCCGGCGTCATGATCGGCCCGGCCACCCCCGGCTTCGTCGCCGATGTCAACCTCGCCGGGCAATTGGCCGAAATCGGCGTCATGCTGCTGATGTTCGGCGTCGGTCTGCATTTTTCGCTTGAAGACCTGCTGGCGGTCAAGCGCATCGCCGTTCCCGGCGCCCTCGTGCAGATTGCCGTCGCCACGGCCATGGGCATGGGGCTGACCCTGTTCTGGGGCTGGGAACCCGGCGCTGCGCTCGTCTTCGGCCTGGCGTTGTCGGTCGCCAGCACCGTGGTCCTGCTGCGGGCACTCGAAGCGCGCGGCGTGCTGGACTCGATCAACGGACGCATTGCCGTCGGCTGGCTGGTGGTCGAGGATCTGGTCATGGTCCTCGTCCTCGTCCTGCTGCCGCCACTCGCCGGCATGCTGGGCGGACAGCAGGCGGGCGCGGCCGCCGCCGTCTCGGGTGAAATCTGGACCACGCTGGGCCTCACTTTCGCCAAGATTGCCGCGTTCATCGCGCTGATGCTGATCGTCGGTCGCCGCCTGTTGCCCCGCCTGCTTTGGCTGGTCTCCAAGACCGGCTCGCGGGAACTATTCACCCTGTGCGTCATCGCCGCCGCGGTCGGCGTCGCCTACGGTTCCGCCCACCTGTTCGGGGTTTCCTTCGCGCTCGGTGCGTTCTTCGCCGGCATGACGATACGCGGCTCGGAATTCAGCCACCGCGCGGCCGAGGAATCACTGCCGCTGCGCGACGCGTTCTCGGTCCTTTTCTTCGTATCGGTCGGCATGCTGTTCAACCCGCAGATTCTCATCGACGAACCAGCCAAAGTGCTCGCCGTCACTGCCATCATCATGCTCGGCAAGACCATCGCCGCCGTCGCCCTCGTCCTCGCCTTCCGCTATCCGCTCAATACGGCGCTGACGGTTGGCGCCAGCCTGGCCCAGATCGGCGAGTTTTCCTTTATCCTGGCCGGCCTGGGCGCGACGCTCGGCCTGATGCCGCCGGAAGGGCAAAGCCTGCTGCTGGCCGGTGCGCTCATCTCGATCGCCTGCAACTCGCTGACTTTTACCGCCATTGCGCCCCTTCAGGGGTGGCTGCGCGCCAACTCGGCCCTCGCACGCCAACTCGAGCACCGCGCAGATCCGCTGGCTGAACTGCCAATGAGCACAGACCAGGCGCAACTCACCGGCCAGGTCGTGCTGGTCGGCTACGGCCGGGTCGGCCAGCGCATCGCCGCCCTGCTCGCTGAACGGGGAGTCAACCATGTCATCGTCGAACAGAACCGCGAACTGGTCGAGAAGCTGCGCGCCCGGAACATCCTGGCCGTCTGCGGTGACGGCAGCCAGCCAGCGGTGCTGATCCAGGCCCACATCGCCCGCGCCGGCATGCTGGTGATCGCCACGCCGGACGCCTTCGCCGCGCGCAAGATGCTGGAGATCGCCCGCACCCTGAATCCCGGCATCGAGTCGGTGCTCCGCACGCACAGCGAGGAAGAAGCAGAACTGCTGCAGCGCGACAAGGCCGGCACGGTGTTCATGGGCGAACATGAACTGGCGCGCGGCATGGCGCAACATGTTCTGAAGCGCATGGGGCTGGCCGGCAAGCCGTCTGCGAATCACTGAGCCTGCTGCGGTCGACGCCTGAAAAAGGTCACTTTTCAGGACGCTGGTGATTCGAGCCTGACTGCGATCAACCCGCGCAACGCGTTGCCAAGCCAGAAACCCTGCTGCAAATCATCGGGCAACAGAACCGCCTCGCGCGCCCGGCCACTGGCCAGCAGTTCGGCGCGCAGCACGCCGGGCAAGGCGCCGCTGTTCAGTGGCGGGGTCAGCAACTGTCCGTCGCGCTCGAAAAAAACGTTGCTGCGAGCCCCCTCGGCCACTTCGCCGCGCTCATTGAGAAACACCACGTCGAACACCGGGGAATCGGCACCCAGGCCGCACAACGCCGCATCGTAGAGTTGCCGCGCTGTCGTCTTGTGCCGGCGCAACGGGTCGGTCGAATTGATCGCCTCGGCAGCCAGGCGGGCCAGGCGCGGCGCGGCCGGCTCATCCGCCAGCGAAAAGGCCTGCACCTCGATCTCGCCAGCCTTGGCCAGCGTCAGGCGCACCCGCCAGACGCCGTTACCGGGCAGGCTGTCCAGACGCTGCAGCAACGCTGCCTCGTCCAATGGAAATCCGAACCAGGCTGCCGAGCGCCGCAAACGCGCCAGATGGCCCGCCAGCCGCGGATAACTTCCCGCCTCACGCCGCAGGGTCTCGATCAGCTTCAGACCGGGATCACAATCGCGCAGAAAGCTCGCCTTCAATTGGGCTTCCTGCCATTCTGCAGCCGCCCCGGAATCGGCGACGATGCCGCTGCCGACGCCCATCCGTCCTGTGCGGTCAGGTGCCAGTTCCAGTGTCCTGATGGCAACGTTCAGGCAAAAATCGCCATCCGGCGCGATCCAGCCGAACGCCCCGGTGTACAGGCCGCGCGGCTCGCTCTCGAGCGCCGCCAGTATCTGCGTGGCACGAATTTTCGGCGCGCCGGTAATCGAACCACAGGGGAACAGTGCCCGCAGGATGGCCGCCAGCCCTAACCCGGGGACCAGCGCCGAAATCTCCGAGACCATCTGCCAGAGGCTCGGGTAATCCTCGATCGTGAACAACGCGTCGACCTTGACACTTCCATTCTTCGCCACGCGGCCGAGGTCGTTGCGCAGCAGATCGACGATCATCAGGTTCTCGGCTCTGTCCTTGACCGACGCCAGCAGGCGCGCAGCCGGCTCGCGGCGTGCCAGCGTGCCCTTCATCGGCCGCGTGACCACGAGATCGCCCTGTCGCTTCAGAAACAGCTCCGGCGAGAGCGAGACGATTCCCCTGTCGGCATTCCCCAGGAATCCGCCATAGCGCACCGGCTGGCGCTCGCGTAGCCTGGCGTACAAGGCCAATGGCTGGCCGAACCATTCAAAAGTCAGCGGGAACGTGAAATTGGCCTGGTAACAGTCGCCGGCGGAAATGTAGTCGCGGATGCGGTCGACCGCGGCTGCATGCCGTTTTTCATCGACTGCCGAGGCGATGCCGCCCACCCCGGCCGGCTGTTCGTCCACCCGCGCCACGAGCCAGGCGTCGGCGCTGACGGCATCCATCTCGATGCACCGCTGGAAACGCCAGAAGCGGGCCAGCGGCCGATCCGCATGCGCTGTCCAGCCGGTAGGCGCGGTCGCCGGTTCCAGCAGGTAACCCAGCTCGTACTCGAGTGCCGCGACGCACCACAGGTCGCCCCCTTCGACGGCACCAAGCACGGCATCCACTTCGTCGATGCTGGCGATCGTCAGGCAATCGACCAGGCCTTCAAAACACCAAGCGGCGGGCGCTCCCTGCGGAGCCCGCCGATCTTCGAAAAATGCGTGGAACGCCGAGCTTATTTGCGCTTCAGGTAAAACTCGAAGACGCCGTTCGCTTCCTGCTGCCCGACCAGATCATTCGCCGTCTGTTTGCAAAAAGCGGCAAAATCCTTGACCGAACCGGGATCGGTCGCCTGCACACGAAGCACCTGGCCGGTTTCCATTTCAGCCAGCGCCTTCTTGGTGCGCAGAATCGGAAGCGGGCAGTTGAGCCCTTTTGCATCGAGATCGCGATCAAATTCCATGGTGTGTCACCCGATATGAGAACTGCTTATTTTACCCCTAATTCCGCCGCTCCTTCATTTCCTCGAGTTGGCGCTTCTTCATCTCACGCAGGCGCCCGTCGATCACCGACATCTCGTAGAAATTGCCGTCACCCGCCTGCTGCGCCAGTTGCAGTTGCTCGATCGCGCCCGCGGTCTGCCTCTTGAGCAGGGACATTTCGGCCAGCGCCAGATGCTGTTGCGAGCGGCGTCCGAGGCCGGCATACGCTTCCGCGCGCATCTTGTAGAAACGCGCATCCTGCGGGTAGCTTTGCAATTGCGTGTCGGAAAACTTCAGTGCTTCGGTATAGCGCTTGCCGCCGACCAGCGCATCACCGTATCCGTAGAGGACCGAAACATTGAGCGGGTAGCGGGCCATTGCATCGCGGTAGGTCGCCAGACCGCCATCCAGTTCGCCGCGCGCTACCCGGACTTCGGCGAGCAGGCGCTCGACCATCGCCGACGACACCTTCAGCTTGCGCACCGCCAGCAGTTCCTGCTCGGCAGCCGCCCAGTTGGCGCTGCGCGCATAGGCCACGGCGAGGCCATAACGGGCACTGCCTTCAGAAGCGTATTTTTTCTCGCGCAACAGGGTCTCGAAATCCCTGACCGCATCCACCGGACGGCCCTGCAAGGCCCGAACCCGGGCACGAACGAGCAAAAAATCCTGGCTGTCGGCGACCTGACGATAGCTGACTGTCTGTTGCCGGTTCTGCATGTCCGAGAGGCGCTCGACGGTCAGCGGGTGGGTTCTCAGGTAGGCGGTCGCGTTGTTTTCATAGAGGCGTGTCGAACTCTGCAAGCGCTCGAAAAATCCCGGCATCCCGCCGGGATCGAAGCCGCCCTGCTTGAGCGTATCGAAGCCGAGACGGTCGGCCTCACGCTCGAAGTCCCGCGAATAGGCGAGTTGAGCAGAAATCGCCCCGGCCTGCGAAGCGGAGATTCCGGCCATCGCCGCCTGCGGATTCGATCGGGCAGCCAGCAGCGCCAGCCCCATGGCGACCATCGACGCCATCGACAGCTTTTTCGACTGAAAGACCTGGCGCGCGATATGGCGTTGTGTCACGTGTGAAATTTCGTGCGCCAGCACGCCGGCCAACTCGGACTCGGTCTGCGCCGAAAGGATCAGCCCGGTATGAACGCCGATAAAGCCGCCGGGCATGGCGAAGGCGTTGATGGTCAGCTCGTTGATCGGAAAGAAATGAAAACCCATGCCGGGATCGCTGCTGACCGCAACCAGACGTCCGCCGAGCTGATTGAGATAGGTTTCGATATCCGGATCGTCAAGATAGCTCGGCTCGCGCCAGCGAATCTCATCCATGATCTGCTGGCCGATCTTCTTTTCGGCCGCCAGCGACAACTCTTCGCTGGCGATATCACCCAATTCCGGCAACTCTTCGGCACGCAAGGGCTGCGCCGCCAAGGCACAGGCCAACAGGCCAGCAAGGAAACGTCGAACAAGCTGCATGATGCTATGATACCGCAGGCGGCCGCCGCACCCGGCGTTCCGGTCGTAACCAAGCGTAACAAATCGTGACCGATCAAACCCTTACCCATTTTGACGCGACCGGCCAGGCCCACATGGTCGACGTCGGCAGCAAGTCCGAAACCGTACGCGTCGCCCGTGCCGCGGGCAGCATCTTCATGAAGCAGGAAACCCTGACGCTGATCCAGTCAGGCTCGGCAAAAAAAGGGGATGTTCTGGGCATCGCCCGGATCGCCGCAATCCAGGCCGCAAAGCGGACCGGCGAACTGATCCCGCTTTGCCACCCGATCGCGCTGACCCGCGTTACCGCGGATTTCGACATCGACGTCGAAAAAAGCGCGGTTCACTGCCGGGTAAGTGCCGAGTGCCATGGCCGGACCGGCGTCGAGATGGAGGCGCTGACCGCAACCTCGGTCGGCCTGCTGACCATTTACGATATGTGCAAGGCGGTCGACCGCGGCATGCGCATCGAGAACCTGCGCCTGCTCGAGAAATCGGGCGGCAAATCCGGGCACTGGATCGCCGCCGGGGCCGGCGACATACCCACAAGGGATACCGTCACCGGAAAAGCCGGCGACACAAAAAAGCCCGCCTGAATCAGGCGGGCTTGATGTCCTGCTCGGCCGTGGTTCAGGCGGCCTGGATGTTGGAAGCCTGCTTGCCCTTGGGGCCTTGCACGACGTCGAACGAAACCTTCTGACCTTCTTTGAGGGTCTTGAATCCGCTCATGTTGATGGCGGAAAAGTGGGCGAAGAGATCTTCGCTGCCATCATCCGGCGTGATAAAGCCAAAACCCTTGGAATCATTGAACCACTTGACGGTACCGAGTGCCATGTTTGCAACTTTCATACAAAAAACAAAAAAATT
>Ga0209668_10000904_pt1 | contig 12408 bp, 11 predicted proteins | sample FrelakmetPLP11PL_FD_187150 | JGI IMG/M metagenome (GOLD analysis project Ga0209668, IMG submission 187150) | Freshwater lake sediment microbial communities from the University of Notre Dame, USA, for methane emissions studies - PLP11 PL (SPAdes)... | ecosystem: Environmental > Aquatic >... | reverse complement strand
GGGATCGGCTGGCCCGCGTGGCCGAGCACGCGGCAGGACAGGTCGGTCTGCAGGCCGCCCATGCTCTTGCGGCTGATGATGAACTCGCGGATCGCCACCAGTGGGCCCGCCTTCGGGTCGAGGATCTTCTGGAACTTGCAGGTGCGCAGGCGGTCGCCGAGCCAGCGGCGCGCGAACTCGATGCGACGCAGCTGGTCGTCGGTGTGGAAGCGAGGCCCGAGGTCGATCAGGCCGTCGTAGCGCGACGCCGCGTCGCGCACGGCGTCGAGGCTCACCGAGCCGTCGCCCGTGAGCGTGTTCATCTTCGCCACGAGCTCGGGCAGCGTGTCGGCCACCACGAAGTCGGGGCAGTTCCGAGTCACCTCTTCGTACAGCCACCGGTTGCCGCGCAGCATGTCGCGCGCTACCGCGAGACGGTTCTTCGTGCGGAACGCGGGATTGAACTCGCCGCCGGAAATGGCGAGCTCCTTGAGCATGATGCGCCTGTTGAGCAGCTGCCACGAATAGGCGCGCTCCTGGCGGCAGATCTGCGCGACGAGGTCGTGAGTGTCGTAGCCCGTGACCAGCGGCATCGGGCCGATGCGCTCGCCGCGCCAGTTGAGCCACAGCGCCGACTTCGGCGGCACCAGTGACAGGCCGTGTGCAGGCTTGCGCGGCTGCCAGTGGTGCACGCCCGCCGCGTAGTTCCACTGCCAGTCGAGGTGGGTGATGTTCGCGCCGAGCGTCGCGGCCGCATCGTGCAGGCGGCCGTCGGCGTACTTGTGCGAGCCGTTCAGGATGGTCTCGGGCGGACGGCCCCAGTCGGCGTGCCAGTGCTGCTTCACGCGGGCGATGTCACCGTTGATGCCACCCGACGCGACGATCACCGCCTCGGCCTGCGCCTCGAATTCCTGCGCAGACCCTTCGAGGCCGCCACGGCAGCCGGTGACGCGGCCGTTGGTCGTGACGAGCGAATCGACGCGGTGGCCGAAGCGCAGCTCGAGCCGGTCGCGGTTCGGGCGCGTCAGCAGGTGGCGGTTCGTGACCACCGCGAGCTCGTGGCCGGTGCCCCACACGATGTGCCAGCGCGGCACGGAATTGCCCGGCGTGTGCAGGCCGCGCTCGACCCAGAGCGGCATGGGCATGAACTGCACGCCGATGCCTTTCAGCCACTCGAAGACTTCGGCATTGGCGCGTTGCACGTAGGCCTCGGCCCAGGCGCGCGGCCAGCGATCCTCGGGCCCGAACTCCGCGAAGGCGTGCCAGTCGCGCAAGCCGAGTTCGGCGCCGTCGCGGATGCCGTAGCGCTTCTGCAGCGGGGTTCCGGCGAACCAGATGCCGCCGAAGCTCTCCTTGGCGAGCGCGCCCATGTTCTCCTCGACGTCGCGGTCGAGCAGCAGCACGCGCCGTCCGCGCGCGAGCAGCTCGATGGCGGCGCTGACGCCGGCGATGCCGGCGCCGATCACGATCACGTCGGACTGGTAGCGCAGCATGGTCAGGCCTCCTTCGCGGAACCGAGGTCCGCGTCGCGCAGCGCCTCGGCCGAGCCGAGCCCCACGCTCTTCACCAGCTTCATGGCCTCCGGCATGCCGATCTGCAGCTCCTGCACGCGATGCGCAGCCACGTACATGACGTTGCCCGACATCGGCGTCGGAGCGGCCGGCACGAACACGGCGACCCAGCCGCCCGGCAGGTCCTCCAGCCAGTAGGCGAGCTGCCAGCCATCGTCGCCGCGCACCAGCACCGGGTGCATGCCCTCGCCGCTTTCGATCTGGGTGAGGCCCTCGGCCATGCTCTTCACCATGCGGTACTGCGGCAGGCCGCCGAGGAGCGATTCCTCGAACCAGCGGGTGATGCGCCGTCCGGTCGGCGTGCGCGCGAGCAGGCCCGCGCCGAATGCGATCGCCAGCAGGATCAGCGCCGCGATCAGCGAGGCGATGGCGATGCCGGCGAACTCGGCCTGCGGGAATTGCGCCGCGATCGGCTGCGCCACCTTGCCGGCGAAACCCATGGCGTGCTTCAGCACCACCAGCACCAGTGCCACGGGGATCAGGAACATCACGCCGCCGACGAGGGTCGTCCTGAGGAATTTGTTCATGCCTGACTTCTCCGCCCAGCCCCCCGGATGGATGCGATCACGATCCTGGTTGCAGCGTCACCGGGACGTCCACCTTGCCTTCGCCGCGCCGCAGTTCGAGCCTGACGGTGTCGCCCACCTTGTAGTCGTCGAGCCGGCCCAGCAACTCGCCCACGCCCGTGACCGGCTTGCCCTCGACGCTCACGATGACGTCGCCGGGGACGAAGTTGCCGTCCGCCGTGAACTGCGCGGCGACCAGTCCCGCCTGCTCTGCGGCGGAGCCCGGTTGCACGCGCAGCACGAACACGCCTTCGACCTGCAGCATCTCGGACAGGCGCCGATTGAGCCCGTCGTCCATCTGCACGCCGAGCGCCGGGCGGATGTAGCGGCCGTCGCGGATGATCTGCGGTACGACGCGATTCACCGTGTCCACGGGCACCGCGAAGCCGATGCCGGCCGAGGCGCCCGAAGGACTGAAGATCGCGGTGGTGATGCCGATCAGCCGGCCTGCCGAGTCGAGCAGCGGGCCGCCCGAATTGCCGGGGTTGATCGCCGCGTCGGTCTGGATCAGGTGGTCGATGGTCGGGCCGTTCTCGCTCGGCAACGAGCGGTCGAGCGCCGAGACGATGCCGGTGGTGAGCGTCCAGTCGAGGCCGAACGGGTTGCCGATCGCGAACACCTTCTGGCCCACGCGCAGGTCGGCGCTGGTGCCGATCGGCACCGGCGGCGGACGTTTGAATCCGACCCCGATGCGCAGCACCGCGATGTCGTGCGAGGGGCTGACGCCGACGAGGCCGGCGCGGTAGTCGCGGCCGTCGGCGAGGCGCACCGTGGCTTCGCTCGCGCCCTGGATCACGTGGAAGTTCGTGACCACGTGCCCGGCATCGTCCCAGATGAAGCCGCTGCCGGTGCCGGCGGGCACGGAGAACACGTTGCGCGTCCAGACGTCCTGCACGCGCTGGCGGGTCGAGATGAACACGACCGAGGCTCGCGACTGCTCGAACAGGGCGATGGTGGATTTCTCGTCACCGGCGAGGTCGCCGCGCGCGATCACGGCCCGCGGCGTCGCGTCCGCATCGCGTGCGTCGAGCCAGGCGCCCAGGCTGCCGGATCCCGGCCACATGCGCCACAGCGCCACCACGGCGAACACGCCGATGCCGAGCAGCACGAGGCGCAGGACGTAGCGGTCATTCATGCGGCATTGCTCACGGCGCGGCGATCAGCCAGCCTTCGAGGCGCCTGCGGTAGTCGTCCGGGAGCGCCGCCGGGCCGTGCGCGTCGGCGAAGACCAGCACCGCCTCCGACACACTGATGCAGGCGCCGTCCTGGAACATCGCCATGCCGTAGCGATACGACGACCGCCCGATGCGCAGCACCCCGACGCCGACCTCGAGGGCGCCGGGGTAGGTGCCCTCGCGCAGGTAGTCGATCGACTGGTGCGCGATCAGGATCCGCTCGCCGGTGGGCGTGGGGATGCGCTTGCCGCCCATCACCGCCATGGTCGCGGAGACGCGCGCCTCCTCGTAGTACTGCGCGACCGCGACATTATTGATGTGCCACAGCGGATCCACGTCGGCGTAGCGGGCGAGGATGCGCACCTTGAGCGGGTAGCGGTCCGGGTCGAGGCGGAATGGTTCGACGTGCACCATGGGGTCACCCTGCGATCGGGGACACCATGATACGTCCCCGACCTACAGATCGAAGCGGCCGCTCGCTTCAGGCTGGAACGACAGCTCTGCGAGTGTGAATTCGCGCGCCCCGTATCCGGGCACCAGCACGCGGACCACCTCGCCCACGTGTGCGCCGATCAGGGCGCGACCGAGCGGCGACAGCACCGAGACACGCCCCTCGTCGGGGTCGGCATCCTTCGGGTACACCAGGGTGAGCGTGCTGCGTTCGCCGGACGGACGGGACACGAGCACAACCGTCGAGTTCATGGTGACGACGTCTGCGGCGATGGCGCGCGACGGCACGATCGCAGCGGAGTCGAGCAGCGTTTCGAGTTCCGCGGTGCCCTGGGACTCACCGGGCGACGTGCGCAGGATTTCCATCAGGGTCCGCTCGAGGCGGACGACGTCGAGTTCGGTCAGGCGGATTTCGCGGGTCTCGGTCATGGCAGGTCCTCTGTCGGTGGCGGGTCGCGCGGCCGGTACGGCGCGGCCTGCGAAGCGGTTGCGGTCGCCGGGCAGGGCCGGCAGCGCTGGGGAGGGAGGGTGGCCCGGGGGTCCGGTCGGGACGCCTCCGGGTGGAGGAGTCCTAGGCCGGCCGCCGGGCGGCGGTAAGCCGGGCGGTGATGCCCGGGCTGCGCAGAGATGCGTGACGGTCGGGGATCATGCCGTCTTTATGGCAGGATTGGCTAGCAAAAACAAGGGCTTACCGATAAAGGGCGGTGTTTGCGCCATGTCTCGGGTATAGTGCACGCCAGTTTGCCGCCGCGCAGTCCGGTCTGCGCCCGAGGTTCTTCGGTGGAAACCAGGAGTAAGTGCCTGGATCTTCCCCACGCGGCCCCTCCTGCAGACTGATCGCAAGTCTGCATTTTGCGTCTTCGATCCAACCACGAAAGCTAACGCTTCGGCCGGTCCCCGTTTGCTCGGGGGAAGCGCATCGGTACCTCAAGACAATGTCATTCGATCAACTCGGCCTGTCGGCCGAACTCCTGCGCGCCGTCCAGGAACTGGGCTACGCCACCCCGACCCCCATCCAGCAGCGGGCCATTCCGGCCGTGCATGACGGCCGCGACCTGCTCGCCGCCGCGCAGACCGGCACCGGCAAGACCGCTGCCTTCGCGCTGCCGCTGCTGCAGCGCCTCGCCGAGGAGCAGCCGAACCCGCGCGGCTCGCGAGCGCCGCGCCTGCTCGTGCTCGTGCCGACCCGCGAGCTCGCTGCCCAGGTCGGCCAGTCGTTCGACGACTTCGGCCGCCACCTGCGCCAGCGCACCATCCTGATCTTCGGCGGCGTGAGTGCGCGGCCGCAGATCGATGGGTTGCGCCAGGGCGTGGACATCATCGTCGCCACCCCGGGACGGCTGCTCGACCACATCAACGAGCGCATGGTGGACCTCACCAAGGTGCGCCACCTCGTGCTCGACGAGGCCGACCGCATGCTCGACATGGGCTTCATCCGCGACATCCGCCGCGTGCTGGCCGCGCTGCCGCCGAACCGGCAGAACCTGCTGTTCTCGGCGACGTTCTCCGAGGAGATCCGCGCGCTCGCCAACGGCCTGCTGCGCGATCCGCTCACCATCGAGGTCGCGCCGCGCAACGCGCCGGCCGAACTCGTGGAGCACCGCGTGCACCTGGTGGAGCAGGGCGAGAAACGCGCCGTGCTGAGCCACCTGCTGCGCGAGGGTGCCACGCCGCAGACGCTGGTGTTCACCCGCACCAAGCACGGCGCCAACCGCCTCGCCGACCAGCTCGAGAAGGACGGCATCCAGTGTGCCGCGATCCACGGCAACAAGTCGCAGAACGCGCGCACCAAGGCATTGGCCGACTTCAAGGACTACAAGGTGCAGGTGCTGGTGGCGACCGACATCGCCGCGCGCGGCCTCGACATCACCGAGCTGCCGCAGGTGGTGAACTACGAGCTGCCGCACGTCCCCGAGGACTACGTGCACCGCATCGGCCGCACTGGGCGCGCCGGCGCCACGGGGCAGGCCCTGTCGCTGGTGTCGACGGACGAGCAGGACCGGTTGCGCGCCATCGAGCGCGTGCTCGGCCGCAAGATCAAGGTGTTGCCGCTAGACCGGTCCGGGATCCAAATGCCGGCCGAACGCCCGGCGGCGCAGCCGCGTGCCCAGTCGCAAGGCGCGGGCAGCGCACAGCGTGGCGCACGCCCGCAGGCGCGCGGCCAGCAGCGGGGCCATGGCCAGTCGCAGGCCGGCCACGGACGCCGCGGGGGGCGGGGGCGCGGCCGCTGAGGCGGCGGCGTGCTGGTTCAGCCCTTCCAGCCCGGGTCGTCGAAGTACTTCGGGTAGGCGAGCAGTGCGCCGTGCACGAGCGCGGCGCCCTCGTGGCGCGTGCGCTGCGGATCTTCACCCCGCATCAGGCTCACACCCTGCAGCAGGTCGGCGATCACGAAGTGCAGGTTGGCGTCGGCCGAAGGCGGCAGCTTGCAGTTCGCCACGATCGCCTGCACCTGCGCTTCGATCCGGCCTGCGAGCGCGGCGTATTGCTGGTCGGATTCCTTGCCGGCGTGGATCGCCGGGTGATCGGCGTCGAATGCAGCCTGGATTGCGGCCATTCCCGAGCGCAGCGTCGGATCGGTTGGCCATTTCTTGCCGTCATCGAGCTGCAACTGTGCCACTGCCGCGCTGGACGAGTGATGCATGTGCTGGTGTTCCGCCTGCGCCACCGCGGGCGCCGCGACGAGCGACGCGGCCAGCGCGGCCGCGCAGAAAGCCAGGACTCGAGGCAGCTGCATCATTGAATCCTCCCGGCCGATCCTTTCAGCCGCTGCGTGCCACCTTAGCTCGACGCCGCCGCGGGCGGAATGACGCAGGTCAAAACGCCCCGAGAATCTGTTCCGCCAGCCTCGCCATCGCATCCCACGCGGCGCGCGGGTCGCTGCCCGCCTTCGCGGCAAAATAGAGCAGCGTGCCGACATACACAGCCGAGACCAGCGTGACCAAGTAGCCTGCGACGATCACCCTCCCGTCGCGCTCGGCCATGCCGAGGCACAGCAGGATGATGCCGATGCCGGGCAGGGTGTTCGCCAACGGCACGAACGGCAGCGGCGCCATCAGCAGCAATACGGCGAGCACCAGCACGGTGCCGTTCACGCTGTTGACCGCCGGCGACGCCGTCAGCCCGAGCAGGCGCGGTCGAACGAGGTGCTCGAAGCGGCCCGCGGCGTGCGCGGCGCGCTCGAGCACGTGCTGCACCGTCTCGGTGGGCAGCGCATGGTCGAGCAGCCGCTCCGGCAACCACGGCACGCGGTTCATCACCACGGCGATGCCGATGAGCAGCATCGGCGTACCGAGTGCGGTGCTCATGAAGGGCAGCGACACCGGCAGCAGGAACGGCATGGCGAGGATGGCGCAGAAGACGAGCAGGCCCTGCTCGCCGACCAGGCCCAGCAGCTCGCGCAGCGTGACGCGGTGCCCGGTCACGGCGACGCGCGTGGCCTCGAGCGCTTCCGACAGCCTGACCTCTGGATTACGGAACTGAACGGCAGTCATGCGGGTCCGTTGTGATCCAGGGGCGCGCCGCGCGCTTCCCCTGACGTCGCGATCATGCCGGCACCAGACGCGCCGGCGGGCCAGGCAGCTATTTAGCACATGCGCCGGACGTCCAGGTGCTTTCGCCAGCCTTGTCGCAGGCTCCGACCGAGGGTGCCGTCGCGGTGCGGACCACCGACACGCTCCGGAACCGCGTGACTGCTCCCTGGACGCGTCGCGCATGCGGGGCAGTGACCCCGGCGGCAGGAGCGCGCTGGACCGGGCCGCGCGATCTGCCGGCCGATCAACCGGTGACGTTCGGGTCGTCCGTGGCGTGAGCGGCGGCCTCGGCCTTGCGTGTCAGCACGATGATGCTGATGCGGCGGTTCACCGGGCTCGTCGGCTGTGCCTTGTCGAACAGCACCGCCGACGCCAGCCCGACGACCCGCGAGATCTTCTGGTCGGCAAGGCCGCCTTCGAGCAGCGCGCGGCGGGCCGCATTGGCGCGGTCCGCGGAGAGTTCCCAGTTCGAGAAGCCGTTGCCGCCTGCATAAGGGGTCGTGTCGGTGTGTCCGCTCAGCGAGACGTTGTTCGGCACGCCGTTCAGGTAGCTGGCCAGCTCGTGGAGGATCTCGGTCGTGTAGTCCTTGAGCTGGGAGCTGCCGAGATCGAACATCGGCCGGTTCTGGGCATCGACGATCTGGATGCGCAGGCCCTCCGGGGTGATGTCGATCAGCAGCTGGTCCTTGAACGGTGCGAGCGCCTGGCTCTTTGAAATGGCCTCCATCAGGTCCTGACGCAGGGCCTCGAGATTGCGGCGTTCCGCCTGGTCCTCGGCGACCTGCTCGGGCGACGGCTCCGGCGTGGCGTCGAGGGACGCCTGCGGCGCGGCGAGCATCGCGGCGCCGACGCCGGGCGTCTGCTGCGCGGAGCGCGGCGCATCCATGCCGCCGCGCAGGTTGATTGCGGCGGTGCTCGCGCCGCCCGGGCCATTCTGCCCGGGCGCGGGCCTCGGCGCGGTGCCCTGCGCCATGCTCGGGTTCTTGAAGTAGTCGAAGATCGCGGCGCGCTGCTCCTTCGACACGGACGCCACCAGCCACATGACGAGGAAGAACGCCATCATGGCCGTCACGAAGTCCGCGTAGGCGACCTTCCAGGCGCCACCGTGGTGGCCACCGGCGACCACCTTCTTGCGCGTGACGTAGATCGGCCGCGGGGCGGCCTGTCCGGGCGCGCCGGCCACCTCAGGCCGCCTTGCTGCCGGCAGCCGCGGCGACCGGCTTGGCCTTCAGCTGGCCCTCGAGGTCGGCGAACGTCGGGCGCACCTGGCTGAACAGCAGCTTGCGCGCGAACTCGACCGAGACCTTCGGTGCATAGCCGCGAACGCTCGCGACCAGCGCCATCTTCACGACCTCGAAGGCCTTCGACTCCTCGTCGGCCCGATGCTGCAGGGCCGTGGCGAGCGGGCCTGCGCAACCGTAGGCGACGAGGATGCCGAGGAACGTGCCGACCAGCGCGGCCGCGACCTTGTGGCCGATCGTGGCGGTGTCGGCGCCGTCGATCGCGGCCATGGTGTTCACGATGCCGAGCACGGCGGCGACGATGCCGAAGCCCGGCAGGGCGTCGGCCACCTGCTGCATCGCGTGCGCCGGCATGTGGGCTTCCTTGTGGTGCGTCTCGAGCTCGTACTCGAGCAGGCTCTCGAGCTCATGCGGGTCGAGGTTGCCGGAGGCGATCAACCGCAGGCAGTCGCAGATGAACTCCATCATGTGATGGTCGGCGAGGATCGTCGGATAGCGCTTGAAGAGCGCGCTCTCCAGTGGCTTCTCGCAGTCGGCCTCGATGCCGATCACGCCTTCCTTGCGCAGCTTCACCAGCAGGTCGTTGAGCAGCCTGAGCAGGTCGAGGTAGGTGTCGCGGTTGTAGCGCGGCTTCTTCATGAGGGCGAGCAGCCCGCGCCCCGTGTCCTTGATTACCTTGGGCGGGTTGCTCGCGACGAAGGCGCCGAGGGCGGCGCCCATGATGATGATGATCTCGGTCGGGTGCCAGAGCAGCAGCAGGTGTCCGCCCGAGAGGGTGAAGCCGAGGACCACGCAGGCAAGCACGACGACGATGCCGATCAGCTGGAGCATTTTGATTCTCTCTGCGCGCAGGGGCGCACTGCCGGCTATCGGCACGGCTGGGCCGGGGTTTAGCCCCGGATCGTGTCGCTGATCACGTTTTGGGCGGCCGCATGTGCGGCCGCCCATCGCACTCAGTGCGGCGTGCGCAGGATCATGCGCGTCGCGACCCCAGCGTGGTCCGAGGGCCACAGGCCGTTCGGTGTCCTGTCGGCGACCTCGTCGCCCACGACCTCGGCTTGCACGCCTCGCGCGACCGGGCCGCCGTAGTGATCAGGCGCCGGGCGGACCCAGGTGAGGTCGATTCGCTCGTAGAGCTCCGATTCCTCGTTCCTGAGCAGCGCGTCCTGGCAGCACGTGTTGCCGAGATCCCAGGAGCCGACTCGCTCCAGCCAGGTGTCCACATACCGGGCGTCCGAAAGGACTGCATATGGCGTCGGGCACTGGCCCGACACCAGCCCGCCCGGAGTCGGTATCGCGCAGGGAACGATCGGTCCCTCGAACGGATTGGAGTTGAAGTCGCCCACCACGACCTGCGTGTGGCGGTCGCGGAACAACGGCCCGCCCGGCGCGACCAGCTCGAGCGCCTGCGCTGCCTGGACGGCGCGGAACACCGGCTCCAGGCTGGATCCTGCACCGGACACCTCGAGGTGCGTATTCAGGAAGCGATACTCCCGCCCCGCCACCACGGCATCGACCATGGTGTAGCCGCGGAGCACCGTGAAGCCGGGCAGGGCCGGGTTGTTGACCGGCACGCTCGCCTTGAAGTTGGCACTCCTTGGGTTGCGCGTCGCGACGCCCTTGCGAGCGAGAATCACGTCGCGGTCGGTGATGCTCACCAGTACGTCGGTGCCGTCCGGCAGCTCGGCCGGCAGGTTCGCGAGGCTGATGTTCGTCACCGTCGAGGCCGTGCGGTAGAGCGGCGCGCGGGCGTTCAGGTTGTCGAGCAGCAGCTTGAGGTAGTCCTGGTCCAGCGGGCAGATCGTCGGTGCCGCCGCAAGGCACACCCGCACGACGTACACCTCCTGCAGGCCGATCAGGTCCGGTCGCTGCTCGAGCATCGTGTCGGCCAGCGCCATGGCCCGCTCGGGGAAGTTGGTGGAGATGATCTGTTCCAGCACGAGTGCCGCCGCGGCTGGAAACTGCTCCGGGGGCACCGCGAGTGGCAAGAGGATGTCACCGCCCACGTAGACGTTCTGGGTCATGACTTTGATCGGTCCTGCCTTGAACTGCCGCAGGGGCTTGCCGGCGTGGGCCGTGCCCGAAGTGAGCGTCAGCGCTGCGAGCAGCGCGGCCAGCATCAGCGTGCGTTTCTGCATGGATAATCCCCCTCGGTTGTCACGCGTGCAGGGAGGGCGTGGCCGTGACTCTTTGGCGGAGCGGCCGACGCCTCGGGACAGCCTCGTGCGTCTTCGCCATGGCGACAATGCGAGCTTCCGCGTATGAGGGAGCGGCCACGGCGACGCAGTCATCGGCGCGATTGGGCATGATGCGGGAGTCCGGCGCTCCGCAGCCGGACGGCCCAGCACGCTTTGCTCATCGACATCGACCGGGACCCCGGGCAGGACGCTGGCTACGGAAGCTGGAGCCGTGGCCCGACAGCCATGAGTCGCCGGCTGCTGCTTCAGGTATCGACCCGCAGCTTCTCAAGCACCGCTCTGCCCCCCAGGTCCGGCATCATTCCGCACAGGCTCTAGTCGATCTCGATCGCGGGTCTCAGGACTCCCGCTGCTTGCTGCGCCCGGTGCTGCCCGGCGACGATGTCTGTGCACGGGGCGTACAGCTCCTTCCTGTCGGGCTCCTGCAGGCGAGTGCCATGGCGGCGCGGTAGCTGCGCCGAGGAGAGAGTCGCGACCAACGGCGTGCAGACCTCGCCACGATACGGCCCGCCGGCGGCGAGCTGCGGGCAGGACATGTCGGCGAACGCGCCCGCGAGCCGCGCCTCCATCTCATTTCCCACCGTGATGTCGGTGACCACGCCGAGCGATGCGGGCCGTGCATTCCAAGCCGTTGCCGCGACGCTGATTCCGAGCGAGTGCACCTCGCCGTCCAGCCGCTCATCGCGACGATGCTGGGTTTGGGAAAGTCGAAGCGCTCGTCCTGCACGACGGCGATGCCGTCGTTGAAGCATTCGAGGAGCGGCCGATGGACGTGCCCAGACAACGTCGAGCAAGAAGTCGCCGGCCAGTAATCGTCCGCAATCGCCGTCCGCGCCGTGATTGCAGACGCGCAGGCGCTCCTTGCCGGAGTTGACATGCCTACGAATGATGGAGCCTCGGCAACTTGAACTGGAGCGAGTGCGCTGCAACACGGCGGGGTCGCTGCTGCGGAGCCGACGAGGTTGGTTCGGAGCGCGGCTTCACCGTTCCGCAAGGAACTCGCGTGCCGGACTGATGCTCGACAACCCGGGAATGCCCAGCGATTTGCCGACCCTGTTGAAGCTGAATAGAATCGGCTTCCGGCGCGGGTGTAGTTCAATGGTAGAACTGTAGCTTCCCAAGCTACTAACGTGGGTTCGATTCCCATCACCCGCTCCAATCCCCTCCGAAGCCGTGGGCGGCTCCAGATGACCTGAGGCAAGGCGTTGTCGAGGTCCTGAGATTCACCCGTTGCGTTACGCGCGGCCGAACTGTCGCGAGGTTTCGCGACAGATCAGCCGCACTATCACTGCTGCGCGACGAGGATCTTCGGCGGACTCCAGGTGCCCTTGCCGAGCGGGAAGATCGACGGTGGCTCCGTCTTCGGCCAGTACAGCCGCATGACGACGAACATGGGGCCGTCGGGTGCCGGCAGCCAGTTGGATTCCTTGTCCTTGCCGGGCGAGTCCTTCTGGATGTACAGGGTTAGCGACCCGTCGGCGTTCTTCTTCATTCCCGAGAGCATCGGCGAGTTGATCAGATAGCGGTCGATCGGGTTCTTGACGAGGAACTGGGTCTTTCCGTCGTACATTGTGATCGACCAGAACGCATTCACGGGCGGCAGCGCGCCCGGCGCAAACGTGAGCGTGTACCTGTGCTTGCTGGCGTCGAGCGGTTCCCCGGCGGCGTCCACACGGGTCATGGGATACGTCGCCTCGA
>Ga0209668_10000903_pt1 | contig 12412 bp, 15 predicted proteins | sample FrelakmetPLP11PL_FD_187150 | JGI IMG/M metagenome (GOLD analysis project Ga0209668, IMG submission 187150) | Freshwater lake sediment microbial communities from the University of Notre Dame, USA, for methane emissions studies - PLP11 PL (SPAdes)... | ecosystem: Environmental > Aquatic >... | reverse complement strand
CGTGATCGCGGTCGTGCCTGACCCGCTGGCGTCCCCGCTGAGCGTGACTGTCTGGTTGCCGGTGAGGTAGGCGCTGGTGTCGAGCGTCCACGTGTCGGCGGCGGTCTTCTTGAGCAACCCAGTGGTGCCCGCCAGGGCCGCGATGGCCGTCAGATCCGCGTCCAGGGGCTGGTAGACGCCCGTGTGGGTGTGGGTCAGCGCCGCCCCATCGGTGATGCCGTACCCCGCCAGGGTGGTGGGGTTGGTGCCTGCGGTGACGCGCCCCTTGGCGTCTACCGTGACCGAGCGGTAGGTGCCTGCGGTGGCGACCGAGGCCAGGGTGAGCGTGATCGCGGTCGTGCCTGACCCGCTGGCGTCCCCGCTGAGCGTGACTGTCTGGTTGCCGGTGAGGTAGGCGCTGGTGTCGAGCGTCCACGTGTCGGCGGCGGTCTTCTTGAGCAACCCAGTGGTGGTGCCCGCCAGGGCCGCGATGGCCGTCAGATCCGCGTCCAGGGGCTGGTAGACGCCGGTGTGGGTATGTGTTGACGCCGCCGCATCGGTGATGGCATACCCTGCCAGGGTCGTTGGCGTGCTGGTAATCCCGGCCCACGGCGCACTATCCGCATACCCCGCGTAGATCCTACGCCATTCCGTCCACGTTCCGTTCTCGCGAAATCGCATGCTGAGATACGGATTGCCACCAACAGATGATCGAGGCCAATAGAGTTGACTGGAATAAGAGGATGGCCTGTGCGGCGTTCCCTGACCTATTGTAAATCCATAGAATTGTGTTGCGCCAGGTATAGGTGGCCCATTTGCAACGGTCGTCGTTCCATAGCCTTGCCCGACATAATGTGCCGCATAGGTGTCCGGTAGTTCGTTAAAGTCGGTATTCTGGATGTGCGGATTACCCGCATTGTTGAAGATGTCGGAGAGGTCAAAGGTGGGCATGGGCGTATAGCCCAAATAAATTGACGTTAAGTTGGCAATAATCTCATCCAGCTTGGCGACGTAGACGTTCCCCGCTGGCTCGGTCACGGGTTCCCCTCCCAGCACGGTTATCGCTTCGTTTAATTTGTCAACGTAGATGTTGCTCATGTGCCACCAAACGATGACAAATCTACCGATGACAAATCTACATGAATGAACATATTAGGATCAGGCACAACACCTGTCGGCACCGCAACGCGCCAGGAACACGTCTGATAACCATATACACCAATGTGCTCTACATCGAATGTGTACGGGATGGCACCAGACAACGTATTTGTGATCGGAACGCCAACGGGCCATGGCGTAGATTCGGGTGCAGCATCAGTTCCCGTTACCATCGTCACGCATACGTTCGACAGCGTGGCCATACCAGTGAAGTCCCAGCTCACACACATCCACACGGGGGTTGATGGGGCTCCTTGTGGCGCGTAGGCAACAACCCGCTGAGCAGTTGCTGTCCATGTGTCGATTAGATTGTAGTAGCGAACATACGGCCAGAACTCGACAATATCTGGCGCGTAGATGTCATAGGCGACTCCGGCCTGGCTGACGGTTCCGAGCAGATGCATGGCGGTCGTGCGCACCTCGTTCGTCCAGGAGCCAAAGACACTACAGCCGCCCGGATCGGGGTTGAGTGGCGGCGTAGGAGCCGGGATCGCGCAGATGTAGACAACCAGGCTATTGGCCCTGTCTACGTTGAACGCTGCGCCCGTCAGCAAGCCCGACTCGGGTATCGCAAGTATGACCCACTGGTTGCACGGGTACCGCTCGCCGCGCCCCGCAATCACCCCAAACGAGTCGGCCTTGCTACGTACTTGGATGCGGTACTTCGTCCAGTCAGTACAGTGCAGCACGTCATAGCCATCGTAGATCGGGTTCCACGAGGACGAGAAATCCCCGCCTGGTGCCTCTGCCCACAATGCGATGGTTACGGGCGTGACAAAGACCGCCGTGGTGTCCACATAGAACGAACCCGTGTTCACCAGTGGTGTTGCACAGCAGTCCACTGGTAGCGCGTTCAGCGGGTTCGTGGTGTTCTGTGCGAGGTTCATCAGCAGGTCTTTCACCGTCGGCGTGACCACGCTGGTGTCGAGCTGGGCCAGTATCCGCGTCGTAATGTCGCTGGTAACGAGCGCCAACACCAAATTCTTGATGTTTGCGATTTCGGTGTTGGTATAGTTCGGATCGCCCCCAAGCACCTGGTTGATCTGGGTCAGCACCAGATATATGGTGTCAATCAAATTGTAGGGAGAAATGCCTAATCCAGGGTTGAAGAGGCTATACAGGTCGGTTAATCTACTCCCGGTAATGGCGGTATCAGCGGTTGTACCGCGTAGCGCCTGAATTTCATTGACTATCTGAAGGAGCGATGCGCCAGGCGCAGGCCCGGCATAAATGTTCCACAACGATTGATTTAGGCTTCGTATCGTGTTTTCCGGGCCGGTACCGCGTAAATCAATAATCGCACTTGTTAAATCTGTTAGTTTAGTGATAATCGTATCTAATTTAGACGCAATCGCAGTATGCTGCGTCGTGAGCTGCGCTTCGAGCGCGGTGAATTTCGCGGTGAGGTTGTTTACAGGTTCTGACATTATGCCAACGCCATTAGGATAAGATTCAAGACATCCTCAATTCCTACCTCGCTTGTGCCGTTTGCCTCTAGCAGCGCCCGGATCTCCTCCAGGTTATCCCGTACCGATGCCTTGGCGGTGCTATCCGGCACATCGGGGATGGCCGGGGAGACCACGGCCAGGGTCGTGGACGTGGCCGGGGTGTCTACCGCGTAGACGGTTCCATTGAGCGCGGCATCGAGGAGTCGGTAGGTGCGCTCCTGCATCTCTACGATTCGGTCTACACAGCCGTTCATGAGGTTTGCCTGTAGCTCCACAATCCACTGGTATCCCTGCTGCCAATCCGCATCAGATGCCCATGCGTCACGGTTTTCGAGGGACAAGGCTCCACACAAGAGCGGAATGAGTCGTCTTGGCACACAAACCAAATAGGACGGCTCAGCCTCTATCGGTTGCGGTGGAAATACACGCACATTTAGCCTGTCGCCTCTGGGAACTCAACCGGAATGGTGCGCCGCATGCCCGCTTCGTAGCTGAGCAGCACCGATTCAAACGGATTACAGACCATTGCCGCGCCTGGTGCAAGAAGTTCGGCAATCAAGGCCGCGATCACCGTGTTTGTCGTGTCCACCGTGACGCCGTCGGCGAGGTAGCAGCTCGTCAGCATGGCCGGGATGCTCAGCAGCATCTGGTCGTCGGGCGCTGGCTCACACCGAAAGAGCAGCGCCCCGGCCTGGCTGAGATCACTGGTTGTCACCGCGTTCGGGGCGTCATCCACATACAGGAACTCCGTCTCAACGCACGAGAGCGGCGAGTCGCTCAAGGCTCCCACCACACCGGCGTAGAAGCTGGTAGACGCGGCAATTGCCGTCTCTGGGTCAATGCTGGTTGGGTAGCAGAGTCGCGTGTTATCCTCCGTCCCCTCCCGATCCATATACCAGATCCGGGCAATCGTCTGTGCGTGCGCCATGGTCACGCCGCTACCCGCTGCGGCCGCTGCGAGTGGCCAGACTGCGCACATGCACCTTTTTCGCGCTCGTCACCGCAACGATGCTCTGGCCGCCCTCATTCACCACCGAGTTGCCCCAGCCCGCTGGGCCATTGATAATCGCGTCGGTGAACGTGGCGATGACCGGCTTCACCCCAGTACCGCGCACCGTGATCAGGCGTCCATTGGTGTCAAGCAATGAGTCCTTGAAGCCAGGCACCTGGGTTGTGTAGGAGCGCCCCATCGCCGTGGTGAAGAAGAACTTGCCCTTCCGCTCCGCCTCCCCAGCGCCCGTGACCGTGGGGTCTTCGTAGCGGCTGATGATCCGGTACTCCACGAGATGCGACGAACTGAGCGCCTTGAGAAGTGGAACCAAGGCGGCGGCTTTGGATTGCACATCGGTTGCAAGCACGGGCCGATTCTGAATATTGATGTTGGTGTACGCGATCGTCCCCTCGCGGTCTTTCCATTTGAACACGATGAGATAGGGCATAGGCTGGATAGCCATACAAGCTCCTTATGCACGATTCCAGAGATACGTCAGCCGATCTGGGCCACTTAGCCGGTGCGGCGGCCGCTGGTGCTGCTGCTCTGGCGGGTCTGCTTCCACGCCTCATTCAGGCGGATGAACGGCAGGTTGTTCGCGCTCCGCACATCGGCTGGCCCTGCCTGTGAGGTCAGTGCCGTCACCAAGTCCGCCACATTGGCATTTGTCGGATCGATAAAGCGGCCATTGTTCTGGAGTACCGTGTCGAGGATGCCAGGGATGGTGATGGTGGTGTACTCCCCGTTGTCATCCTCGAGCTGGAATACCCCCTTAACCTCAGCCTCACCAAACCCGACCCGGAGCAGCGGGTCAATCTCGTGATAGCCCACACTGATGCCAACCCCGTAGATCGGGCAGTCCGAAAGGGCCTGAATTGAACTCCAGAGTCCACCGATGACGAGGGGGCCGAAGGTGCCAACAACCTCTGCCTCAATGCTGTCGAAGGTAAGCGGGGGCAGACCCACGCCAATTGCCGGGGCGTGAACCTGCATCTTCCCGACCGTATTCTCACGGTCAAGAAAGCTGTACGTAATCTGAGTGCAGGCGTCGAGATTGATCGCCATAGATCCTCCTTAGTGATGTGATATCGAGCCGATCCCAAAGATGATGCGCGAGTATTTTGAGACGATGTGCAGCGTTTAAGCGCGGTATCGTGCGGATATGCGCTTTAGAATCGTCTCGCAATTCCTCACTACACGTAGCGACGCACCGCGTCAATCAGCAGAGCCTGGCGCTCCGCCAGCGGCCTGGTGGGCATATCGCCGGGTGGGTACCATTTGTTCCCGTTAATCGTGTACTCCGCAACCCCGCGCGGCGATTCATGGATACGGATATTCACCAGGGTACCGGCGTAGGTTGCATGGAACTCGCTCGATGTGCCGTTCTGCACAAACGACCCGGTGATGTCGCCGAAGTCGGTCACGAATGACTCCCGTAGCCGGTCGATCGGTGAATCCTGGGCTACGGGGTGGGTGGTCGAGAGGTCGTCCAGACTGTGCATAGAAGAACTCCTTGTATCGCGTGCGGTTCTCCCGCTAAGAACCTGATTCGGTATCGCTGGTGAGCGCGTGCTGTTCAGCGAGAGCCTCATCTGTTGCGCTTGGCCTGTAGAAGCGGCGCTCGGCAAATTCTTTCATCAGTACATCGGCTTCAGGGAGACGCGACGTAATGTAGGCCAATCGGTCGTCTCGTTCCTGCACGACTGATCGCAGGCCCATTACCGTGTTCCGCGCTGCCGCAAGCTGGTCAATAACGCTGCTCAATTGGCCGTTGCTGGCATCCCTGGCCTGTGTGGTAATGCGTGTGTTCTGCGCTAGCTCGGTCGCCAGATGGTTAATCCACATCTTGACCAAGGTGCCGAGGCATCCGATGACAATGACGCCGAGTGCGATGAGCGATTGAATGATTTCCTGGTCCACTGTGCCGCCCCCACAACGCAACAACACCACTTGCCCCGCAGTGAGGGCGGCAAGTGGTGTGAGGACATTGTATCAGATGTACGAACGAAAGTGAAGCCTACCGACTGCGGGCCGCACGTTGCCGCCGGATGAATTCGTGCAGATTCGCCAGTTCATAGCCCGGTTTCGATGTCGCCAGCGGCTTGGGCATCCCTTCGGCAGCCATCAGCGCGAGGCAGGCTTCGACCGTTACAGGCAGGTCGTCGGGTGATCCATGAACTTCGCCGTGATCCACGGACGCGATAGGTTCATGGATCGCGTCCTGATGCCCTGATCCAGATGATCCAGATGATCCAGAAACTTTTGAAACATTCGCGATTTCCGCTGCGCGGCATTCTTCAGCGATGTGGTCAACTACCGATTCGGCATGATTCTGCATGTTGCTGAAATTCCGTGGATCATCTGGATCATCAGGGTTTACCGCATCCTGGTGCGATCCATTTCTCGGAAAGTTCATGGATCTTCCGTGGATCATGTCGAGTTCATGGATCACGTCGGCATCGTTGGCGTCGTCAGGCGGCACATAGACGCTGTCCTTGGTTTGGATACCTGTCCACGCCCGCTGGAAGCTGCCGTAGCGCTTCTGGGCTGCGCGCCGGTCGGCCTGGCTGACCCCGGCTCGGGTGAGCGCATCAGCAATGGTGATCGCCGCCGCACGGTCGCTGCCGCCCAAGCGAATGTCTTTCGTGGCGAGGTGAGCGGCGATCTCGCCATTCGTCAGCATGTCGCTGGGGGTACCCGTCAGGCAGAAGTGCATATGGAGCCAGTCGTCCATGAGGCCGGTGATCTGGTGCCGCTCCACGTTCACCGCATCGCGGTAGCTAGCCTCTTCGGCGGTCAAGCGGCCCCGTTCGCCGCGCTGGTAGCGGGCGACGGACTCGGCCCACACTTGGCGCGGATCGAGCTGCTCGTAGCGAAAATCAATGCGCGTCAGGGTGATGACGAGGTAGCGCCGATTGCCCGTGGTGTCAGGCAAAAAGCCGTAGCCGGTCGGGTTCACCGTGCCGATGAAGCTGGTCAGCACCGGCTTGGTGGTGTCGTGCCGCCCGTATGCGCGGCGGGCAGTGACGGTGGCGCGCGTCAAGAAATGTTTGAGCGCGGCCACGTCGTGTTTGCGTGTCGTGCCATCCAGCTCACCTGCTTCCCAGACCAGCGTCTTGGTGAGTCGGAGCAGACAGTCTTTATCCTGCGGGTTGATGCTCTCTTCGCAATAGACCTCGGGCAACACGCTGCCCAACCACCGCACGAACGTGCTCTTGCCGATGTCTTGTGGCCCGTCGAGCACCAGCATGGCGTTCTGGTCGCCGTCGAACACGCGCCCCACGGCCCCGAGGAGCCAGCGCGTGAGGAAGGCTTCTGCTGCCCGTTGCTTCGGCTGTGATCGCGGAATACAGTCGGCGGCGTTGGTCAGCAGACAGGCCGCAAGGCGGCTGATATGCGCCCTGCCGTCCCAGTGCAGCGCCGCGAGCCCGTCGCGGATCGGCGCGTGCTGGTGCTGTTTCCCTTGCAGTACGACCGCATCATCAAGAATGGTGGTTGCACCTAACTCGCGGTCACGCACATCGGCGCGCAGCAGCGCACGGGTGATGTCGCTCATCAGCGCGCCGTTGATGGTGATCTCGTCGGTTTCGGTGTTCAACACGCAGCGGTAGCCTGCGTTCAGCAGCGCCTGGGCCAGCCGGGCCGTGGGGCCAAGGCGTTGTGTTGCTGGTGCTTCGATACGCGCTGGCGGCGTGTACGGGGCCGTGGCCGCCACGAGGGCGTGCATCTCGTCAATGGTGTGCCCCGCTGCCAGCCAATCGCTCACGTCACCTTTGGGGGGCAGACCGGGCAGTGTCACTACTTTGAGACTGGCGGCGGCCACCCCGTGCAGACTGGCGGCGACGGCATCGGCGTGGGCCAGCCCTGGCGCATCGTTGTCAGGTAAAACCACGACATGGGCACCGGCAAGCGTGGCGCTGTACTCGCTGCGCCACTTGCCCGCGCCGCCCACGTTCGTGGTTGCGACGAGGTCGTACAGCGAGAGTTGGTCGGCGTCTTTCTCGCCTTCAACAATGTAGGTGGTCGCGCCAGCGGCGACGGCGGCCAGCACCTCGGGCAGATGGTAGAGCACGCGGGTGATGCCGTCCATTGACCAGCGCCAGCCGCCGGTGCCGTCTGGGACGCGCTGGCTAAAGTCCTTGGTGCGCCCGTCGCGCCCCGGTTCGTAGCGACAGGCTTGGTAGATCAGCGTGCCCGTGGCGTCGAGATAGTCGTACGTGGCGACGATGCGCCGTTCAGGACTTGGGTTGCTTTTTGGCGTCTGAATGCCTAACTTCGCGGCCAAGTCATACAGGCTGCCCCGTTCGCCCGAGACGAAATCGACGTAGGCACCGTGTTCGGGGCCACTGATGATCAGGCTGAGGGCGTGGCTGTTCGAGCCGGGCCGCAGCGGGCTGTTGCTGAGGTAGCGCCCGCCCGGTTTGGCGCGCAGCTCGTAGTGCGCCAGCGCGGCCAGGACGTGATCGGCGGTCGAGTGTGTCATAGGTGATCCTGCTATTTGTACGCAACCATGCCGTGCATATGGCGTCTGAATGCCGTGCGAACAAGCCAACACCCCCGGAGCGGGGGTGTCGAGGGAGCCGACGGCTCCCTTTTTCGCGTGCCTATCGCCAGCGGGGGAAGACTGTCTCTAGTTCGCCGCTCATGCGCCGACTGTACTGGCGGTAGGTAGGACTTCCTTCAAGGAAAATAAAATATCCCTTCCGAATGGGCATGCGCAGACGATAGCGCAGACGGGCATAGTAACTGAATGGCCGGGGGGCGAGGGGGGGCATGGGCGCGTCCTTTCTGTGTAGTTCAATCATTCAAAGTTGCAAGGTTATTGTAATTCAAAGTTGAATGATGTCAAGGCGTAGTTGACAGTCATTCAATCCTGAGATATTATTTATTCAAATATGAAAGGAGGTTGTCATGGCTCTACCCAAGTTCACAGCGGCATTATTGCATCACAAAGGGAATCTTGACTATGCGACGTATTGGCGCTACAGGAACGGGAAACTACCTAAGCTGCTGGTATGGCTGGGAGAACAGCCCGATTTGGCCGAGGCACTGGCAGAGGATGCACGGGCGAGGATGGTGGATAGGGAGAAGAGTCATGAGGCCACGCACCTGGACTAACAGGTGCGCGGCCATCAAGGAGACCTAGCGAAAGAAGCGGCTCACCGTGATGAACAGCGATGCTGGCAGATTGACGCTCTGCCCGAAGTACAGGAGGCACGGTAATGACCACGACCCACGGCCCTAGCATACCACACGACGAGGCCACCACCGAGGGCACGCTGAGGCACATAGCACTGATCGAACTGCGCCGCGACGGCGGCACCCAGGGCCGCACGGGCACGAACGAAGAGACGATTGAAGCGTACACGGCGGCAATGCGCGAAGGCCGCTGGGGCTGGCACATAGGGAACGCCCTTATCGCCTTCCGCGATGCGGACGGGACACACTGGCTCGCCGATGGGTTTCACCGGATCGAGGCCGCTGCACGGGTGCAGGTGCCCACCGTGCCAGTCGTAGTGCGGGCGGGCAGCCGCCGGGACGCCGTGCTGTACGCAGCGGGGGCCAACGCCATCCACGGCCTGCGCCGCACGCGGGCGGATGTGCGCCGCGCGATTGAGACGCTGCTACGGGATGCGGAATGGCGGGAGTGGAGCGACCGGGAGATTGCAAGGAGGGTGCATTGCGATCATAAGACCGTCGCGGTTATCAGGACAGAACTGAGCGCATCTGGGGAAATTCCCCAGATAGACGAACGCACCGTCAGTAGGAACGGCAGCACCTACACGCAGGCCGCCACCCGGCCAGCCGTGCCAACCCAGGCTAATCGCGACATCGCCACCATCGCCACTACCAGCCCTTTCGATGCCGTCTCAGCGGCGCTACGGAAGGATGACACCAAAGCCGCATACGCAGCGGCGCGGAACATCATCAACAACCTGGAAGACCGCAAGCGTGCGTTTGATGCGGTGGATGCGCGGGTGAATGGTAAGAGCATTGAGTCCGTGCTGGCGATGCTGGAGCAGCCGCCCCCTCCCGCGCTGTCAGCCTTTCCACCTGGGCCGGTGGAAGTCGGTATCGGCGCGATTGCACGGCGGCTGCAATCGGGGTCACAGATCGCAACTGATGCCCCTTGGGCAGAGAAACTGCGCATCCAGTTGGATGCCGCCCGTGCGGGGATGCAGCCAGCGGTCTACGAGACGTGGGCGGCGCGCATCGGCGCGGTGCAGGCCGCGCTGGCGAAGCTGGAGACCCAGCAGAGGAAGATTGATCTGGACGCGCCGATCATTGAAGCGCCGGTGGCGAAGATCACGCAGGCCACATCAACGAAATCCCGTGACGTGCTGATCGAATACGCCGAGTCCATGTTGGCCGGGGTGGTCGAGGGGATACCAGACACAGCGCTCCACCTGGTTGCTGCATTGATCATCTGGCAGTATGAGCCGAGCAGCAGCGTCGATCCGCGAGAGGCGCTGTTTGAGAAATTTAAGATGTTGGTGAAGATGAACATTGACCAGGTGGCAGCGGCGATACAGTGGCAGAAAGGCTAGCCAAATGGCCATTACATCACGCGAGATCAAGGAAGAGGAACCGCGCCGTGCAGCGATTGTCAGCCGGGCCGCGCTGGCGAAGCAGCAGCCCCTGGTGAAGCGCGGGCTGGCGTTTGGGCTCTTCGGGGCATCGGTGGGCGGGTCGCTGCTGTGGGGCGGCGGCGGGCTGGCCGCGTGGCTGGCGCTGCACCCCAACTGGGGCGGTGTGCTGGCGGCAATCGCCGCGCAGGTCGTCTGCTCGGCGGTGCAGTGGGTCTGGTGTCACGACGGCTGGAATCCGTACTACCTCGTCGCGCTGGCGGTCTCCAGCGCCACCACCGCGCTCGGTTTCTGGCCGTTGGTGCATCCCGGCCTGACGCGCATGCTACAATCTCTCGACGGGGCGCTGTGGACATTCTACGGGCCACACATCGCCGGGGTGCTGATCGTCCTGGGCGCGTTGATCGCCGACATCTACCCCGAGAAGGTGCTTACGCTATGAGTGCAGACAGCTTGATCGCGTTCATTCTGCTCGGCTGCATCTTCATGTTCGCCATCGGCATCGGCATCTCTTCGTGGATCGAGCGGGCCTGGGGCGGGTTAGCGGACCCACCCACTGTAAAGCCTTCCCCTACCGAGGGCACCGCACCCCACGCTGATTATGTCGAGCGGCGCGGGGATGATGGAGAACACAACCGCACCTTCCGCACTTCCCGCCCGGAAGCGGAAGTGGAAGGAACGCGGAAGCTGGCAGGCGGAAGTACGGAAGGGATGGTCGTGCTGACGCAAAATGCTTTACAGGCGCAGTTGGACGACGCCACCCGCGACGGGATGGTGCGATCCTTCGCGGCCATCTACCGGGGCGGGTATCTCGTACCGGGGAAGGTCTCGTTGGTCAAGCAGGCGCTCTTCGGGGTGAGCGGGGGGCGCAAGCTCCAGGGGCTCAACGCGGCCATTGATGCCGTGGTGGTGCCTGCCCCACAGCCAGAGCCGCCCCAGAAGACCCCGCTGGCGCAGCGCCCGGTACCGGCTGGCATGCGCTTCGCTGGCGAGCTGGCTGATGAACTCGCTCAGGAGTAACCAAGGAAGTGAGGTAATCCATAACGCCCCCTGGTTTGCACCAGGGGGCGTTGTGATTCCTCATCAAATATCGCGCCGTAGCTGGTTCAGTGTCGCGTCATAGTCGCCGGACACGACGGTCTGGTTGTGGCGCAGCGCCTGGAGCTGCTGGGGGGCCGTGCTGTTCTTATAGCGATGCTAACTCTTCCTCAATCATGTCGAGGGCAACGGCGACATCGCGCAGTCGGTCGGTGAGCGATCGCTGTATCTCGTCGGTCGTGCGGCCGAGGGTCTGGTGCAATCGATCCTGTATTTTGAGTTCGATCTCGGTCTGATAGCGCGTGTTGAGCCAGATCTGGCGCATGTCGGCCAGAATATGGCGGCGAACGTCCACGTGAACAATGGGCTCGGTCGGGGTGGTCATGATGTACCTCCGGTTGTGCGTCGTGCGCTCATCAGGGCGATGGGCGTCTCCGTGATCGGGGTGCCGGCAGCGTCGGTGCTGGTCTGCACGGGCGTGTTGAGCCAGGTGAGGAGCGACTGGAAGAGCGCCGCACGCTGGATCGCCTGCTCCTTCGTGAGCGTGCTGTCGCCGACGACCGCCCCGGGCGCGGTCGCCGCGACCATCTCGGCGAGGCCGCCGTACTGCCACAGGCGCAGCGGGCGCGCAGTGGAGTCCACCTGGCGCTCGGCGGCGTCAAAGATCGCAGTCGTCAGCAGTTGCCACTCTTGGATGGCCGATAAGTCTTGGCCCGACATCGGAAGCATCACGATCCTCTCTGCTGAAGCTGCGCGATCTGCGCCGCCTGCGTGTGGACGACTCGATCAAGATCCAGAATCGCATTCTGAAAAACAAACAACAGGTTGTGATAGTCGTTCCGCAACAAGCCATCAGTTCCCTCGCAGACCATCGCCGCCTGCGCCCGCTGGAGATCCTGGGCGATGTGGCCCACGCCCTCCGTGTCCGTCGGCAATCCCCCCATACCGTTGTAGCGGTAATACACGGGGGAGGGAAGGTCGCGCAGCGCTGCCAGACCCTCGCGGAACGGGCGGATGCTCGCCGGGTCCTTGCTGCGCATATCCGAGGTGACCGCCCATGTGCTCGTAGACGGCTTTGCGGCGCTGTTCCGCCCGAGTTCGAGGTCGTAGGTGGGATTGATACGGATGCCGACCTGCCCGTTGGTGTGGTTGAGCGCCAGGGTGTTAACCCCCAGGAAGCTGCTGTAGAAGTTCATCACGTTCGCGTCCCA
>Ga0209668_10000902_pt1 | contig 12433 bp, 6 predicted proteins | sample FrelakmetPLP11PL_FD_187150 | JGI IMG/M metagenome (GOLD analysis project Ga0209668, IMG submission 187150) | Freshwater lake sediment microbial communities from the University of Notre Dame, USA, for methane emissions studies - PLP11 PL (SPAdes)... | ecosystem: Environmental > Aquatic >... | reverse complement strand
AGACCGAGCGGTTTGGACTAAATCACCTTGAGGATTAACAAGAGAGGGATTTTTGTTTATAACATCTTGAATGGGGAAAGTAACAACTTTGCCATTTTGCCAAGCTAACATTTGATCATATTGATTTTGGGCAATTAAATCAATGGCAATTTTACCAAACATGGTGGCTGTGAGACGGTCTAAAGCTGAGGGGATACCACCGCGCTGAATATGTCCTAAGACAGAAACTCTAGTATCAATGAGGTGATGACTACAATTGGCAATTTTTTCGGCAATATATTGACCTTGACCACATTTAGGAGTTGTGCAAGTAGAAGGATTATTAGCATCTTCTGTGGAAACAGATATACCTTCAGCAACAACTATAATGGCGAATTTTTTTTGCCACTGTTCGCGTAATTCGGTCAGATGATTACATATTCCCTGAATAGTATAGGGAACTTCGGGAATTAAAATCACATCAGCACCGCCGGCAATTCCTGAGTGTAAAGCCAAGTGTCCCGCGTTGCGTCCCATAACTTCGATAATCATTACCCGGTCATGACTAGCAGCGGTAAATATGAGCCGATTAATGGCATCAACAATGGTATTAACTGCCGTATCAAAGCCGATTGCACGTTCTGTAAAAGCGATATCATGATCAATGGTTTTGGGGATAGCAATTAAATTCCAATTACCTAAAACTGATAGTTGATGAATAATATCTAAACTACCATCTCCACCCACAATAATTAAAGCATCTAAAGCGATCGCTTTATAGCCGGCTAATATTTCATCAGCATGAGCTAAAGTATCCCCTTTATTAATACTACCTAAAATCGTTCCCCCCATATTTAGCAAAGGGTCAATGCCGCGCAAATCCCAACCATGTATACTTAACGGCACTGTTTTTTGTTCTAGCAACCCTTGGGTGGCGTAAGGGATACCCACGACCTGCCAATCATAAGTCCTTGTGGCATGACTCACAGCCGCGCGAATCACACAATTTAGACCAGGACAATCACCACCACTAGTAAGAATACCGATACGTTTTTTCATAGGTCAGGAGGTAGGGGCGCAGGGCCTGCGCCCAGTCAGGAGTCAGGACTAAGATGGTGTATAAACTCTACCCGAATCTGGGTTATAGGTTTGTAAAGCTTTCATATATTGAGCGCGTTCAAAAGCACTAGGATTAGGACAATTTAACTGGCTCATAGTACCTTGCATTTGCTTGACAGATTCATATTCATGTATTTTCATCCATTGCCGTAGGTCTTTTTCTAAACACTGAATATGGTTAATACCTTCCCGTAATAATATTGAACATAACATAGTTACATTTGCGCCTACCATTAACATTTTGATCACGTCTTGGGCGTTATGAATACCGCTAGTGGCAGCTAAACTACCCTGAATATGACCATAGAGAATGGCTATCCAGCGCAGGGGTAAACGCATGGCTTGGGGGGTACTTAAAAGTACATGAGGTTCGACTTCTAAATTTTCTAAGTTAATATCTGGTTGATAAAACCGATTAAATAATACTAATCCATCAGCCCCGGCATGATCTAAACGTTTGGCAATATTTGCAGTATTAGTAAAGTAAGGACTCAGTTTTACGGCTACAGGAATAGTGACGGCGGCTTTAACAGATGTGAGAATATCAAGATAATTTTGCTCGATATCATGACTACTTAAATCTGGGTTAGTGGGAACATAGTAAATATTTAATTCTAGTGCTGATGCTCCTGCTTCTTCCATGAGTTTACCATATTCTGTCCAACCGCCAACGGAAGAACCATTCAAACTAGCAATAATGGGAATATCCACTTTTTCTTTAGCTTTGCGAATATGGTCTAAATATTCTTCTGGTCCGACTCGGAAATTAGCGATGTTTGGGAAATAGGTTAAAGCTTCTGCAAAACTTTCTGTATGATATGTTAAATGATGATGAAGTGCGGATTTTTCTAAGTTTAATTGTTCTTCAAATAGTGAGTGCATAACAACAGCACCTGCACCTGCATCTTCCATTAATTTAATATTATCAATATCTTCTGAAAGTGGAGACGCGGAGGGAACTAAGGGAGATTTTAATTCTAAACCTAAATATGTGGTAGTTAAGTTCATAAATTTGGGAATTGATAATTTTTTTTGTGATTACTAAATGGGTTGGAATGGGCGGGAAATGGGCGCGGGGCCCGCGCCCCTACTGCTGATTTTATTTTCTGGCGGCTAAATATTGGTACATTTGCCACCGGGTGTTAACATCGAGTTGGGCTTCTTTGAGGAGTTCTTTTGCTGTTTCTGGGTTAATTTTGGTTAACATTTTAAAACGGTTTTCCATGTACATGGAATTTTCTATGGGTATGCGAGGGGTGCGAGAATCGAGTTGTAGGGGGTTTTCTCCCTGTTTAATGCGGTCGGGGTGATAGCGATATAATAACCAGCGTCCAGAGTCTACAGCGGCTTTTTGGTTTTGCATGGCTGTACTCATGTTGATACCGTGAGCAATACAATGACTGTAGGCAATGATTAAGGATGGACCTTCGTAAGCTTCGGCTTCTAAGAAAGTTTTCAGGGTTTGTTCATCTTTCGCGCCCATTGCTACACTAGCAACATAAACGTTACCGTAGGTCATAGCGATTAAACCCAAGTCTTTTTTAGTTGCAGGTTTACCACCAGCGGCGAATTTTGCTACTGCACCTTTAGGGGTAGATTTGGACATTTGACCGCCAGTATTAGAGTAAACTTCTGTGTCTAAGACGAGAATATTGACGTTGCGTCCACTAGCAATGACATGATCTAATCCACCGTAACCAATATCATAGGCCCAACCGTCACCACCAATGATCCAAACACTTTTTTTGACTAAATAATCAGCGAGGGATTGAAGATTTTTGAACGCAGATAAACGCTGATTGACGCTGATAAAATTCTCTTTCATCTGCGTTAATCTGTGTTCATCTGCGGTGATAATTTCTGCTAATTTTCTTTTAAGAATGGAAACTCGTTCTCGTTGAGAGTAAATATCCGATTCGTCTTTTTGTTCAGCGTTGAGGATTTCTGAGACTAAGGTTTCACCTATATGGGGTGCAAGTTGTTGGAGTAAATAAGCGGCAAATTCGGCTTGTTTGTCTATGGAAACCCGGAAACCTAAGCCAAATTCGGCGTTATCTTCAAATAGACTGTTAGACCATGCAGGACCTCTACCTGCGGCGTTTTTTGTCCAAGGTGTTGTGGGTAAGTTACCACCATAGATAGAGGAACACCCGGTGGCGTTGGCAACGATCATGCGATCGCCAAATAATTGTGTTACAAGTTTAATATAAGGTGTTTCTCCACATCCAGCACAAGCACCGGAAAACTCAAACAACGGTTCTTGCATCTGTTGTTGATTAATATGATTTAACTTTAAATTCCGTCTATCTGGGTTGGGAAGATTTAAGAAGAAATCCCAGTTTTCTCGTTCCTGTTCTCGCAATGGTTTTTGCGCTGCCATATTAATGGCTTTTTTGCGCGGTTCGGCTTTATTTTTGGCGGGACAAACATCAACACAAATACCACAACCTGTACAATCTTCTGCTGCTACTTGAATGGTAAACTTTAAATCATGCCAATCATGTTCTTTGGCATTGGCACTTTTAAAAGTTGTTGGGGCATTTTCTAATTCTTCTGGTGCATATACTTTAGCGCGAATGACACTATGGGGACACACCATCACACATTTACCACATTGAATACAAACGTCCGCATCCCAAACTGGAATTTCTTCAGCAATGTTGCGTTTTTCCCATTTAGATGTTCCTGTGGGATATGTACCATCTACAGGTAATGCACTTACAGGTAAATCATCACCTTCACGGACTATCATTTTCCCTAATACATCGCGGACAAATGCAGGGGCATTATTGAGAATAGGTGACAGGTGATAGGTGACAGGTGACAGTTCTTTAGCTGTAATTTCATAGAGATTTTCCAAGGTTTTATCAACTGCTTGGATATTCATTTGTACAAGTTCTTCACCTTTTTTACCGTAGGTTTTACGAATAGATTTTTTAATTTGATCTATAGCTTCTTCCCTTGGTAAAATACCAGAAACAGCAAAGAAACAAACCTGCATAACGATGTTAATATGTCCACCCATTCCCGCTTCACGGGCGACTTTATAGGCATTAATGACATAAAATTTGAGATTTTTGTCAATTATCTCTGTTTGCATGGTGGTGGGTAATTTATCCCAAACTTCATCTTTGTGATAATGTGAATTTAGTAAAAATGTCCCACCAGGAATAATATCTTTTAATATCGGGAACTTTTCTATCAAGTCCCATTGATGACAAGCGACAAAGTTAGCTTTAGTAATTAAATAGGTAGAATGAATTGGTTGATTACCAAAGCGCAAATGAGAGACTGTGACAGAACCAGACTTTTTAGAATCGTAAACAAAATAACCTTGGGCATAATTATCTGTTTCTTCGCCAATAATTTTAATTGAGTTTTTATTTGCCCCCACTGTCCCATCTGCACCTAAACCATAAAAAATTGCCCTAACTATATTGTCAGCTTCAATGTTAAATTCGGGATTATATGCTAAACTGGTATGAGTAACATCATCATTAATGCCGATAGTAAAATGATTTTTTGGTATTGCTAACTCCAAATTATCAAACACCGCTTTTACCATTGCTGGTGTAAATTCTTTAGAAGATAAACCATATCTTCCCCCCACAACTTGAATTTTGTGAAGTTGGTTTGCTGCCAAAGCTGTAACTACATCTACATACAAAGGTTCACCAATTGCCCCTGGTTCTTTTGTTCTATCTAAAACAGCAATTTTGCAGGTAGTTTGGGGAAGAGAATCAATAAATCTTTGGGTATCGAAGGGACGATATAATCTAACTTTGATAACTCCGACTTTCTCACCTTGTTGATTGAGATAATCTACGGTTTCATGAACTGTTTCGCAACCAGAACCCATGAGAATAATTATTTTTTCTGCTGCTGGATGTCCATGATATTCAAATAGTTGATATTTTCTGCCTATATTTTGGGCAAATTCATCCATTACCTGTTGAGTAATATCTGGACAAGCTGAATAAAAAGAGTTTACAGTTTCTCTTGCTTGAAAATAAACATCAGGATTTTGGGCTGTTCCTCGTAATACCGGATGTTCAGGTGTTAAAGCCCGTGAACGATGGGCAATTACTAACTCTATGGGAATAAATTTTTGTAAGTCTTCAGTTGTTAATATTTCTATTTTATTGACTTCGTGGGAAGTGCGAAAACCATCAAAAAAGTGTAAGTAAGGTATGCGAGATAATAAAGTTACTTTTGTGGAAATTAGGGCAAAATCATGGGCTTCTTGCACAGAAGCAGCGCATAACATGGCAAAACCAGTAGTTCTTGCAGCCATGACATCACTATGATCTCCGAAAATGGATAAAGCTTGGGCTGCAAGCGATCGCGCCGCAATATGAAATACTGTAGGTGTAAGTTCACCAGCAATTTTGTACATATTTGGTAGCATCAACATTAACCCCTGAGATGCTGTAAAGGTTGTTGTCAGTGAACCAGTTTGTAACGCCCCATGTACAGCGCCCGCAACCCCCCCTTCACTCTGCAACTGCACCACCGCAGGAACAGTTCCCCAAATGTTCGGTTTTCCCTCACTCATCCAAGTATCAGACCATTCCGCCATCGGTGAAGATGGTGTAATCGGGTAAATGGCAATAACTTCGTTTAATTGGTAAACGACTTTCGCCACAGCTTCATTACCATCTATAGTTGCAAAGGTTTTCATCTTTATATTCCTTGACCTTTAATAACTATTGAAACATACAGTCAGCCGGTAGGGGCGCGGGGCCCGCGCCCAGTCAGCTTAAATCCTCTACCTCATGAATCTGCAATCTACTCTAGATCATTCAATAATTATAACCTGAGTTCGACATAAGATAATTTTTGGAAAACTGCCCCAAATATGAGTCTCAAACCCTGATGATCTCGTTGAAAAAATCATAACTCTGTTCGCGTAGCGTCTCCGAAGGAGAAACTCGGAATTCCTAACACCGAACTCAGGTAATTGATAGTCCGCGAAAAATCCCCCCATGCTAAATGTAGCATGGGGCTAGATAGGAACAAAATCCCAAATTATTAGTTTTAGGGAATAACTTTCTGCTGAGTTACTCTACCTTTTGGCTTAGTAATTGAGATGAATCTTTGTAAATATGACTATTCACAAAAGACTCAAATATCTGCTTTTGGTTTACTAGCTGTTCCATGACCTTGACGGTTTTCTTTAATCAATCGGCTGTAAGTCCGTTGAGGGATATAGTGAATTGGATTGTAATCAATACAACGTAAAATCAACACACAAGCCCAAGAATACCGTCCATCAGCAATAGCTTCAATGATATGATTGAACTGTTCGGGAGTGATGGCACTATGAAAATCGTTCTGAGCAGAAGAAGCCTGATAGTTCATAACTAACCCTGATCTAATCTTGTAGGATGGAAAGTTAATAATTCGTGAATATTCAGAACAGAAAATCTTTTTAGTCCAAAATAATCAGACTTTTATAGTCAAGTTGAGGAATTTTACTCCTGATTTGACAAGCCTTTTAAATCTTGACTTTTGATCTCCTAAATTCCAAATAATAGGGACAAATCAAGGGGATATTTATGCAATCACAGCAATATATACAGATGATATGCACAGGATTTAATTCTCTTGGTGAATAACTTCGATATCTAAGTTCGAGTATAGCGATAACTTACCGATTAAATATCAATATTATTTGTGATTATGAGAGAATTTTATTAATTTTTTGTGAGGTTTATTGAGCAGTGGTATACATTCAATTAGTGATATCTCATTGGCAATTTGTAATCTCAATAGATTAAATCTTGCAATTTTTAAGTGCATAAATTGAAAAAATTACTGAACACATTACCCTTATGTCAGTAAAAATACAGGCAAATTTCTAGCATTGTATGCCCAAGTTGATTGTTTGGTAAAAAATAGGAAATACAGATATTCGTATTATGACACTATTTAAATAGTCATACAATATTGAGATTTTTCCTGTCTATGGTTTTGTAAATACTCCTTGTGACACTATTATATGCAGAATACTATGTTTCCTGTAACTAGTGAGCCAAATTGGCACTTTGTTTATATAAATACTACAGAAAATATCAGTTACAAATTACAAATTAAATGACTATTTAAATACTGTCACAAGAGGTATTTACAAAACTGTAGATAAAATGTACTCCCATGTTGCATGACTGTCTGAATACTGTCACAAGCAATATTTACAAAGCATTAAATCAAAATTGATTTAGCGTGTATGACTATTCAAATAGTGGCACAAGGGATATTTACAAAATTAAATCTGCCATGGGGTCACAAATTCATTTTCAATTTTTTGGCTAAATTAATTACACCTCATCACGACATACTCAACCTCCAAAATTCGTTGGGGATATGAGTATTCAGGTTTTGCTGAATTGAGTAATATTTGTATATGTAATATTTGATTCTTATTTTCATGGACTATTAAAAAAGTGTCACAAGTAAGATTTACAAAATGGTAATTAATACAAGTCAAAACTCTGCTGTAACGAATAGATATTTCTCTATCTAGGGCTTGCTGATAGCGTAGCGTGGCGTATGACTCCTACGTCGTCACGCAAGCTATGGCCATATAAACCTAAAACCATTTATTAACAAAGGGTTTCGCGGATTTTTACCACAAAAAAGTGCCAGGTTTTGGCTAATGGTGTCTCAAAATAGGTGCATTTTTCTTTGTCGGATTGGGAAAATTGAGGATATCCAGACAGTTAAAACTGTTCCCTGCCCTCACAGACAACTTTTTCAGCAAGCCCTAAGTATTGACAGTGATGACAACCCTGCCATAATTCTTACAAGGATGACCGTATAAGTTATCTGCACCTAGCTAGACTTTCTAGTAAAAACACGGATAGTGAATTCAGTGCTAAAAGCAGATTTACCTGCACCAGCAGATGGTAAACCCCGATAGATACCGTGTTCAGACGCGGAGTTTTCCACAAAGTGTGTACTTATAGCAGAAGTCAGGAATCAGTGAGTCAGGAGTAAAACCCTGGTTGGGGATGAGTTTCATGATTAATTGATGTCCTAACTAGCTTGTGTGTTGCTATATTTAGATATGGTCAGCTTTACTTAATGAATCTTAACTTTGAAACAGATATCTACGGATATCCAAAGTTTAAATAGCAGCGTATAGTAGGGGAAATCAGCCAAGGGCGGTTGATGGAAGTTCTTAAACTATATGCAGTTATCCAGGAATAATCCGGCGTGTAAACGCAATCACAGTATCATTAGCTCTTCATAACTTTGCAGAGCTACTCAAATTGGAAATTTTTATTACTAGTAGCGTCTTGTAGCAGCGACCGTCAGGACAAGCGGGATAACAAAGAAATTCCTGGTAATTCCCAGCGGTGCTGCCAATTTTTGAGGAAATTGAATGCCAAAACAAATTATCATCGCGGAGCAGCATCAAATTGCTGCCGTATTTTCGGAAGATCAAATACAAGAACTCGTTGTAGCTACGGGTCATCATCAAATTGGTGATATCTATTTAGGTGTAGTCGAAAATGTATTACCTGGGATAGATGCGGCTTTTGTCAATATCGGCGATCCAGAACGCAACGGATTTATTCACGTCACTGATTTAGGTCCATTAAGGCTGAAACGTAGTGCAGCAGCGATTACAGAATTGCTAACACCACAACAAAAAACCTTAGTGCAGGTGATGAAAGAGCCAACCGGATCAAAGGGTCCCCGGCTCACGGGTAATATCACCTTACCTGGACGTTATGTAGTATTAATGCCTTATGGACGAGGGGTAAATTTATCGAGACGGATTAAAAGCGAAAGTGAACGGAATCGCCTCAGAGCTTTGGCTATTTTAGTGAAACCAGCAGGGATGGGTTTGCTGGTACGCACAGAAGCAGAAGGTAAGCCAGAAGAAGCAATTATTGAAGATTTGGAAGTGCTGCAAAAGCAGTGGGAAATTGTCCAGCAAGAAGCAGTGACTTCCCGTGCGCCGGCTCTACTGAATCGTGATGATGACTTTATTCAGCGCGTGCTTAGAGATATGTATGGTAGTGATGTGAATCGCATAGTTGTTGATTCCAGCACTGGTTTAAAACGGGTAAAACAGTATTTACAAAACTGGAGTGGTGGACAAACACCCCAAGGATTGTTAATTGATCATCACCGCGATCGCTCTCCCATTTTAGAATATTTCCGCATCAATGCCGCCGTCCGTGAAGCCCTCAGACCAAGGGTAGATTTACCATCAGGCGGTTATGTCATCATCCAACCGACAGAAGCTTTAACAGTCATAGATGTGAACTCTGGTTCGTTCACCCGTTCAGCAACTGCTAGAGAAACAGTGCTGTGGACAAACTGCGAAGCGGCGGCGGAAATTGCTCGTCAGTTACGGTTGCGAAACATTGCTGGTGTGATTGTGGTTGATTTCATTGATATGGAATCCCGACGTGATCAAATGCAAGTTTTAGAACACTTTAACAAAGCTCTTAAAGCTGATAAAGCCCGTCCCCAAATTGCCCAACTGACTGAATTAGGTTTGGTGGAACTGACTCGGAAGCGTCAAGGCCAAAACATTTATGAATTGTTTGGCGAAACTTGTCCGACTTGCGGCGGTTTAGGACATACCGTTAGATTACCAGGAGAACTGGAAAACCGTCTGCCTATCCCAGCTACGGACATCCCAGAGCGGTTTGTACCCATGCCACAAAGGGAATCTCGTCCACCTGCACCTACTACTCGCATCCCTGATATTGGTAGTCTGCCACAGGTGACACCGAAAGATGTCTATGATGGCTTTGGTGATGGATTTGAAACTGAACCGGAATTTAGTTCTCTGCATCTGATCAATCATCCTAGTTACCAAGAATTAAATGATAAGCGTCGTACCCGGACCCGTCGTAGTCGCATTGGTGTAAATGGTGCTAATGGTAAAGATGAATCTCGCTTACCTACCAATCCTCTAGCTTTTGTTAATGATTCAGATTTGGACTTAGAAGAGCCTGAATTACCAATACCAGAAATCTCTCCCCCAACTATTAATAAATCAGGTTGGACGGAAAGACCAGAACGGACAAAGGTAAAATTAGATCCGATTAAGGTAGAACCACCAGAGGTGATTACGGTGGAAATGTCAGCAAAGGAACAGGATACTTATGCTGAAATGGGAATTTCTCCTTTACTCAAGTTAGATCGGGAGGGAAAAAATCCCAGATCGGTGATTATTAATGTTGTCCAACCAGGAGAATCGCCTGAAGTTATCCCTGAACCAATTGTTACTGAAAAAACAATTCCTGAAGTTGTCACTCTTAAACTACCGACACCAAAATTTGAGATAGAAGAAGATTCATCTTTTCCACCATTAGTAATATTTCCAGAATTGACCAGAATTTCCGAAGCAAAAGCAACCAAACCTGAAGGAAAAATAGAGCCTGACCAAGAAACTAAAGCTGAAGAAAAAACGGAATCTGAAAAAGAAATAGAATCTGATAGTAATAGTAGTTCTATTCCTAACCGTCGTCGTCGTCGTCGTTCATCAGCCTTAGATACAGATGGTTTCGGACTATGATTTTCCTGATTTGTGTGATTTTTGTGATTGATTAATTAATTGATTTGATTGATTAATGAATCAATCAGGTAAATCATAGTTACGACTAATCATCTGAATCAAATAAATTAAACAAATCACAGTTCAAATAATGGGAGAAATTAAACCTGCATCCTGGGATAATTCGAGTTGGTTAGAGTTTTCTACTTACTCAAATATGCAGGGTGCAGTTGGGGGTGTGGATGAGGTAGGAAGAGGCGCTTTATTTGGTCCTGTGGTGGCAGCAGCGGTTATATTACCAGTAGATGCTTTGTCAATATTAATGTTAGATAACATTAAGGATAGTAAAAAGTTGTCTAGTTCTCGGAGAACTAAACTGGCTCAAAAAATTGCCACGTTGGCTGTAGATTGGAGAATTGGTTATGCTACAACGGCGGAAATAGATGAGTTGAATATTTTACAGGCAACTCTTTTGGCAATGAGGCGGGCGGTTTTGAAGTTGCGGATAAAGCCTGAACTATGTTTGATTGATGGTAATCAGTTGGTGAAGAATTTGCCAATACCTCAAGAAACAGTTGTCAAAGGTGATGAGCGATCGCTTAATATTGCGGCAGCTAGTATCATGGCCAAGGTTTGGCGTGATGATTTGCTGCAACGGTTAGCGTTAAAATATTCGTTGTATGATCTAGACAAGAATAAAGGTTATGGAAGTCCGCGTCATTTACTGGCGCTTCAAAAATACGGACCTTCATCTTTACATCGTCGCTCTTTTCGTCCTTGCCAAATTCTATCTTAAAACTACTCAAAATTTAAACTTGGTAATATGACTCCTGACTCTTGACTCCTGACTGCTGGTGTATGATCAATCTCGTTATTTTGAGTTTGGGAGATTACCCAACGACGATAATCTGCTAAGAGGTGATGTAACAATCTTTGCTTAATTGTTAGTAGTACACTTTTGAGCAATCCATTCCCTGTAGTTTCTAAAATTGATTTGGGTGTAAAGGAAAATGGTTGCGGTATGTCTACTAAAACTTCCAAATCAGCTTTTCCTTGCAATTGGGTTTCACCATTGAGTTGAACTGGTGACAAATAACCTTTTAAGTTCAGTGCAAACCTTTCGTTAATATACTCAAAACCCAATATCTCACAACCGAGCGATCGCAAATAAATTGTTCCGCTTGCATCCGCCCAAACTCTCATGTCTACAGTCGGCTGAATACTCAGTGACATAAAAGACAAAGGACGCATTTTCAACCGAAAAACTTCTTCAGAAAGTTGTTGAATTCTAGTATTATCAGCTAAGGCATTAACTAAACGTTGAGGCTGCCGCAGGTAGTGTTGTATAGGAATAGATTGCTTAGGAACGGAAATTTCCACCGATTGAGAGGCAATAAACTTAGTAACCATGAGCAAATTAAACCATTTGTTTTTTTATTGTAATATTTTTTAACAATATTTAGGGTTTGCTAAAAAAGTCTTTTCGTGAAGGCTAGGAGTCAGGAGTCAGGAGGAAGAAGAAGTTTAAAGTAGGAATAGTCTCAAATCTAAGAAAGTGATAGGTAAATGGACGGTTTTAACGTTCATTCCTGGCGGCTAATTCCCCTTTTTTAACCCGGAAACTCTTCATATATCTAGGTTTTTGGTTTATATGGCGATCGCCACACTATCAGCAACCCCCATTCAACAACTTGAACTGCCAAAAATCCAAACCTTAATTCATTACTCCCGGTTCGCTCATTTTTTTTGGAGTTCGAGAAATTGCCAAAAAAATAGAAAATCTAGGTTTCGTAATGGTTTTAGCGATTTCCC
>Ga0209668_10000901_pt1 | contig 12435 bp, 8 predicted proteins | sample FrelakmetPLP11PL_FD_187150 | JGI IMG/M metagenome (GOLD analysis project Ga0209668, IMG submission 187150) | Freshwater lake sediment microbial communities from the University of Notre Dame, USA, for methane emissions studies - PLP11 PL (SPAdes)... | ecosystem: Environmental > Aquatic >... | reverse complement strand
AGGTAACGCTCAACGTTTTCCTGGTAATTGCCTGAATACCAGTTCAATTTGGTGAATTGAGGTTCTTCAGCCAGGTTAAATGCTCCATTCAGGGGTTTTTCCCTGAAGAGGCGGAATCGCATCTGGAAGGCCGGGAGCAACATCAGAAAGATGATGAAGATGAACGCGATATTTAAACCAGTCTTTTTCATCAGAACCTGAAATAAATGAAAGGGTTAAATCCGCTGGAGAGTATTGCTGCAAGGCTGAAAAGGAAGAAAATCAGCGAAAATCCAAGCCTCCATGTCACCATGCCGCCGTACCACCATGCCGCCATGCCACCCTGCTTCCCTGCTTCCCCGCCTCCCAACATTCGCTGTTGCCATGCTTCCATTCCCTTTATTGCCCCCATGAAAGAAAAGATGATTGCTATCACGAGGATCATAATGAATTTTCTATCGACCTCTACCTGCTGATACCCTCCTGAAAAACCGAACATGCTTTTCAGGTAGCCTGATGCGTAGCCAAGGTTTTCAGCCCTGAACAATACCCAGCCGATGAGGGATATAAAGAAAGTAATCAGCATGGCGGGTATTTTACCAATCTTTTCTAAGATTTTCAGCAGAAAGAGCCTGTCAGCGACGAGGAACAGGCCATGGAAAGCGCCCCATACCAGGAAATTCCATGCAGCGCCGTGCCAGAGGCCTGAGAGGAAAAAGACAATCCATAGGTTGAAATACATCCTGGCCGTGCTCACCCGGTTGCCCCCCAATGGGATGTAGAGGTATTCCCGCATAAACCGCCCGAGGGTCATATGCCAGCGCCGCCAGAATTCGGTTATGCTCTGCGAGATGTAAGGATTATTGAAGTTTTCCGGGAATCTGAACCCGATCATCAGTGCCAGCCCGATAGCCATGTCGGAGTAACCTGAAAAATCAAAATATATCTGGAAGGCGTAGGCGATAATGCCTGTCCATGCCTGGGCTGTGCCGATCGATGCTGGATCCATGGCAAATATTCGGTCCACTTCCGCGCCCAGCACATTGGCAATCAGGACTTTTTTCGACAAACCAATGACAAACCTGAAAAAGCCGTTCAGCCGGTTTTCAATCGTTTCGTTGTACCTGCGGTCTTCGATCTGGTCGGCAACCAGGTTGAAACGGACAATCGGCCCGGCAATCAGGTGGGGGAACATAAGGATATACATTGCATAGTCAACGATCCGTTTCAGTGGTGCATGTATATTGCGGTATACATCTACCGTGTAGGTGATTTTCTGAAAAGTAAAAAACGAAATGCCGATGGGCAAAGCAATGGATGTCCAATGCACCTGTGTGGCCCCGAACTGCCCCAGAAGGGCGTTTACGTTGTCGATAAAAAAATTGGCATATTTAAAGTAAGCCAGCAGGCCTAAGTTCATCATTATAGAAATGGCTGCCAACCACCTTTTACCGGTTCTGTCGGCCAGGTGAATATATTTGACCAGGTAAAAATCGGCTATGATAGATCCAAGTACGATGAAAATGAAGCCGGGAGCACCCCAGGCATAAAAAAAAATGCTTGCGGTCAGCACCCATGGATTCCTGATCTTGTAAGGCAACAGGTAATATATGACCAGGAATGCCGGGAGAAAGTAAAGTAGAAATAAAACACTGCTGAAAACCATGTGGCGGAGGGCTTAGGGCGGAGGGCTTAGTTAATGATTATATATCGATTATCCTGTAAATTACCGGGTAAGGAATACCTTTGAAATTATCGGTAAAAATATCGGAAATTTTGTTCATACAGGTAAGTTCTTCAGGGATATTTAATTTTTGAAGATCTTCTTTTACTTTCAGATAAAACACTTCACTGAAGACGATCCTGTTACGACCTGATTTACTCATAAGCCTGGCAGTCAGATCAATATCCTTGCCGTAATAATCATTATAATTTCTTAAATAGGTAATGTTATACACATCGGTGCAGTAATGCAGGGAAACCTTGCAATTCATGAAGAGGTTTTTTACAGGGAAGTTTTTGATATTGTCCAACGTAGCGTGAAGTTCTTCAATTATGGAATAATGATTGGTGAATGTTTCTTTTTTTGCAAGGATATCATCCGGGATATAGATCATCAGTTCATCGCCGATGCCTTTAACAATATTGTCAGGGAAATCATTCAACAAGGAAATAAAATTAAAGGTATTATTGATGAGTTTTCCCCAATGTGCGATCCCTTTTTTATATTTTATACCGGTTGATTCAACAAGGTCGATAAAAATGCAGGTTCCGGGGCAGGGGGGTATTTTCTTCAGGATCTTCTCGAGGTCTTTGGAAGCGGGGTCTTTATGATGAATATATAAAGCCATATGCTATTTATCACTGAAAAGATGCAATTGCTTCATTGAGGCTGGGATATAATTCAAACAGGCGTTCAAAGCCCGAAATCTTAAAAATCTGGATGATCTGGGGTTGCAGATTACAGATAGTAAATCTGCCCTGGACAACATTGACCTGTTTCAATGCCTTAAGTAAAATCCTCAGCCCTGAACTGCTGATATAGTCAAGATCCTGGCAATCGAGAATGATATTCTTCTGATTTTTTTCGGTCAATGATGTCAGCTCATTTTCCAGAAGTGCAAAATTCAAGGTATCCAATCTGCCATTCAAAGAAAGAATGACGGTGTTTCCAAAAGATTCCTGTTTAATATTCATACTTAAGTTATTATTTAACGCGCTTCTAAAGTAGTAAAATTCAATGAAACTGGTGGATATAATTAAATTCTTGTTTATCTTGTGGGCATATTCTCTTTATACTTGTCGCAGATATGTTTTTTGATCAAAGGATAACAAAAGGACTAGCCTTTAAACTGAGTCTGAGCATACTATCGGGCACTTCTTTGCTGATTTTCATCATACTTTTTTATAATTATGGCGTATCAAAACGTCTTTTACTTGAAAGCGCACGTGAGACAGCCGTACAGCTTACCAATGCGACAGTCATGCGGATAGAGAATGTTCTAACCTCGGTCCAAAAAGCGCCTGAAGGAATGGCCATGTATCTTGAAAATCCAAATCTGAATGAGGAAACCCTAAACGGGATGCTATCGCTAGCCCTCAAAAATAAACCTGAGATATTTGGAAGTTGCATTGCTTTTGCCCCTTATTCTTTTTCCCCTGAATTAAAGGCTTATGCGCCTTATTACTACAGGACCCCGGACGGATTTCAAATTAAAAACCTGGGCGATGACACTTATCAGTACTTCAACTGGGACTGGTACATTTTAGCCAGAGATAAAGGTCAGCCTGTATGGACAGAGCCTTATTTTGACAGAGGAGGGGGAAATATCCTTATGTCGACATACGCAGTTCCATTTTTCAAGAGGGACAGTTTGAATAAAGTCTTCCGGGGAGTTGCCACGGCTGATCTTTCCCTGGGCTGGCTGGAAGAACTGATGAACTCCATTAAAATCTTTGAAACGGGTTATGCTTTCCTGGTATCGGAGAACGGGACCATCATCACCCACCCGGTGAGTAAATTTCAAATGAAAAATCTGATTAAACTGGCAGATGAACTTTCTAATCCTGAAGTGGCGGATATTGCCAACCAGATGATGCAGGGCAAAGATGGATACCTGCCTTTTAATTCAATGATTGACCAAAAACCCTGCAGAATGTTTTTCTCAAATTTGCCACAAACAAAATGGCATATGGCAGTTGTTTTTCGTGATAATGAACTATTAGTAGGACTGCAAAGGCTTTTCATCTATACTATCGTTATTGGAATTTTAGGTTTGATTTTGCTTTCCGCTGTCGTGATCCTCTTTTCTTCGCAGGTTACCAGACCCCTGCGAAAGCTTACCCATACTGCCACCGAGATCGGGGCAGGAAATTTTGATGTGCAAATAAAAGAAGATCATTCGACAAGGGAGATTTCCATGCTTGGAAATGCTTTGAGCAGGATGCAGCTTGAACTGAAGGAATATATTAAAAATCTTGAATTAACCACTGCTTTGAAGGAAAGGTTTGAAAGTGAGCTGAATATAGCCCATGATATTCAGCAGGGTATGATCCCGAAGATATTCCCTCCATTTCCTGACCGGAGAGATATTGATATCTACGCAGTTCTGGAACCGGCCAGGCAGGTCGGCGGAGACCTTTTCGATTTTTTCTTCCTGGATGATGAAACCCTGTGCTTTGCCATCGGTGATGTGTCCGATAAAGGTGTGCCGGCTTCCCTCATGATGGCTATTACCATAACCTTATTCAGGGCCAGAACAGATATCAATATGGAGGTCAGCGAGATAGTCAGCAGTATTAACCGTGATGTCAGCAAGGACAATGAAAACCTTATGTTCGTTACCTTTTTTATGGGTATCCTTAATATGCGGACAGGAGAGCTTAAATTCTGCAATGCAGGACATAATTATCCGTTGTTGTTAAGAAAAGACGGGCAATTGGAATCGCTTGCGGAAACTCATGGTGTGCCTCTCGGTATTAATGAGCAACAGGTGTATAATGAAGGAAAGATCATCCTTGCAAAAAATGAAACGCTTGTTCTTTATACAGATGGTATAACAGAAGCCTTAAGCGTGACCGGGGACTTTTATGGGGATGACAGGTTTGAGGACCTGATCGGTAGCAAGTGCAGGGGCTTGAATGCCAGGCAAATAACCGAAACAATTTTAGATGATGTAGCGGGATTTACCAGGACTCCTGAAAGATCGGACGACATCACGCTTCTCGTTTTATCCTATTATCCTCAGGTTGAAAATTGATCATGTCATGGAAAGCAGAAAGCTCATCATAAATAATAAGATTGACCAGTTAACCCTCATTCACGAGTTCCTGGAGCAGCTGGGTGCCGACTGGCTCCTTGAGCCCGGCATGATTTTCGAATTAAACCTCATACTGGAAGAGTATATCACCAACCTGATCTTCTATGGCTACCCTGACGATGCAGAACATGTTATTTCAATTGAAATTAGCAAAGAAGAAAGAAGTCTGACACTTCTTGTTACGGATGATGGTATGGAGTTCAATATCCTGGAAGCTCCTGACAATGAAAATATTGAAAAACCGGTTAACGAAAGGGAAATTGGCGGCTTGGGAATTCACTTTATTAAAACGCTGGCAGACCACCTGGAATATGAAAGCTACGGGGGAAAGAACAGGCTTCTGATTGTAAAGGATCTAAATAAATAATGATTTCAGACTTATTCTTTCTTCATGTATTTCCTGATCCTGAACGGCAATTCGGGGAAAAGGGATGAATGATGCTCTATGATCAGCCAATTCCCGTCTTCCTTTTTGTAAACAAAGGAAAACCTGGCAGGGACTCTGACTGTTCTGCCGGAGACTTTCCAGGTGAATACATAAGATCCGGAAAAGAAAGCATAATCATCGCGTATCCTGATGGTACCATCAGTAAATTCGCATTTAAGGTCTTCCCACTGGAGAAATTTGACAAAATACTCGAATATAGCCTGATGTCCCTGACGGAGAACAGGAGATAGGGTACCCCAGAGCGATCCGTCGGGGTGATATAATTTCAGGACATTTTCAGGAAAACGGGATTCAATAGCTTCCGCCCATTTGCAGGCAATTTCACGGATTTGATCTGGCATTAGCTTCTGGTTTGTAAGAGGGATAAAATTAGTAATATGAAGATTTCTTTTTTATCTGATAATTAAAACTCTTGCAAATCCGAGGGTATTCCCGGAATTGGCCCTCAGTAGGTAGACTCCTGCAGGGAGAGGATTTCCGATATAGTCTCTTCCATCCCAGACGTATTCAACAATATGGAAATTGCCCGGATCAAATTCTACAGAATGGACAATGGTACCCAGGGCATTGAAGATATCCAACCTGGCATCGGCTGAGCCTGTAAATGCTATCTTTATGCTTGTCCTGTCAAGGAATGGATTGGGATAGGCTTCGATTTTTATTTTATAATCTATCCCTTTAACCGGTTCGTTGTCAAGGAACTGATCAACGGTAAGATATACAGGGATGATCATCTCATGAGTAAAATTATCCTGTAAAATGATCCAGGCGTTATACTTGCCATCTGTCATGCCTTCTGTATTGACGGTTAGTAAGAGCGAGTCAGTTACACCTCCGGCCAGGTTTCCGGCTATTGTATCAAGGCTTAGCCAGGCAATTTCCGGTCCCAGGTTTCGCAACGGGATATTGCCGTATATTGTATGAGGCGGCCCCCCGTAGACTTCTCCCATGACTTCATAAAAGATCTGGATATCATCATCCAGGCTTTCCAGTGTATTTATCGTGACATCACAGGCAGCTGTTTCACCCATGTGCACAACCCCCCATCCATTAGTATCCTGGCCGAACCAATGCGCTGTAACACCATTTCCGAAAGGCCCCTGGCAGACCATGTTGCCTCCTGAACCGCCCACAAAATCAGTGGATGTGGTCAGTTCAAAGCCGGTGGGGAATGTAATGTAAATCTGCTTGATCCATTCATTGTCACTGCCGGCATTATAAGTACGGAAATTCCATAAATATTCTTTCCCTGTGTTGAATTTGGTTGCATTGCTTACCAGTGATGAGCCTTCAATATTTCGGCCCGAAAGTGGATTCGGCCTGATCAGTGGTTCAATGCCGGAAACATCAGCTGAATAATTCAGATCACCCTGGGCAGGATTGGTCAGGACCAAGGCCCCGGTCTCAGATTCACCAGGCCTGAGAATGAAATCAAAAGAAGATGGCCCGGATAAGATGGCGGGAGAAGCGGTTACAGCCGAAGGGAATGTTATAAAATCGACCCAGGCTGCATCAGACCTGTAATTAATATTATGATCCTTATGGTAAATCCACTCAAACCGGTGAAACCCGGCCGCGACCGGGTACTGCTGCAGCGACCATACAGTTTGCCCATCCCATCTTCCCGTTTCAACACCGTCTATCCTGAAACAGAGATAATCATAATTATTGGCCGGAGAAGGATCATCTTCACAGGAAGTACGCTCGTAGAAACTGATTTCTCCATCACTCAGGACGTCCATATCAATTTTCATAACGGACTCTTCCAGGTGGGTTATCACGCCTGACCTGGCACAATACAGGCCTTCATAGGGAGAGTAAGTGTCGATGTACCAGTCCCGGTACCCGTCATTCCCCCAGGTGAACAAGGCCATATCTCCTGTTTCAAAATTTTCCCGGTACAATCCGACAACGAGGTTGAAACTGTCAGAGGCAACATAATTGCCGTCTCCCATCATTTCCAGGAGGAAATCAATCGAGTGGCCGGGAGGGCATTGATCGGAAACGGAAAGGTTATAAGTAACTTCCACGCTTTGCCCTGCGGATATAAAGGGTACGTTAACTATATTCTGATTAATTTCAACATAAGGGTCACTGGTGGAGATTATGGCATAAAGGCTGGTCACTTCGACACCCCCCGAGTTCATAAGAAAGACCTTCACATCAGAAGTATCACCAGCATCAAGCCTGCCGTTTTCATCATCGACTACAACGTGGTCCACTGTAACCACGGGGGCATAAGCATAATGGAAAAGATTGCTTTCCCAGCTGCTGGTATCGGAGCTGATAACCGTCTGAATCGTGATCAGGTGATTGTCAGGGATATCCTCTGCAACAGTAAAATGAAAAGCATTGAAGAATCTTTTCAGCATGCCCGTTTCAATATTCCCCAGATATTCGGTGCTATCTGTTACGGTGATGAAAGGATCATCGATGTGGATGGTCATGGTGGCATCAGGGATAGTATCCGGCCGGACATTTAAAACAGAGATGTTCATCCAGGCCGTTTCACCAAAAGCGATAACATCATCCCCGCCTGAAACCACAGAGTCCTGTATAATAATGCCGGTGGATGATAATGTGAAGGTCTTTGTGGTGTGGATGAAATTATTATCTGTTACTTTAAATTTAATTTGTTCATTGCCAAAGGATTGCTGGGGAGTCCCAAAGAAAAGCCCGTTTGCGCCGAGTCCCATTTCCCGGGGATATTCATAACGGTGCAAGGTTGTTGATGAATTGGGGATGATGGAGGGTTTGTTTGAGATGGATGTTGTCTGGTAATTGAAGTTATCTCCATCCGAGATCCCGGCGATCCAGAGAAATTCGTCGCAACCGCTCACAGAACCGTAATAAAACCTGATGGTCCCGTCCGGATAGAGCCGGACAGCATAATTCATTACCATTGAAGGATCTTCCGTCAGCACCGTTTTCCAGCGGAAAGTGGCCGATAGGGAATCGCCTTCATACCATATACCGCAACCCTGGCTGCTACTGATTTCCTGGTGCTGGTTCAGATAAGGGCAGATATTCCTGGTGATGTTAAATAACACTTTATCATCCTGGTAATAGGGAAAAGGGTACAGCTGTGCATCGAACATCAGGTAGCCGTCAACATGGACAGTAATGCTTGAATAGGTGCTGTCGAAATATGGAAAAACAAAATCGATATTTTGTGTGGCAAACCCGCTTGAATTATTGGAGGGAGTAAGCTGGGCAGCATTTACCTGTGGGAAAGATGCAGTCTGCACAGTCTCCGTGTAAGTCTTGTCGAACTCCCAGATGTAAGGTTCGGTGCCTCCTGCAGCATTTAACTGGTAACTGTAATATTCACCTTCCGGTGCAGGAGGGAGGGCTTCATCGAGGATTGCAACCCGGTTGAAACTGAAAGTGTGCACAATCGATATGGTCGTCGTATCATCATTGACCAGCGGCACATTGTTTTGAGGGCAGATGATCTGGGCGCCCCCGCTGGTATGGTCAAAAATGGAAAAATGGATGACTTCCCCGGTGAAAGAATTATCCGGATCATCCTCAACCACCTGCAAAAAGACTTTTACATTCTGGTCCAGGTTGACGTCGCTGAGCAGTTTCGAAAGATCAAGGCCGAATTCGATAGTTTTATCGGCTTCGGTCGTTCCACCCTGCATGTAATTGTCGCCCCCGTGGTAATCATAAATGGGATATCCCAGGATGACTTCCGGCTTGTTCAGGTTTACATTATTGGATATTCCGGCAAGGACCTTGATCAGTTTTCTCCTGTCGTGCTTGAGAATGATCCTGGCTGTAAGCCTGGGATCACATGTTTCTTTCACGTCGAGTACATGCACGCAATGGTTCCAGATGCCGCCGCTGCCAAGATTGTCAGCGACAGTTTTATACATCATGTAGGCAAATCCCTGGTCTCCCCAGTTTGGGACGCCGCCATAACTCTGGACCATTTTAAAACCCCCGATCTCCCAGTCTTTCATATTCACCGCATTATCGCCGTTGATATCGATATTATTGGTGTACTGGCCGTCATTATTGTAATCCCAGCGGATGGAATCGTTATAGCCCACGATGGTCATCGCATGGTTAGCGCTCCCCCCGAAGGTGGTAAGCACATATTTCCCGGCCTCAGGGGTTCCCGGCGGCAAAGTCTGGGTAGCCGACATATGCTGAGCATAGAAACTGGCCACGCCGCCGACCACGGAACTGTCGAGGTGGCTGTGCAGCCAGTGCTTTAAGATGAGCAAACCATCAGGGGTGCCAACCTGGATCTGGTAAGCATTGGTGATGCGGTTGTGCATGCCATTGTAATATTGGGTATATCCCGACATCCATCGCTTCGGGCCGCCATAGCCGAGCGTACCGCCATAATCCACGACATTCGGCATGCCGTATTCCTTGAGTATCTGCAGGGAGTGCAGGTAGCTGACGCCATACCAGCCTTCGCCCCCATTCATGAAATTCCAGGCAAAATGGGTCGGGTACTGGTTCTGGGGCAGGCTGGCATTGAGATCTCTTTCCCGTGACATTTCATAAGTGAAATTATAGCCTATGGCAGATGCCTGCCCGCAGCATAAGCCATCCTGCTGATAGGCAGGGCGCAAATATATCTGGGTTGAATTGTCCACCATATATGGCAGATCGCGGCTGCCGTAGCCGGGGGGCATTTTAAGCTCCGGCAGGCATTGCAGCTGGAGTTCCTCCAGGACAGTCAGGGGGCTCAGCGTATTGGCCCCTTCGCTGCATTCTTCCTGGGCATGGGAAGTTGCCATAAGCCCGATAATGGCAGATATAACGAGAAGCGGAGGGATGATTCTCATAGGTATAAGTTAAAGGGCTAAAGATATAGGAAATTTTCGAAACATGAAACGCGATGCATTATGGTCGAAGGAAGAATGATGGCACACGGATGACACGGATGCGAAGGTTTTTCGCGGATTTTATATACAATGAAACGGTGATAAGGTGATACGTTGATAAGATGCAGTTTGTATTAGTAAACACCATCTAACGACCGCCGACCGCTGACCGCTGACTGCTGACCGCTGACCGCCGACCGCCGGCTACTCCACCTCCCGCCCGTTGACTGTCAGCACATACCCTGGTTTGATAATCACTTCTGCTCCGGGTTCGATGGTGAGGCTTTTGCAGCTCATGCCAGCGGATTTTACCTCGGGCATGACGGTTGCTCCGGAAGGTATGACAACATCCTTTTCAGCATCCGGAACGACCGCCGGGCACCAGTTGCCCGGCTCGGCCCAGTCATCATCCACCGCCCCGCTCCAGGTGGTCACTTTAATGTTTCCGTGTGCCCCGCCCTGGTAGCCGCCGGTGGGGAATTGCTGACTGTAGCCATTTAACGCCGCTATCATAATGATCATGACTAAAAGCGGCTTAAATATTTTATAAAGAGTTTTCATGCTGTTATCTCCCTGTAATTATAGTTATTCCATAAATTTTTAGAATTAATTCATTTCTTTTTTGACCAAGGATTTCTATGTTTTTCTATTTCTTTCGGTGATAAACATTTACATCTGCATGTTGCTTTAAAATCTTTAGTCGATGCCTTTTTTCCATCGTGGGTTACTTCGGGTTTACCTTTGCCTTCCAGGTCACCATATTTAATAAGCATACCAAAACAATAATATGTGCATAAACTACCTGAATCTTCGCATTCCCCTTTGCATTCTGTTTCACCAGCTTTTTCGCAGGCTTTTTGCGCTCCATAATAAATTAATTTTTTAATACTGTCTTCTCTATCTGCCTTCTTTTTTATATTTTCAACCATAACACCTTTAACATCTGCAGAATATTCATGTTTTTCGTCGCACCAAATTACTTCCTCTTTAACTGGATCAGGATCCGGGCAGAGGTTAACACCAGTAAATGGATCATAAAAGTTAATTCCCTGGTCTGCGTCAACATTATAGGAATACAAATCAATTGCAGTGTTGTAAACCATATTATCAAATGAGACCCTTTCATTAATCCATGCTCCTGAGGCACCTGTAATTACTCCATATTCATCATAATCAGCCGTTGCCAGGATTCCGCTGGCAGCATCCATCTGCAAGGTCGAACTGCTTTCTCCATCATAATAATAATAACTTGTATTACTCCCCTGTGTAATGCTTATACCCGGGTTGTAATAATACGTAGGGCTTCCCGTCGAGCCCATCTCCTGCAACAATTCATTACCCATAGGCAGAAGGTACGAAGTAATGCCGTATTCAGCTTTCATCAACATTGAACCCAAAGCCGAATACTCATATTGAGCCTCACCCGCTGGCATATCTACTTCAAGTAATTCTCTGTCAAATCCGTACATAAATTCTGTTTCATCGCCGGCGGCGTTGGTCATGGAAGTACGGCTTCCATTATCATCGACCGTAAAAGTCAAATCGCCTGCTGAAAGCATTGCCCCATCCAGATTATAAGTATAATGATAGTCTGTGGTTCCGTTTACTGTCATGGTTTCCCGCTGGCCGCCAGGCATGTAAGTATATTCATTAAGGGTCGCTGTTGCTGAATTGTATTCTGACAACAATTCATTTCTCAGGCTGTTTTCAAAAGTGATGCTGGATCCATCCAAATGTCCTTCCCATGTTTTATTGCCCGCATGGTCGTATTCATAATTGAAGGCCTGGTAGATAGTTACAACAATCATATTGGTAATATATGTTGTCATGCAGTCGTTTAGCGGATTTTCATCCCCCGTGGCCATCACGCATGCCGTCAATTCATAGGTTTCTCCGGAAATGCTGAGATCGACCGTTTGTGAAAAAGTATGAGTATAAAAACCCATCGGAGGAATAAGGACTTCAATCCATTCAACGACTGTGACTTCACCAACAGAATAGGATAATGTGAAACCCGGAAGCACAACCGTTCCCAGATTCATTACCGTTATTGTAACTACTTCTTCCTCACCAAGTCCCGGACCTGATTCCGGGGAAAGTATTTCAACAACTGAATAGTCTGTACCCTCAAATTGAATTTTATCTGGCGCTTCGGTTTTGGCTGTCGCACTATTTTGACCGGGGCTGCTCAGCGGAGCTGGAGGAGGAGGTGTGGTCTGTGTGGTGACCAAAATGACATTGTCATTGGCATCATAGGTGGTAAAAGTGGAAACCCCGTTTGGATAATTTACAACTGTTTGATTTCCATTCCCGTCATACTGGAACGTGGTCACTCCTCCGT
>Ga0209668_10000900_pt1 | contig 12450 bp, 8 predicted proteins | sample FrelakmetPLP11PL_FD_187150 | JGI IMG/M metagenome (GOLD analysis project Ga0209668, IMG submission 187150) | Freshwater lake sediment microbial communities from the University of Notre Dame, USA, for methane emissions studies - PLP11 PL (SPAdes)... | ecosystem: Environmental > Aquatic >... | reverse complement strand
GCGATGTCTTCACCCTGCCGGGGCGTGATGGTTACCGTCGGCGAATCAGAGAACGTCACGCCGCCGTTGACTCCAATGCTCGAAAAGTTGAGCCCGTTACCGACCGCCGAGGCGCTGCGGCTGATGGACGAGCCCAGGCGGTAGCAGCCCGCACCGGATGGTCGTGTCCGCTCAGGCGTGGGATATTCCCGCCATGACCATTCCGCTGACGAATGGCACCAGCCAGAAGGCCCACACCGCCACGCTGAACTGGTGAAAGGTGGTGAGGGCTTTCTCACCACCGTGGCGAAGCACGCCAGCAGCCCAGATGGCGTGCACCAGCATCAACACGAGGGCCAGCGCGCCGGTCATAGCGTGCGCATGGAGTTCGAACCCTCCCACGATTCGGCGCATCAACTCGGTGCCGGCCGTGTCGCAGCAGAGGCCCAGCCAGAAGAAGGCGACGTGTGTCAGTCGAAGCCGGCCAGCGAAGCGTTCCCGCCATACGCCAATGCTGTAGAAGGTCAGGGCTCCAATCATCAGGACGATGGCTGCTTTGAGCATGGCTTTATGGCGGCCTGGAGCGGACACCCGGGAGGGCGACGCCGCTGCCGATCCTAGCACCTTGCGCAAGGCGTTCGTGTTCAGGGCGTGAATGTGATGCACGGAGTTCAGAGCGAGCGCTGGACGATCGCCGACTTCACCGTCGGCGCGAACCTGCCGTGGCTGAGCTACGGCGGAGACTTCGGCGCCAATGCGTGGCATGCGGATGGCGGAGTCGCTCGCCCCGGCCAGCGTGAACACCTCCGGCGCGTGCTGCGCGCTCTGGCAGACGAGGCCGTCTCGGTCGTCCGGTGGTTCATGCTGTGCGACGGGCGGGCTGGGTTGCGCGAGTCCTCCGCCGGTACGCTGGTGGGCCTCGACGACTTCCTGTTCCGCGACGCCGACGCCGCAGTCGAAGAACTGGAACGCTTCGGCCTCAGGGCCATATTCGTTCTCTTCGACTTCCACTGGTTCCGGCGGGCCCAGGTCGTGAACGGCGTCCAGACCGGGGGACGCGGTCCCCTCGCCGCCGATCCGGGCCTCCGCGCGCATCTGTTCGAGCGCGTTCTCGACCCGCTGCTCGATCGCTACGGCCGGCATCCGTCGATCGCCGCCTGGGACGTCATCAACGAGCCGGAATGGGTCACGGGACGGATCCGATTCGCCTCCCCCGACTGCGACGTCTCGCGGCCGGCCATGCGCGCGTTCATCCGCGACACGGTCTCGCTCATTCACCACCGAACTGCGCATGCCGCCACCGTGGGATCCGCCTCCACACGATCGCTGTCGCTCGTGCAGGGCCTGGACCTCGACGTCTACCAGGCGCACTGGTACGACCATCTCGATCGCCGGGCGCCGCTCGATCGGCCAATCTCGACCCTCGGTCTCGACCGGCCGATCATCCTAGGCGAGTTCCCGACGCGCGGCTCGGCGCGCGCGCCTGCCGACATCCTGGCCGCGGCCCGCCTGGCGGGCTACGCCGGCGCGTTCTCATGGTCGGTGGGGTCGAATGACGATGCGTCCGACCACGACGCGTTCGTGGGCGAACTGGAGCGTTTCCGCTCGAGCTGACGCGGTGCGCCGCTCCTGCGATTTCCCCGGGCGCCTGCCCGAGCGCACCTGTCCTTGCCGCTCTCGCCTCACGCGTGTACACTTTTGACGCCCTCGTGCGCCCCGTCCGATGCGGCCCCCCGCTCGATCCTCGAAGGAGTGCCTCATGAAGAAGATGGCAATCGCTCTGCTCCTGGCCCTTGTGTCCGTCGCCGCGCCCGCGTCCGCTGGCGTGCCCGGCCGGTTCCTCCAGTATCCCGACATCTCGGGCAACACCATCGTCTTCAGCTGGGAACGCGACCTGTGGACCGTGCCGGCGTCGGGAGGCGTGGCGACGCGCCTGACGACCCATCCCGGCATGGAGAACGCGCCGAAGTTCTCGCCAGACGGCAAGCAGATCGCCTTCCAGGGTCAGTACGACGGCGTGAACATCTACGTCGTGCCGGTGACGGGAGGCACGCCAGCGCGCGTCACGTTCATGGGAGCCGGTGTCCAGACCATCGGGTGGACGCCGGACGGCACGCACATCATCTACCGCTCCAGCCACGAGAACACGTTCCGGCCGATCACGAAGCTCTACACCGTGACGCCCGCCGGCGGGATGCCGGAGCAGATGCCCATGGAGCGCGGCATCCTGTGTTCGTACTCGCCGGACGGTTCCAGGCTTGCCTACAACCGCCGCGGCAACGAGGAGTACTACTGGAAACGGTACAAGGGCGGCCAGTACACCGACATCTGGATCTACGACGTCAAGGCGAGCACCTACGTGGCGCTCACGGACTACGTGGGCAAGAACGCCTACCCGATGTGGATCGGCAACAGGCTGTACTTCGTCTCCGACCGCGGCAAGGGCGGCATCAGCAACCTCTACACGTACGACTTCGCCACGAAACAGGTGACCCAGGTCACCGACTTCACCGACTTCGACGTGCAGATGCCGGACACCGACGGCCGGTCGATCGTCTTCATGCAGGCCGGCCGGCTCCACCTGCTCGACACGGCCAGCAACAAGGTCCGGCGCGTCGAGGTGGAGATGCCGAGCGATCGCTGGGAGCTGGCGGACCGCACGGTCAACCCGCGCGACTACATTCACGCGATGACCGTGTCGAACGACGGCAAGACGGCGGTCTTCGAGGCCCGGGGTGACATCTTCACGGTTGCGGCCGACGACAGCCGGCCGCCCCGCAACCTCACGAACACACCCGGCACGCGCGAGCGGTTCCCGCAGGTATCGCCTGACGGCAAGCGCGTGGCCTTCTACTCCGACAAGGGCGGCGACTACCAGATCTACGCGATGGACATGGCCGGCGATCGGGCCTGGGAACAGCTGACCACCGAACTGGACCGCTACGCGTACCACATCGAGTGGTCGCCGGACGGCTCGAAGATCCTGTTCGGCAACAAGGACTTCTCGCTCTTCTACCTCGATGTCGCCACGAAGAGGCTCACGAAGTTCGCCTCGTCGAACCAGATGAAGAACGACGAGTTCTTCTGGGAAGTGAGCGACTATTCATGGTCGCCTGACGGGAAGTGGATCACCTACTCCTTCGTCGAATTCAACCGCAACAACAAGGTCTTTCTCTACAGCCTCGAGCAGAGCAAGGCCTTCCCGCTCACCGACGGGTTCTACGACAGCATGAATCCGACCTTCGACGCGAACGGCGAGTACCTGTACTTCCTCTCGTACCGCGATTTCACGGCGCGCATGGACATCTTCGAGGACAACCACGTCATGCTCAACCCGGTGCAGGTGATGGCCGTGCAGCTCAGGGCCGGGCAGGCGCCGCCCTTCGAGAAGGGAGCGGCCCGGAAGACCGAGGCGCAGCCGTTCCGCATCGACCTGGCGGGCATCGAGAAACGGGTCTTCCCGCTGCCGGTGAAATCGGGCAACTACTTCTTCCTGAAAGCCGGCAAGGGCAACGTCTCGTGGGCATCGTCTGATTTCTTCGGCGAGAGCGAATACGAGACCGTCTTCACGCCTTCCGGCGAAGACAAGTGGGCATTGAATGTCTTTGACGTGGCGTCGCAGAAACTGGCGACGATCGACGGCACCGTCAGCGACTGGAAGCTCTCGCTCAACCGCGAGCAGGCGATCGTCAAGAAGGGCAACGCCTACCACGTCGGCAGCGTGGAGAAACTGGCTGGCGCAAAGACGCTCGGCGGCCGCCTGAACCTCGATCAGATGTCCTACCGCGTGAGCCCGATTGCCGAGTGGACCCAGGTGTTCAACGACACCTGGCGCTGGTACCGGGACTTCTTCTACGACGCCAACATGCACGGCACCGACTGGAAGCAGATCGGCGGGAAGTTCCGCGCGATGCTGCCGGACCTGAACAGCCGCGCCGATCTGAACTGGTTGCTGTCCCAGATGGTGGGCGAGCTGTGCGTGTCACACACGTACGTGTCGGGCGGTGACTTCAGTCCGGTGCAGATGCCGCCGAATCCCGTCTACACCGGCCTGCTCGGCGCAGACGTCAGGACGGACGCCAGCGGCTATCCCAGACTGGCGCGGATCCTGGGGCCCACCGTCTACAATCGCGACCTCGCGGCGCCCCTCTCTCGGCCGGACGTGGACGTGAAGGAAGGCGACTATCTGATCGCCGTCGACGGTCACGACCTCAAGGGCGCGACGCCGTTCCGTTTTCTGCAGGTGACGCGCGGTCAGAAGGTGATGGTCACCATCAGCAGCACACCCTCGGCGACCGGCGCGAAGACCTACGAAATAGAACCGCTTCGCAGCGAGTCCGACCTGCGCTACAACCGCTGGATCGCCGACAACATCGACGCCGTCCAGAAGGCCTCGAACGGCGAACTCGGCTACATGCACATCACGGCGATGAGCTCGAACAACACGGGCCAGTTCGACAAGTACTGGCGCGCGTTCCGCGATCGCAAGGGTCTCGTCATCGACGTGCGAGGGAACGGCGGCGGATGGACAGAGTACTTCATCATCGACAAACTGGAGCGGAAGATGACCGCCCAGAACGTCCTGCGCGGTATGGTGCCGTTCCGGTACCCGGGCTCGGTCACGACCGGCCCGCTGGCAGTCCTTACCAACGAGTACAACGGCTCGGACGGTGAAGCGTTCATCGAGCACTTCAAGGCGCGCAAGCTGGGCACCATCATCGGCGTGCCCTCGTGGGGCGGGCTGGTCGGCATTCTCAACGGCCAGACGACGATCGACAACGGCACGATTCAGCAGTCGAACAACGCGTTCTACAACGACAAGGGCCAGTGGCTTATCGAGAACCACGGGGGCGACCCCGACATCCTGCTCGAGAACGACCCGGCATCGGCCTCGGCGGGCAAGGACGCCCAGCTCGAAAAGGCCATCGAGGTACTGCTAAAGCAGATCAAGGACAAGCCCTTCAGCTGGCCGCCGGTGCCGAAATACCCCATCAGGTAGGCGCTGCGCCACATCGGGACTCGGGCTTCGGGATTCGGGATTCGCGATTCGGAGAAAAGGGGCCTGGCCCCTTTTTCGGAGACACGTCATGCCAACGCTGTTCTCGCCGCTGTCATTCGCGGGCGTGACGCTCAGGAACCGCATCGCCATGCCGCCGATGTGGTCGGGCAAGGCCACGCCCGAGGGCTTCGTGACCGCCGCAAACGTGGAATACCACCGCGTCCGGGCCGCGGCCGGCACGGCCCTCGTCATCGTCGAACACTCGTTCGTGCATCCACAGGGCCGCCACAGCAGCACCCAACTGGGCGTCCATGACGACGCGTGCCTCGATGGGCTGGCGACACTCGCCGCCGCCATCCGGGCGGAAGGTGCCGTGGCGTGCCTGCAGATCTCCCACGCCGGCGCGAGGTCCTCCGCCCGCGTCACCGGCATGCCGGTTGTCGCGCCCTCCCCGATTCCCACCACGCGGGAAGCGAGTCCGGACGCGCCTGCGGCGCTCACGAAGGCCCAGATCGACGAGGTGGCCGAGGCCTTCGCCGCTGCCGCCGCGCGCGCCCAGCGGGCCGGTTTCGATGCGGTCGAGATTCACGCGGCGCACGGCTTTCTGCTGTCGCAGTTCCTGTCCCCGCTCACCAATTCCCGGGAGGATGAGTACGGCCGCGGCCACGAAGGCCGAAGCCGCATCCACCTGGAGGTGCTGGCAGCGGTCCGGGAACGTGTGGGCAGCGCATTTCCCATCTTCGTGCGCCTGGGTATGCATGACGAACGACCGGGCGGCCTTACGCTTCCTCCGGCGTGCTGGACGGCATCTCAGCTGGCCGCAGCGGGGGCAGCCATGATCGACGTCTCCGGTGGTCAGTCCGGGTCGGAGGATCCCGGGCGCGGGCCCGGCTACTTCGTGGCGTACGCGGAAGCGGTGAAGGACGTGGTCGACGTGCCCGTGATGGTGGCCGGCGGGATCACGGAGCCGCAGATGGCCGACGTGATCATCCGCTCCGGACGGACGGACATCGTGGGGATCGGACGGGCGATGCTCGACGATCCCGACTGGGCCCGGAAGGCTGCGGACGCGCTGCGTCAGTCCTGACGCCGCCGCAGGCGAGGGGCGAGAATGAGGGCCGCGCCGTACAGCGCGAGCGCGACGAACATGGTGGCCGGGCGCGAGTGCATGAAGTCCTGGGCTACCATCTTGAATCCGATGCCGACGAGCAACGGGTAGACGAGCCAGCTCCACTCCCGGAACCTGGCGTGCCGGCCGATCCACGCCACCAGCAGCGTCGCGGCGGCCAGCACTCCGGTTCGAATCGTCGCAAGGACGCCAGCGTCGATGGAACGGTCGGGCAGGCCGCCAAGCGCGGGCGCCAGGTACCCGACGAGCGTCCCGCCCGCCGACAGGACAAAGACCAGCACGACGGCGAAGCGGGGCGCACTGGCGTACGCGCTGCTCTCGTTGCCTGGCTGCAGCGCCGCCAGCCACGCTGACGCCGCTCCCGCGGCAAGCACCACCAGCATGGCCGCCCCGGGCAGCGCCCACCCGCCCGGCGCACCGAAGGCCACGGCACCAATGTCGTAGCCAATCGATCCGGAGGCAATCGCGGCCGCGGCGAGGTAGACGGCGCCGTGCAGGAGGAGGAACATCCGGCCAATCCTCGACCAGGCCGCACAGCACACGACGGCCAGCGCCGCCAGCACCCCTGTGAGCGGGTCGGCCGGCAGCAGGCGGGCCATCCCTACCAGCACGAACACGACAGCGAGCGAGGTGTAGAAGTAGACGTTCCGCCCACGGTTCTGCTGACGTTCGATGAACGCGAAGGCGACACCGTAGCAGGCCGCGCCAAAGACCACGCTGGCCACCCCCAGCGTCGCGCCACCCGAGCCCGTGGCACGCGTCACGTAGAGCGCGCCGCCAAGCCCGACGACAAGCGCGGCGATCGTCTGCGCCACCTCGAAGGGGATCACGTTGCGGCCGCGCACGAGCGTCCGGATGGCGATGCTGAGGAGGTAGGCCCCAAGCAGCGTCACCTGGACCACCAGGGCGACGCCGGGTGATTCCTGCGGCTGCTGCGCGAGCGCGCGCGCCGTCACGCCGACGACGACCATGTCCGCGACGGCCGCGACCGGCCACCTCACCGCCAGCCAGTCGAGCGAGTACCCCATCCAGAGCGTGGCCACACCAAACAGGATCAGGAAGAAGGCATGCGGGACCACCACGCCGGTCTGCGCAAGGATCACGACGGACGCCGGAATCGCCGCCGTCACGGCGACCCAGGCCAGCGGCTGAATGCGGCGCCGCCACGCGACAGCGAGCAGCCCCCCGGTGAGCATCGTCAGCGCCACGGCGCTCGTCGGTCCCGGGAGCACCTTGAACCTGGTGGTCGCCTCGAGCACCACCGGGAAGGCGACCATCGCCGCGCCCACACCGTGAAACACGGCGCTCGGCACCTGCAGCCTGGCTCCGGCGCGATCTGCGAACACCAGCCAGATGAGCCCGTAGACCAGCCCCAGCGCCACGCCGACTGCCGGAGGCACCGTGCCCGCGTCCGTCATCGCGCGCAGGAAGTACGCGCCCCCGAGCACGATGAACAGGCGGCCCAGCAACGAGAGGATGGCGATTGGATCGTGCCAGCCGCGCGGGGCGGGCGGCGACGCCGCCGACGGAGTCCCGGCGGTCGCGGGCCCCGTTTTGGCGTCGGTCTCCGGACCGGCGAGTGCGCTGCCTTCGAGGAGGGTAATCCGTTCTTCGAGGTGGCGAACCGATCCCCGGAGTTCGTCGATGATGGATTCGAGCCGTGTCAGCCTGTCGTCCACGGACCCTCCTTCAGGCTCGCCCGGGCGGGGGCTAGGCCGCCGGGCCTCGACCGTCCGATGTCGCCCGCTTCCGGTTCACCCCCGCGCGTGACTGCGAGCCGACCCCGCCTCGTGGCCCCATGGAGGGAGCAGGCGGATCAGCACCCAGAGAATGACGAACGGCAGGATCATGAGCACGATGGCCGGCAGCAGGCCCTCTTTCGTCGCGAACGCCATCTTGTAGCTGGTGTAGCCGAGAAAGCTCTTCGAGAAGAGCTGACCGCCGATGACCACGTTCCAGCGCATGGCGAAGATGCCCATGAGGGTGAGGCTCCCAGCCAGCACATACAGCACCCGGCGAACTTCGTGCCGGAACCGGACGAGCTGGACGACGCCGAGAATGGCCAGAGGCACGACCGTGCCGAGGAGAATCTGCAGAACGATCTGCGACGTGAACAGCCTCGTCTTGACCATGAAGTCCAGGGCCCGGAATGACTCGTCAGACTCGTACAGCCGATGAATCAGGTCGAGCATCTCGAGCGAGAAGTCCACGAGGAAGGCGTAGTACAGGTACTTCGCGATGGTGTCGACGCACGGCATGTCGACCGGAACCTTGCGATACCAGCACGTGACGAAGTACAGGAGCAGGATGCAGGCGATGCCCGACACGATCGCCGAGAACAGGAATACGATGGGCATGAGGGGCGTCGACCACCACGGGTTGGCCTTGATCGAGCCGAAGATGAACCCGACGTACCCGTGCAGCAGGAACGCCGACGGAATCCCGATCACGGTGAGTGCGCGCCCGATCCGGTCGTCGAGCTTCAGCGCGGACTCGCTGATGTTGTCCGACCAGAGCGCCATGGCGCCGTACACCAGCTTCGTCACCCCGGTGCTCGCCCGCCACTTCAGAACGATGTCCTTCCTGTAGTCCAGCCAGATTTCGAGGACGAGGACCACCATGAGGTACCACAGGTACACGAAGCCGAACATCGCCATCGCCGACTGCGTGTGCGGCGTGAGGTACATCTCGAGCGAGCGCTCGGGATGCCCGAGATGCAACTGGAGCGGCAGCGGCGCCACCAGCAGGAAGGCCAGGGCCGTCAGGAGCGCCAACCGGTAGGTCGGCTTCACCGCCTCGACGTTGAAGACGCGCTCCAGCGACGCCAGGATGAACGCGCCCGCCACGAGGCCCGTGATGAACGGATAGAGCACGATGAGCACGCTCCATTGGAGCTCGAGCTCGTTCGGATAGATGAAGCCTTCAACGCCTGGCATAGTCGCCCCTTCCTATCGCACCGAGCCGTCGAGGCCGTTGTAATACATCTTCGATCCCGTCGCCATCTGCGGCTTCAGGACCTGCACCTTGTGGTCGCGGAGGAACGCGTGGATGGGGTCCTTCGGGTCCTTCAGGTCCGCGAGAGTCCGGGCCCCGGTCGGGCACGTCTCGCAGCAGGCCGTCGTCAAACCCTTCGTGATCCGGTGGTAGCAGAGCGAGCACTTGTCGACCGTCTCGGTGCGCGGGTCGATGAAGCGGCAGCCGTAGGGGCATGCCTGGACGCAATACCGGCAGCCGAGGCAGTAGGTCTTGTCCACCAGCACGACGCCGTCAGGGCTCTCGAATGTCGCGCCGACCGGGCACACCTGCACGCACGGCGAGTGCGCGCAGTGGTTGCAGAGCTTGGGCACGAAGAACATCTTCAGCCGCGTATCGAGGACCTCGCGCTCGTGGAACCCGTCGTAGCCGCCGTTCCTGGAGTCCACCTGCGGGTGGTCGAGGTCGGCCGGGTCCACAACGTAGCGCTCAACCCAGGTCCTGAACATGTAATCCTCGTGCGGCACGTCGTTTTCGGCCTTGCACGCACGGACGCACGTGCCGCAGCCGATGCACTTCTCGATGTCGATCGCCATGCCCCACCAGTGGTCCGTGGCGGTGTAGTTCGGGGCGTCCTCCGGCCGGCCGGCCAGGATGTGCTCCCAGGCCACCGCGGCGGAGGCCGTCAGGATGAGAAGCTTGCCCGTCTGTCCGAGGAATGATCGTCGGTCCTGATTCATGGCGCGGCCTCGTCAGGAGAGTTTCGGGTTGTGCACCTTGTGGCAGTCGACGCACGAACCTTCGGGCGCGTGGTCGGCGGGCACGACCTGCGGAAACGTCTTCGGTTTCGAAATGCTCGCGGTGTGGCAGATGATGCAAGTCTTGCGGGGGTCGGGCCGGACCGGCTTGGCACCGTCCGGGTTCCCGGCATGGGCGGCGAGCGGACCGTGGCAGGCCTCGCACCCCACATGGGCGTGGCGGCCTGCTGCCCGCACCTCCGCCACGTCCGTATGGCACTCCACGCAGGACGCCTGCCCGGCAAACATGACAGGCCGCGCCATATTGTCCTTGAGCGCGCCGGCTCGATAGTGGCCGTAGACGCCGAAGTCGGCCGGCACCATCAGCCAGCGCAGCAGGACGAATGCGGTCACGCCGACCACGAAAAGCCCCGCCATCCGAATCAGGTGGGTGTAGTCCGCACCACTTGGCTTCATGCCCCCTCCAGCCGTTCCGGTCGCCACGTTCCAGCGCGCATCATCGCACGAAAGCCAGTTGCTTGCTGATGACGGAAATCCGTGAACGTGACAGCTATGCCGCCTGGGGCTGCAATCACCGCGCCAGTACGGGCGCCTTCCTCAGGTAGGAGTCTGGGCCTGGGTCTGCCGGGCGACAGGCGTGCCCGGCGACGGGCGTCTGGGTCCGCAGCCGCGGTCAGCGACGGCGAGATCCGCGGGTCCAGAACAGGTAGGCCGGCACGCCGAGGGCGATGATGCCGAGTCCGGCCATCGAGTTCCAGAACTGGTTCACCAGGGCATTGACCGAAATGAAGAGCGCCGCCGCCACGAACAGGACGGGGGTGATCGGGTAACCCCAGGTCCGGTACGGACGCGGCAGGTCCGGGCGGGTCCTGCGAAGCACGATCACGGCGGCGACCGTGAGGCCGAAGAAGATCCACTGGCCGAAGATCACGTAGTCCGCGAGTTGCTCGAAAGTCCCCGTCAGGCTCAGGACCATCGCCCAGGCGCCCGTCGCCACGATGGACACGTGCGGCGTCAGGAACCGCGGGTGAATGCGGCCGAACCGCTCGAAGAACACGCCGTCGCGCGCCATCGCGAAGAACACCCGCGGCGTGGTGAGGAGGTTGCCATTGGCGGCGCCGGTAATGGAGAACAGGATCACGACGCCCAGCACCGTGGCGCCAAGCTCGAACCCCGCGGCCGACATCGCGTCGCTGGCCACGCGCTGGGACGCGATCAGCCTGTCGAAGGGCAGCACATAGAGGTACGCCAGGTTGGCGGCCATGTAGAGGGCGATGATGATGAGGGTGCCGGCGAACAGGCCGATGGGCATGTTGCGCTCGGGGTTCTTGATCTCCCCCGCGCTGAAACTGACGGCCTCCCAGCCCTTGTAGGCCCAGAGCGCCCGCTGCAGCGCCAGGCCGAACCCGCCGACAAGTGCCGCGGTCACAGGCGGCGAGGCGGGGCTGGTGAACGCGGCGGCATTCCCGTTCGCCAGCGCCAGGATCCCGACCGACACGGCCAGGATCGCGGCGAACTTGATGAACATCAGCACGTTCTGCAGCCGGGCGCCCCAGCGCGTCCCCGCGTAATTCACGCCGACCAGCGCGGCGATGAGCGAGAGGGCGACCGCCCTGGTGCCGAAGGTCGACAGGGGACCCGTGAACTGGGGCAGGTACTTCGAGGAGAACGCCATGGACAGGGTCGCGATCGCGCCCGCGTCGATCACGAAGAACACGGTCCACCCGAAGAGGAAGGCCACCGGCTTGCCGTAGGCCTCGCGCAGGTAGACGTACATGCCGCCGGCCTGCGGGAAGGCGGCGCCAAGCTCGGAGACCGCCAGCGCCCCGAAGAACGTCAGGACGCCACCGGCGGCCCAGACGGCCAGCAACAGCACGGGCGACTGGACGTACCCGGCGATGGCCGCCGGCACGATGAAGATCCCCGATCCGATGACCGTCCCCACCAGGATGCCCATGACGTCCATGAGCCCGAGCACGCGCGGCAAGTCACGCGGGGCGCCAGCCGGGCCGTCCGAACGGTGCAGGTCAGTGTGCATAAAAGGCTCACGAGCCGCGTGGACGCAGAGACAAGAACGGGCCGCGTGCGGTTGCCCGCGCGCGGCCCTGGAAGTATGTCCCAGTTCGAGGATCGTCCGCTAGAAGGCGATCCGAAGGTCGGCCATGACGGCCCGCCTGATGATGTCGCCGAAGACGTGCTGCTGCACCTGCTGGTTGCCCAGGTTGGTCGCCTTGAGCGTGGTGATGAGCTTGCCGCCCGCCCACTTCGCGCCGATGGACCCGTTCACCAGGGTGAAGGCGTCGGTGGTGCCCGCGTACCGCGCATCGAGCACGTCCTGCCAGTACGCCTCGCCCTGATAGGTGACGGACATGTCGCCGAAGAGGCGGCCCGAGCTCGCATTGACCCCGACATTGAAACGGTTGTTCGGCGGCATGTTGTATTCGGATGACCCGCCGGTGTCGCGCGGGTCTTCGATGTCCCCGGAGCTCGTCAGGTACGGGTTGCTCTGCCACGAGTAGTTGGCATACGCGTTCACGTGTCTGCTGACGGCGACGTCGAGGCCAAGCTCGATCCCCTGCGTCTTCACCTTGCCGCAGTTCGCCACCGCCCCG
>Ga0209668_10000899_pt1 | contig 12453 bp, 11 predicted proteins | sample FrelakmetPLP11PL_FD_187150 | JGI IMG/M metagenome (GOLD analysis project Ga0209668, IMG submission 187150) | Freshwater lake sediment microbial communities from the University of Notre Dame, USA, for methane emissions studies - PLP11 PL (SPAdes)... | ecosystem: Environmental > Aquatic >... | reverse complement strand
CTGGTCGAAGCGCGCGCGCTCCTCGCCGCGACGGTAGAACCCGTTCGAGCCGATGGGGACGAAGTGCTTGCCGTCAGGCTCGCCGCGCTGCAGGTCCGACAACCAGCGCAGCGACTCGAGCCCGGCCTCGGTCATCGCCGGGTCCGGCATCGACTCTCCGCACAGGATCAGCGCGTGCGGCAGCACCGCGTTGCAGTAGCTGAGGCTGTCCTCGAACCAGCGCCAGTCGTCCTTGCGATGGTGGCGATAGAGCTCGAGCAGGCGCCCGCCGAGCATGTCGCGCGTCTGGCTGGCGCGGCGATCGCCGGCGAAGCGGCGCATGTACTCGTGGATCCCGACGAGCGCGAACGCCCACGCGCGCGGACTCGTCGTCTCGTTGATCGCCGGCAGCGCCATCTCGAACGCGCGGCCGGCCATGCTGTGCAGTGACGGCGTGTTGGAGCGCCCGAGCATCGTGCCCAGCGCCCACAGCGCGCGGCCGTGGCTGTCGTCGGAGCCGATGTCCTCCATCCAGCGTCGCTCGTAGTCCATGAAATTGCGGAAGCGGCCGTTCTCGGTGTGGAACGCGTGCCACAGGAACGCGAGGTAGGTCGTCGACAGGTCCTGCGCCTCGCTGTATCCGAGTTCCTCGAGCAGCGCGCTGACCACCAGCGCGCGCGCGTTGTCGTCGGTCGTGTAGCCCTCGCGGTAGTTCGGCACCGTGAACAGGGCGTGCTGCAGCATCCCGGTCGCATCGGTCATGCGGCGCAGGTGATCGAGCTTGAGCGGCGGCAGCTCGCCGGACCGCCGGTCGAGCGGCTTGACCGCGAATTCCGCGGCCGGCAGGTGGCGCCGCTCGGCGCGCGCGCGCTCGAACGTGTTCATGTAGCGCTGGGCCACCTGCGGCCAGATCATGTCGCGGCCAAACAGGTAGGCGCGCTTGCGCATGGCGTTGCGCGCCGAGTCGTTGTCGAGCAGCGCGATCACGGCCTCGGCCAGCGCCGCCGGTTCCTGGAAAGGCACGACGACTCCCCGCTCGTGGGCCAGCATCTCCTCGGCGTACCAGTACGGCGTCGAGACCACGGCCTTGCCGGCGCCCACCGTGTAGGCGAGCGTGCCCGAGGTGATCTGCGCCGCGTTGCGGTACGGCGTGATGTAGACGTCGGCGGCGCCGATGAACTCGTTGAGCTCCTCGAGCGAGACGAAGCGGTTGTAGAAGATCACGTGGCCTTCGACGCCCTTGTCCTGCGCCAGCCACTCGAGCGACAGCCGGTACGACTCGCCCTCGCTCTGCAGCACGTGGGGATGCGTCGCGCCGACGATCATGTAGACCACGTTCGGGTGGCGGGCCACGATCGCGGGCAATGCGGCGATCACGTTCTCGATCCCCTTGTTCGCCGACAGCAGGCCAAAGCTCAGGAGCACGGTCCTGCCCTCGACGCCGAACAGGTCCTTGTGGAAGCTCGGGTCGACGAAGGGCACGTCGGGGATGCCGTGCGGGATCCGGTCGATCTTCTCCGGCGCCACGCCATAGACCTCCTCGAGGAAGCCGGCGCCGCGGTCGCTCATGACGACGACGCGGTCGGACAGCGCCACGACCTCCTGGAGGACGCGCCGCTGGTCGGGATCGGGATCACGCAGGATCGTGTGCAGCGTGGTGACGACGGGCATGCGCAACTCGCGCAGGAGCGCGAGGAGATGGCTGCCGGCGCGGCCGCCGAAGATGCCGTACTCGTGCTGCACGCAGACCAGGTCGACGTCGTTGATGTTGAGGAAGTCGGCGGCCCGGCGATACGACTCGACGTCCTTCTCGGCCAGCTCGAAGCGCACGCGCGCCGGGTAGTCGTAGCCCGCCTCGACGTCGTTGACCGGCAGCGCGATGCACGCGGTGTCCTCGTACGAGGTGGCGATCGCTTCGCACAAGTCGGTGGTGAACGTGGCGATGCCGCACTGGCGGGGCAGGTAGTTGCCGATGAAGGCGATGCGGGCGAGGGTCGAGGTGGCCATGGCGTTCTCCGGGTCCAGGTGCGCCGTCCCCGGGCACCGCGGTGCAGCAATCAGAGCAGCTTTTCCACGAGCTTGAGGATGTCGCCCACGGGGCGTCCGGACTCCTTGATCGTGCGCAGGAGGATGCGGACATCGGGGGTCTCGGCGGCCCACTCCTGCAGGTCACTCTCGAAGCGGGCGTCGAGGCGATCGAGCCCGGCGTGCGTCGCGCCGACGGGCTGCAGGGCCCGGGCGATGGTCTTCAGGAGTTCACGCGAGGGGCGTCGCCGGTCGCGCTCGATGTCCGAGAGGTGCGGGGCCGAGACACCGACGGACTGCGCGAAGCCGCGCAGGCTGGTCCCGGAGAGCATGCGCAGGCGACGGATCTCGCTGCCGAGGGTAAGGGGCTTGGGGTCCATGTTCGACATGTTAGCATACGGACCTAACGGGACAAGAATGCCTTTCCCCTTGTGCCCTCTTGATTGTGTCCCCGGTCCCCGGGGTGCGCTCCGGCCCGGCAGCAGGCTCCTAACCCATTGTGCCGCAACGGTTGGCGATTCTCGAGTCATCACGCCACCCAATCGAGAGGACACAACGATTGGACTAGCTATCCCGGGGCGTCCGGGCCATACTCCGTTTGTCTTCGGTTGTCTGTGGATGTGCTTGCCAGCGATCCGATCCGCCAGAGGACTTCTCAGGCGGGTTTTTTTGTGGGCAGCCTTCGCGAACCGAAGCACCGGTCACGAAGACCGGAAAATACGCGGCATTCCGCCGCATCAAGCACGGGCCTTCGGGCCCGGATACAACAGGAGTACAAAGTGGCCAGTGGTACCGTGAAGTGGTTCAACGAGGCGAAGGGCTTCGGTTTCATCTCCCAGGCTGACGGCGAAGACGTGTTCGTTCATTTCTCTGCCATCACCGGCGACGGCTTCAAGACGCTCGCCGAAGGTGAAGCCATCGAGTTCGACGTGACGCGCGGCCCGAAGGGCCTGCAGGCGGCGAACGTTCGCAAGGCCTAAGACGCCCGAGATCGCACTTCGCGCCGAGGGGCGGCGTCCGCAAGGACGCCGCCCCCACGTGTTTCCGGGTGCCGCCCTGAAGCGGCGTCCCCACCCCATTCGGAGGACAGGCATGGCTGCAACCAAGATCACGGTGCTCAACAACGGATCCCTGCGGGTCGAAGGGGATTTCGAGATCGTCGACCAGGATGGAAAGACCTTCGGCCTCGCCGGCCGGACGAAGCTGTCGCTGTGCCGCTGCGGCCAGTCGGCCAAGAAGCCGTTCTGCGACGGCTCGCACAAGAGCTGTGCCTTCGATTCGATGGTCGTGGCCTACGACCTGCCGGAGCCCAAGCCCGCGCCGTAGCTCAGCGATCCGCCGACGCGTCGCCCGGAATCGATAACGGCGGCGCGTCCGCGGCGGCGGCCTCCCTCGCCGCCCGCCGCGCCCAGCGCACCCACAGCACCGTGATCGCGCCCCACAACAGCAGCCCCCCCGGCACCCACAGGACGAGCCCGCCCGTGCGCTGGTCGGCCGGCGCGATCCCGTCGTAGAGCATCCGGTTCGCCACCGCGATCGGCCCCGCCGCGAGCTGGAGCGGCACCCCGAGCAGGAACAGGTAGACCATCACGACGATCTCGCGCCGCTTTCCGGGCGCCCCCGCCGGCGCGCACACCAGCCACCAGGCGAGCAGCGCCGTGCCCGCCCACGCCACGTTCACGAGCAGCCCGGTCCACGGGCTCCGCTGCGCGAAATCGAAGCACGGCGGCGCCAGCGCGAACGCCAGGCTCGCCGCGAAGCACAGGATGCCGACGGGAGGACGCGAGACGGCGCGGAGCAGGCCCGACCAGGGCGCGCGCGAGGCGAGCGCCTCGAGCGGGCGCGGAGGCAGGCCCACGAGCAGCAACGGCGCGCCGATGAACGTGAAGAGGAGGACGCGGAGGGCGTGGAGCGTGAACGGCGGATCGCCGCCGGGGACGATCGCGAGGCCGAGGAGCGCGATCGCGGGAACGAGGAGGGCGGCGCGGGGCCGCCCGTCCTCCTCCGATCTCACCCGCGGTGCGTCGCCATCAGCCACAGCAGGGCCAGCGTGATCGCGAACGCAAACGCCATGGGGACGTAGAACACCCACGAGTACATCTTCGGGTCGAACTTGAGGTGCATGTAGTAGCCGGCCACGACCCCGAACTTGATCGCCGACAGCGAGAGCAGGATCGGCGCCAGGAACGGGTGCAGTGCCGGCACGTAGAACACCGCGACCTCGATCACGGTGATGATGGTGAGGATGATCGCGATGGCCACGTACTTCCTGGCCGTCGGGTGCGCGTGCGCGCCGGCATGGGCGGCGTGTACGGCGTGGGCGTCGAGCTGCGCGTGATCGCTCATGCGGCCTCCCCTACTGGAGCAGGTAGATGAGGGTGAAGATCGCGATCCACACCACGTCGACGAAGTGCCAGTACAGGCCGCAGATCTCGACGTCGAGGTCGTTGCCGGGCCCGATGCGCTTCGTGAAGGTGAGGAAGAACAGCGTCCACAGCCAGATCACGCCGACCAGCACGTGCGTCCCGTGGAACCCGGTGAGCACGTAGAACGTGCTGCCGAACAGGTTCGTCGAGAGCGTCAGCCCCTCGTGCACGAAGTGGTTGAACTCGTAGATCTGGAAGCCGACGAACATCATGCCCAGCGTGGCCGTGGCCGCCAGCCACAGGCGCGTCTTGCCCATGTTGCCGCGCTGGATCGCGGCGAGCGCGAGCACCATGGTGAGCGAGCTCATGAGCAGGACGAACGCGCTCACCGACGTGAGCGGGATGTTCAGGATCTCGTGCGGGTGCGGTCCGACTTTGTCCCTGCCCCGATAGATGAGGTAGGTCGCGATCAGCGAGCCGAAGAACATGCACTCCGAGCCGATGAACGTCCAGAACAGGACCTTGCGGCTGTTCTGCCCGGTGCTCGTGTAGTGATGATCGTCGTGGACGACCGGGGGGGACCCGGCCGCGGCGGCGATGGCTTCGGACACGGCGCTCTCCTTCCTCGATCAGGACGCGGGCTCGAGCGCCCAGCGGTAGAACGAATAGACGAACAGGAGCCCACCCGGGATCCCGAGGCCGAAACCGAAGATCAGGCCGGCCATCATCACGGTCATGCCGAGCGCGGTGAACATCGGCCAGTACGACGGGTTCGGCATGTGGATGCCGCGTCCGTCCGTGCCGCCGACGTCGATCTTGTGGCCCTTCGGGCCCTCCTGGTGCCACAGCGGGTCGAGCGACTTCACGGTCGGGATCTTCTGGAAGTTGAACTCCGGCGGCGGCGACGTCGCGGTCGCCCACTCGAGCGTTGCGCCGTTCCACGGGTTCGCCGGCGCCGGATCGCCCTTGCGGATGCTCCGGGTCAGGTTGTGCAGGAAGATGAGCAGCGAGACCGCGAGCAGCAGCGCGCCGGCGGTCGACATCTGGTTGTAGAGCTCGAAGCCCATGCCCTTCTGGTACGTGTAGACGCGGCGCGGCATGCCGAGCAGGCCCGAGAAGTGCATCGGGAAGAACGTCAGGTTCATCGAGATGATCGTCGACCAGAAGTGCCACTTGCCGAGCTTCTCGCTCATGAAGCGGCCCGTCACCTTGGGGAACCAGTAGTAGATGCCGGCGATCAGGCCGAGCATGGTGCCGCCGAACAGCACGTAGTGGATGTGCGCCACGACGAAGTAGGTATCGTTCTGCTGCGTGTCCGCGGGCGGCGAGCTGTGCATGATCCCCGACAGGCCGCCGATGATGAACATCGAGATGAAGCCGATGGCGAACCACATCGAGGTCGTCAACCGGATCGCCCCACCCCACATCGTGCCGATCCAGTTGAAGATCTTCACGCCCGTGGGAATGGCGATGAGCATGGTGGCCAGCGAGAAGAACGTGTCGCCCAGCGGCCCCAGGCCGACGGTGAACATGTGGTGGCTCCACACGCCCCAGCCCATGAAGCCGATGAACATGCCCGAATAGACGACGAACGCGTAACCGAACAGCGGCTTGCCCGAGAACGTCGGCAGGACCTCGGAGATGATGCCCATGGCCGGCAGGATCAGGATGTAGACCTCGGGGTGACCGAACACCCAGAACAGGTGCTGCCAGAGCAGCGGATCGCCGCCCTTGGCCACGTTGAAGAAGTTCGTGGGCACCGGCGACAGGCGGTCGAACATGAGCTCGATCAGGGCCACGGTGATCACCGGGAACGCCAGGATGATGAGGAACGAGGTGACGAGCGTCATCCAGGTGAACACCGGCAGACGCATGAAGCCGAGTCCCGGCGCCCGCAGGTTGATGATCGTGGTGATGAAGTTGAACGCGCCGGCGAGCGAGGCGATGCCGAGGATCTGCAGGCCCACCGCCCAGAAGTCGATGCTGTGCGTGGGCGAGAACGCCTTGCCGGTCAGGGTCGCGTAGCCGTACCAGCCGCCGTCGGGCGCGGCGTTCATCAGGAAGCTGATGTTCATGAAGATCCCGCCGAACAGGAACACCCAGTAGGAGAACGCATTGAGCCGCGGGAACGCGACGTCACGGGCGCCCAGCTGGAGCGGGATGATGTAGTTGAAGAACGCGACCGACATCGGCATGAGCGCGAGGAAGATCATCGTCGTCGCGTGCATGGTGAAGAGCGCGTTGTACTGCTGGGCGGTGACCACGTGCGCGCCGGCGTGGGCCAGCTGCAGGCGGATGAGCAGGGCCTCGAAGCCGCCCAGGAAGAAGAACCCGAGGGCGGTGAAGAAATAGAGGATCGCGATCCGCTTGTGGTCGACGGTCGTGACCCACGACCACAGGCCGCTCTTGGCGTGCTCGGCGTGGGTCGGGGCGGCGGCGACGGTGGTTGCCATACGGATTTGCCTCGTCTCCGGGATCGGGTGCGGCGCCGGACTAGCGGCGCGTCCTCAGGTAGGCCACGAGGGCCGCAATGTCTTCGTCGCTCAGTTGGTCCTGCCTGGTCATCAGGGACCCGGGCTTCAGCGCCGGCGCGTTTCGGATCCAGGCCGCGAGGTTCTCGTCGTCGTTGGGGAACATGCCCGCGGCTATCGTCGCGCGGGTCGAGACCTTGCCCAGGTTCGGGCCGACGACGCCGTACGACACCCCGTCGATCATGTGGCAGGCGACGCACTGCCCCTTCTGGTAGATCGCCAGGCCACGGGCCGCGAGGCTCGCCGAGTCGGGCGCCGCCACCGGGGCCTTCTGCTGGGCGGCCCAGGCGTCGAACTCCTCCTGCGTCTGCACCACGACCTTGAAGTACATGTTCGCGTGCGAGGCGCCGCAGAACTCGGCGCACTGGCCGGCGAACGTCCCGGTCTCCTCGGGGGTGAACCACAGGTGATTCGTGCGCCCGGGGATCAGGTCCTTCTTGCCGGCGAAGGCGGGCACCCAGAACGAATGGATCACGTCCACGGACTCGAGCTCGAGCGCGACCGTCTTGCCGACCGGCACGTGCAGCTCGTTCGCGGTCAGGATCCCCATGCCGGGGTACTGGAACTCCCACCACCACTGGTGGCCGACGACGCGGACGGTAACGTCGCCCTTGGTCGGCTTCGCGTTGGCGAAGATCGCCTTCACGGTGGGAACGGCGATGAACGCGAGGATGATGGCCGGGGCGAGCGTCCAGGCGATCTCGAGCGTCGTGTTGCCGTGCATGTGGCGGGCCGGCGCGCCGCCCGGGCGCTGCCGGAAGCGGGCGACGGTGAAGACCAGGGCCGCCTGCACGACGACGAAGATGATGATGACCCAGATGACGATCCCGTCGAGCACGTTGTCGATCGCGCGGGCCACCTCGGACTTCGGCTCGAGGGTGGTCTGCGGATAGGTCGACGACTGCGCCCAGGCGGTCGCCGCGTCGCCGGCCGCGAACGCGAGCACGGCCAGGACGGCGAGCGCGATCAGGGCAAACGGAAGCAACGGTCGCTTGCGATCGGCCATGGATTTCCTTCCGGGGAACCGCGGACGGGCGCCGCCCAAAACGCCGAGCCCAGCGCAATGCGCCGGGCCCCGCGTGCAGCGGCAATCTTTCAGACGACGTGAAATCGGCGGAAACGTAGCACGCGGTCATTGCCGAGTAAAGACCGCCATGGCAGTTTCTTAGGGCCCGATCCGGTCCCGCGTCGCCCCCCGATGGCGCTTTCCTATCTGCGCGGTAGGAGATAGGCTCGGATCGAAAAACCCGCGCCCCGAGCGGGATCCAGTCCGGACCCGCCGAACGCTTCACCCAGAGGACTCCTTGCCCATGAGTCGATCCCATGCCTTTCGCCTCGCCATGCCCCTCCTGGGGGTGGCCCTCATGACGCTCGGCGCCGGAGCGGCCTCATCCGCCTCGTACCCGACCACGGTCCAGTGGAACTGGACCCCCGAGTCGATCCTGACCACCGGCCAGAAGGTGATGAAGGACTCGGACAAGAAGTACGACGCGCTGGCGAAGATGCCCGACGGCAAGCGCACGTTCGACAACACGGTCCTCGAGCTCGAGCGCATCGGCACCGTGGCCGGCGAGCAGATCGGACCGGCCCTCTTCCTCAAGTACGTGTCGACGGACGAGAAGGTCCGCACCGCCTCCGACTCGGTCGAGGTCGAGTTCAGCCGCTGGGCGATCAAGGCCAACGCCCGCGAGGACCTGTACGCCGCGCTCAAGGCCGCTGTCGCCAAGGATCCCCCGCGCACGCCGCTCGACAAGCGCCTGGTCGAGAAGATGATGCTCGACTTTCGCCTCAACGGCCTCGACCTGTCCAAGGAGAAGCGCGACCACGTCACCGAGCTCAAGCAGAAGATCTCGGACCTCGGGATCGCCTTCGACAAGAACCTCAACGAGGCGCAGGACAGCCTGCTGCTGACGCGAGCCGAGCTGACCGGCCTGCCCGACAGCTATGTCGAGCGCCTCGAGAAGGCCGCCGATGGCCGCTACAAGATCACCATCGCCTACCCGGACTACTTCCCGTTCATGACCAACTCGACCAACGCGGCCGCGCGCGCGCAGATGGAGAAGAAGTTCTCCAACCGCGCCGCGAAGGAGAACCTGCCGCTGCTCTCCCAGGCGCTCGTCCTGCGCCAGCAGCTGGCCGAGACGATGGGCTACAAGACGTACGCCGATTACGCGCTGCAGAATCGCATGGCGAAGTCGCCCGACCAGGTCATGTCGTTCCTCGACGACCTGGTCGCCGAGCTGAAGCCGTTCCGGGACCGGGAACTGGCGACCCTGTCCGACCTCAAGCGCGAGCGCGAGGGCGCGAACGCCGGCCCGGTCAACATCTCCGACTGGCGCTTCTACGACAACGAGCTGAAGAAGGCGAAGTACCAGGTCGACGAGGAGGAGGTGCGGCAGTACTTCCCGCTCGATGTCGTCACCGACGGCCTGATGAAGACCTACCAGCAGCTCCTCGGCCTCAAGTTCATCGAGGTGAAGCCGGCGAACGCGTGGCACGAGGACGTGCAGCTGTTCGAGGTGCGTGACTCGAGGGATGACCACCTGGTCGGCCACTTCTACCTCGACCTGTTCCCGCGCCCGAACAAGTACGGCCACGCCGCGGCGTGGGGCCTGATCGGCGCCCGCGAGGTCGGCGGCAAGCAGCAGACGCCGGTCTCGGCGATGGTCTGCAACTTCACGAAGCCGACCGCGACCGAGCCGTCACTGCTGGGCCACGACGAGGTCGAGACGTTCTTCCACGAGTTCGGCCACGTGGTGCACAACCTGTGCAGCACGGCCAAGGTCGGCTACTTCAGCGGCACCTCGGTGTACCGCGACTTCGTCGAGGCGCCGTCCCAGATGCTCGAGAACTGGGTGTGGGATCCCCAGGTGCTGCCCAACCTGTCGGGCAACGTCAAGGACCGCTCGAAGAAGCTGCCGCCGGAGCTGCTCGAACGCATGATCCAGGCGAAGAACCTGGACAACGGACTCAAGTACTCGCGGCAGGCGTTCTTCGCCATGACGGACATGCGCTACCACACGCAGCCGACGGCCAACACGACCGAGGTCTGGCACGAGGGCATGAACGACATCTTCGGGATTCCCGCCTCGCCGGGCACGTCCGAGGAGGGCTCGTTCGGTCACCTCTTCGGCTACGAGGCCGGCTACTACTCGTACCTGTGGGCGGAGGTCTTCGCCGCCGACATGTTCTCGCGCTTCAGCCGCGAGGGCGTGATGAACGAGCAGACGGGCCGCGCCTACCGCGACCAGATCCTGGCGCCGGGCGGAAGCGCGGAGCCGATGGACCTGCTCAAGGCGTTCCTCGGCCGCGCGCCGAACCAGGAGGCGTTCCTCGAGCACATCGGCGTGCGTCCCGCGAAGGGGGCGAAGCCGGCCGAGCGCCCGGTGGGCACGAACTAGCCGCCGGACCGCGAACACGCCCCGTCCGCTCCGGGCGCGGGCCGAATGCGACGAGGCCGCGGGGGTTGTTCCCCCTGCGGCCTTTTGTCATCATGGTGGGCATTCGCGACCGCCCTTTCCCGGCTCCGTCGTCCAGCGCGTCGCCCATCGGAGGCCTCCATGCTTCTTCGCCCGTCCCTCTTCGCCCGCGCCCTCGCCGGCGCGAGCACGCTCGCGCTCGCCGTGGCGCTGGCCGCCCCGGCCCAGGCCGGCCCGACCGTCGGCTTCGTCGAGTCGTTCACCGGCGCCGGCAACTGGGGCGGATGGGACGGCGGCGCCGATTACTCGAACCCCGGCACCGGCGGGATCGGCGGCGCAGCCGATGGCTACCTGCGCATGGCCCGGAGCGCCGCCGCGGGACGGCTCGGCGCGAAGTGCCAGGGCGCGGACTACGTGGGCGACTGGCTGGCCGCCGGGGCGGATCGCGTGAAGTTCTCGCTCAACGACGTGGGCGCCGACCAGGCCCTCGAGATCCACTTCCTGATCGGCAACGTGAACAACTTCTGGCAGTACAACGTGGGCTTCATCCCGCCGAACGGCGCGTGGGCGGAGTTCACCGTCAACCTGGCGGACTCGGCGAACTTCACGCACGTCATCTCGTTCGATCCCTACGGCTACCGCTTCGCGCTGGCCAACACCGATCGCGTGCTCATCCGCCACGACAAGTCGCCGTACGGACAGACGCCGGACGCGATCCTGGGCGACGTGGGGATCGACGGGTTCAAGATCGAGAGCACGACGGTGGGAGTCGGTGACGCGCCGATCGCGGTCGGACGCGGCGTGCTGCTGGCGCCGCCGTTTCCGAATCCGTCGCGCGGCGGCACGACGCTCGCGTTCGAGTCGTTCGACGACGCGCCGGTGACGATCGCGATCTTCGACGCGCGCGGCCGCGCGGTGCGCCGCGCCGTCGTGGCGGGCGCGCCCGGGCGGCGCAGCTGGGCATGGGACGGACTCGACGAGGCGGGCCGGTCGACGCCGGCCGGCGTCTATCGCGTGCGCGCGTACGGACCGGCCGGCGGAACCAGCCGGGCGCTGGTGCGCATCGACTGAGCCGGGCTACAGCCCGAAGCGTTCCCTGAACTCGGCCTGCTCGCGCGCAGACATCCCGAGCGCGGCCAGGTCCGGCTGGCCGCCGGCGAGCAGCGCCTTGAGCGCGGCGACCTCCATGCGCGACAACGACGCGCCCTCCATCTGGTAGTCGACGAAGGCCTCGTAGACGTTCGGCACCCAGCGGCGCGTCAGCTCGGCCAGCGCCTCGGCGTAGACGCGGATCTCGTACTGCGCGTGCGCGTCGGCGCGCAGCGAGATGAAGCGCAGCAGGTTGTGCAGGTCGATCTTCCAGTACCACTGCGTGTAGAAGCTGACGGGCAGGCCGATGCGGGCGAGTTCGCGGGCGATCCCTTCGCTTGCAGGCTCGCCCGTCTGTTCGCGTTGCTCGCCCGTGGTCGCCGCGGCGGCGGCCCCGCCGAGGAGTTCCTCGTAACGGGCGTAGGCTTCCTCGGCATCGTTCTGGAACTGCGCGCGAATCTCCGCGGCGCGCGGCGGCGAGACGGGTTCGCCACGGCCCTGGCGGTTGGACTTCGACTGCGTTCCGAGGACCGCCGGGTCAGGTGTGTAATACACCTTGTCCATGACGCTATACCGTCCTGAGGCCTCGTTCAGACTGGCCGTGCGATGCCGGACGAGCTGGCGCGCGACGAAGATGGGCAGCTTCATGTGCACCTTGAGCTCGCACATCTCGAACGGCGTCGTGTGACGATGCCGCAGCAGGTAGCGGATGAGGCCGCGGTCCTCGCGCAGGCGCCTGGTGCCCGTGCCATACGACACGCGCGCCGCCTGCACGACCGCATGGTCGTCGCCCATGTAATCGACCAGGCGCACGAAGCCGTGATCGAGGCACGGGATCGAGACGCCCATCATCTCTTCCAGCGCCGGAACGACGGGGCGCTTCGTCAGGGTCGGCGCATGGTGCGCGGCGGTCTGCGGTTCGTCGGACATGGTCGGCTTCTCGGTCAAGGCGGGCTCCGCGTAGGCGGGCAATTCGACGGGAAGGGATCGGCGACCCGGCGGGTCTCGGGGGCACGATAGCCCATCGGCGGGGCGCGGTCACCG
>Ga0209668_10000898_pt1 | contig 12457 bp, 11 predicted proteins | sample FrelakmetPLP11PL_FD_187150 | JGI IMG/M metagenome (GOLD analysis project Ga0209668, IMG submission 187150) | Freshwater lake sediment microbial communities from the University of Notre Dame, USA, for methane emissions studies - PLP11 PL (SPAdes)... | ecosystem: Environmental > Aquatic >... | reverse complement strand
GTCTCCGACACGGTCAGGATCCGTTCCGCCCGACGCGCGGCCGCCCACAGGTTCATCCGTGCGTACGCGTACGCGAAACGGTTGGGCAGGTACTGAGGGAACATCAGGTGGATGCAGTCGTGGATGGTCACAACCGCCCGGCACGGAACCAGCGGCGGCAGGACGTAATGTGGCTCGTGCAGCAGATCGACTTGCTGCATCAGCAGAGCGGCCGGCACCATGAACTGCTCGGCGACGGAGTAGGGCTTCGAGGCCGTGACAACCGGACGGAAGTTCGGCCCCAGGCCTTCCAGGGCCTTCACGTCCTCCGGCTTGCACAGCAGGACGTACTCCGTGTCCTGGTCGAGCCGGGCCAGGTACTTCAGCAGGTTCCGGATGTAGGTTCCGATGCCGAAGTCGCGCAGTTTTCTGGCGTCGATCGCGATACGCACCTGTTTATCCACGCTCCGCGTTCACGATACCACAGGGACCTGGCAAGAGCCGGCCCGCCTGCGTGATGCTCACGGTGAGCCGGCGACGGGAAACTTGCCCCTCGCCCGCAGGTAGACCCGCAGTAAGGGCAGCCACCGTGGGTGGTGCTTGGCGTAGAAGGCGAGTTGGCTCTCCCGGTACGCCCGCTCTGTTGCCTCGGGACGGCGCCGCCCCGAGGCCCCTCGCATATGCACGATTTCGACACCCGGCGTGAACAGGATGCGTTTGCCCAGACCTCGGAGCGCCGCGCAGAAGTCCACATCCTCCGCGTACAGGAAGTAGCGTTCGTCGAGCAGGCCGGCCGCCGTCGCGTCATCGCGTCTGACAAGCAGACAGGCGCCGCTGATCCAGTCAGGGTGGTGGCGACATCGGGTGAGGCGCTCGACACGGCGGACGACAGCCGGCACGCCCCGCTCGTACAGCCTCACAAGGACCTTCTGGCGAAGCTCCGTGAATGGCCCCATCATTGCGCCAAACGACAGCTCGGGCCGGCCGTCCGCGCCGACGATTCGGGGACCGGCCGCGCTGACGCCGGGCTCGGCACGAAGGGTCGCGACCAGCGCGTCGACCGCACCGTCCGGCACCAGCGTGTCGCTGTTCAGGAGGAGGATGAACTCGCTCGTCGATGCGCGGATACCGAGGTTGTTCGCGCCCGCAAACCCGAGGTTGCGTTCCGCCTGGATGAGCCGGACGCCAGGCCAGCGCGCCCGCAGGGCCTCGGGTGTCCCGTCGGTCGACGCGTTGTCCACGACGAGGATCTCGTGCGGCGTCCCGGGAGGATGCGACGTCAGGGAGGCGAGGCAGTTCTCCAACTCCGGCTGCGTGTTGTACGACACGATGAGGATGGTCACAGCCGCCACGGCGTCACCTTCCGGCCGATTCCAGTGCGTCCATCGTCATCCGCGCCGCCGCCGCCCACGAGTATCGCGAGAGCACGCCGGGTGCGGCAGCCAGAACCGCGCTGCGGACGCTCGAATCCCGGATCAGGCTGACGATGGCCGCCGCGATGCCGCGAAGATCGCCCGGCGCGACGTAGAGCGCGGCCGGACCGCACACTTCACGCGCCACCGGCGTGTCGAGCATGACAATCGGAATACCACACGACAGCGCCTCGAGCGGCGTGAGGCCGAACCCCTCGTACTCGGACAGGAACACGAAGACCGACGCGCGCCTGAAGGCGTCGGCGAGGCCGGCATCCGCAACGTAGGAGCGCAGGCACGTCCGATCGCCGAGTCCCGCGGCGCGGCTGAGCGCCGCAAGGTCCTGGTGCGGGTAGGTGCGGTTCTCGCCGACGATTTCCAGGCGCGCATCCGGGACCTGGGCGACAACCGCGGGGAACGACGCGATCACGTCCGGAACGCGACGCCGGTTGAAGACCGACCCCACGAAGAGCACCAGTGGATCGCGGGCTGTCGGCGGCACGGTGCGTTCTGGCCCGGCCGGCACGGGCCCGGAGTCTGCAGATCCGAAGCAGGCTGGCGCAGCGGCGCCGAGATGCACGACGCGGATGCGGTCAGCCGGGATGCCGAGGTGACTTTGAACCTCGGCGCGCGAGAACTCCGAGTCGGTCAGGACGACCGCTGCGCGTCGGGCCGACCGGCGTGTGACAAACCGTCGGCGGAACCCCTCGCGCCGGCGAAACCACTCCGGGTGGGCGAAAAAGGACAAGTCGTGGATCGTCAGCGTGATGGGGCAGGACAGCCGGAGCGGTGAGGTGTAGGCCGGCGCGAAGAACAGGTCCAGTTGGTCACGGGAGGCCGCCGCTGGCAGCGAAACCTGCTCCCACCAGGTGCCTCCGCCGCCAGGGACAATCCTGGCCGCGGCGCCGAGCGACGAGAACGGCTGCGCGACGGCGGGGGACATCGGCGCGGGACCGTAGAGCACGAAGTCGTGCCGGCCTGCCACACCGGCAGATGGCGTCGACCATTCTCTGAGCAATTCGGCGAGGTACCGTCCGACGCCGGTCGGACGTCCCATCAGCTCGCGCGTGTCGATGCCGATTCTCATGGCCTCACGCCCTGGAAACCGCGGCGACGCGTGGCGGGCGAGTCCGCGCCTGCACGTACGAACTCAGCAGCGTCCTGGCCGATTCCGGCCAGCTGAACTGCCGGGCTCTCTCGATTCCCTGGCGCCGCATCCGCCCTGCGAGGTCGGGATTGGTCACGACCGATTCCATCGCGCGGGAGAGCCCCGGGATGTCGGCAGGGTCGACCAGCAACCCTGCTGCGCCGAGGACTTCGGGCAGCGCCCCGCGGGTGGACGCCACGACGGGCACGCCGAGCGCCATGGCTTCCAGCGCCGGCAGCCCGAAGCCTTCGTCGAGCGACGGCATGACGAGCAATCGGGCGCCGCCGTAAAGGGCTTGGCGCCTCTCGTCCGGGATGTACCCTTCGATGTCGACGCGCCCTCGGAGGGGAGGCGCCTGCGCCTCGGCCACCCATGGCTCCGCGGCTGGCGTCACACGGCCGGCCAGCACCAGCCGCGGTGCTGCCGGATCGCGTTCCACGAGCAGGCGATACGCCGCGAGCAGCCCGGTGATGTTCTTTCGAGGCTCGAGCGTTCCGACGAAGAGGATGTGCCCGCCAGCGCGACGACTCTGGCCTGGCGTCGCCGGTGTGATCCAGGACGGAACCCCCGGCCTGCAGACGACGATCCGGTCGGCGGTTACGTCGAGCAGTTGCTGGATCTGCCGCTTCGAGTGTTCCGATATCGTGGCCACCAGGTCGGAGCGCGCCGAGTGGACATGGACGAGTCGCGGGTAGTCCCGTCGCATCTCGCCCCACGTGTGGTCCGGGTGCGCCAGGAAATCCAGGTCGTAGACCGTGCAGACGCGCGCCCCCGACCTGCTGGGAAGGAGCAGCGGGGTGGTTGAGTGGACAAGGTCGAAGGTCAGGTTCGTCAGGGCCTCAACGGTTGGCCAACCCACGCGATTCCAGGCCCACGTCAGCGGACGAACCGGGATTCTCCGGTCCACGAACGTCGCGCCCTCCAGTTCGGCAACGCTCGCCGGGGTGGGGCGGTCGCGCCACGACGAGGTCCACAGGGTGAGCTCGAGGTCCCTGGCGGCTGGATCGCCGGCCGCCTTCAGGCGGAGCAGGTTCAGCGCCAGCTGATGCACCCACTCGCCGACGCCGGTGCGGTCCCGCAACGCCGGCCGGTAGTCCAACAGGACGTTCATCACGACGCTGTGTATCCTATCGCGAAAGGAGTTCCAACAGCCCGGATCGCCAGGCTTCCGGTGTCTGGCCGTCTGCAAACTATTGACTGTCAAAGGCTTGACACTCCACGGGGTGTATAGTAATTTCATAGTTTTTCGAGGGTGTCGTCTCCGCGGTCAGCCCTCGCCGCCTTTCGGGGGTCAGCGCTCATGAAGCTCGCCGTTGTCGGAACCGGGTACGTCGGGCTGGTCGCAGGCGCCTGCCTGGCCGAAACCGGCAACGACGTTGTCTGCGTGGACAAGGACGAATCGAAGGTCCGCATGTTGCGGCGCGGCAAAATGCCGATTTTCGAGCCCGGCCTTGAAGAACTCGTGCGTCGAAACACGGTCGAGAAACGGCTGTCCTTCACGACCCAGCTGCCGCGGGCCGTGCGCGCGTCGTCCGTCATCTTCATCGCGGTCGGCACGCCGCAGGGGGAGGACGGGGCGGCCGACCTCCAGCACGTCCTCGGCGTGGCCCGGGAAATCGCGCAGGCGATGAACGGGTACAAGGTGATTGTCGACAAGAGCACCGTGCCGGTCGGGACGGCGGAGAAGGTCAGGGAGATCGTCCGTCGCGAGACAACGCATCCGTTCAGCGTCGTGAGCAATCCGGAATTTCTCAAGCAGGGCGCCGCGGTCGACGACTTCCTCAGGCCCGACCGCGTCGTGATCGGGGCCGAGGATGAAAAGGGCGGCGAGATCATGCGACAGCTCTACGCGCCCTTCACCCGGACAGGGGCGCCCGTCATGGTGATGGACTGCGCAAGCGCGGAGCTCTGCAAGTACGCGGCGAACGCCCTGCTCGCCACAAAGATCTCGTTCATGAACGAGATCGCGAACGTGTGCGAGGTGTTCGGCGCCGATGTCGACCAGGTGCGGCGGGCGATCGGCTCCGATCGACGGATCGGCCCGTCATTCCTGTTTCCTGGAGTGGGATACGGCGGCAGCTGCTTTCCCAAGGACGTGAAAGCCATTGTCAGATTCGCGGAGGACAAAGGCTATGATTTCCAGATCCTAAAAGCGGTGGAGCGGGTCAATCATCGCCAGAAGTCACTCCTGGCGCAGCGCATGGAGAAGTACTTCGGGTCGTTGAAGGGCAGGACGATCGCAGTGTGGGGACTCGCGTTCAAGCCTCGGACCGACGACATGCGGGAAGCGCCGGCGATCGTGCTCGTCGAGCGCCTGCTCGCGGCCGGAGCGAAAGTGCAGGCGTTCGACCCGGCGGCGATGGCCATCGCGAAACGCCTGTTCGGGTCCGCAGTCACCTTCGCGCCCAGGAGCTACGCCGCCCTGGCCGGCGCCGACGCGCTGGCGGTGGTCACCGAGTGGAACGAGTTCCGCGAGCCCGATTTCGCGAAGATGCGCAAGCTGATGAAGACGCCGGTGATCTTCGACGGACGGAACATCTACGCCCCCGACATCATGCAGGCAAACGGCTTCACGTACTACTCCATTGGACGCTGAACGCGGCACCATCCTCGTCACGGGGGGCGCGGGCTACATCGGCAGCCACGCGGCCAAGGCTCTCGTCAGATCCGGCCGGCGGGTGGTGGTGTACGACAACCTGTCGATCGGACATCGCGACGCGGTGCGGTGGTGCGACCTCGTCGTCGGAGACGTGCACGAGGGCGACCGGCTCCGCGACACGATCGAGCGATATGGGGTGACGGCCGTGATGCACTTCGCCGCCCGGGCGTCGGTCGGCGAGTCCATGCGGAATCCGTCCGAGTACTACCGGCAGAACGTCGAGGGCACGCTCGCCCTCCTGCGAGCGATGGTGACGGTGCGGGTCCGCCACATCGTGTTCTCGTCGACAGCCGCCGTCTACGGTGAACCCGACGAAACGCCCATCACCGAGGCGCATGCCACACGCCCCGTCAACCCGTACGGCGAGACCAAGCTGGCTGTCGAACGGGCGCTGGTTCACTTCGAGCGCGCGTACGGCTTGCGGAGCGTGACGCTGCGGTACTTCAACGCGGCCGGCGCCGACCCGGACGGCGACCTCGGAGAGGACCACCGGCCCGAAGGGCATCTGATTCCAATCGCCCTCGAGGCGGCGCTCGGCGGGGTGGCGCTGCGGGTGTTTGGCGAGGATTATCAGACGCCGGACGGAACTTGTCTTCGGGATTACGTCCACGTGAGCGATCTGGCCCAGGCGCATCTGCTCGCCCTCGACCGCCTCGAGACGCGGGGCGAGTCCGGCGTCTACAACCTGGGCAATGGCCGCCCCTTCTCCGTCAGGGACGTCATCTCGGCGGTTGAACGGGTGAGCGGCCGCCGGGTGCCATGGACACAGGGAGCGCGGCGGGAGGGGGACCCGGGTGTCCTCTTCGCGTCGAGCGCCCGGATTCGGGCAGAGCTCGGGTGGCAACCTCGCTTCGACACCCTGGATGGCATCGTCGAGACGGCATGGCGGTGGAAGTCTGCGCATCCGCGCGGCTACAGCGAAAGGACGGGGCACTGATGTCTCGCCTGACGGGCGTCCTCTCCGATCCTCTGTTGTCGGTCGTCATGCCGGTCTTCAATGAACGGGAGACGATCGACGAGATCGTCAGGCGCGTGCTCGCCGTGCCGGTGCGGAAAGAGTTGATCGTTGTCGACGACTGCTCGACTGACGGCACGCGCGACAGGCTCGCGGCCCTCCAGCAGCGGCTTGGATTCCGGCTGATTCTCCAGGAGCGCAACCGGGGCAAGGGCGCCGCGCTTCGCCGGGGATTCTCGGAGGTCGCCGGAGACGTCGTCATCATCCAGGACGCGGATCTCGAGTACTCCCCGGAGGAGTACCCGGATCTCATCTCACTCATCTGCGAGGGCCGCGCGGACGTGGTCTTCGGGTCGCGGTTCCTGGGCCGTCATCGCGTCTTCCTGTTCACGCACTACCTGGGAAACCGGCTCCTGACCCTGCTCACGAACGTCCTCTACAACACCATGCTCACCGACATGGAAACCTGCTACAAGGTCATGCGGACGGAGGTGCTGCGATCGTTCGCCCTGCGCTCGAATGGCTTCGGGATCGAGCCGGAGCTGACGGCGAAGATCTTCAAGCGCGGGTTCCGGGTGTACGAGGTGCCCATCACGTACGATGGGCGCGGCTACGACGAGGGCAAGAAGATCACCTGGCGCGACGGCGTCGTCGCCCTCTGGGTGCTGCTGCGGTACCGGTTTAGCGAGTGAACCCGCTGCTTCGACTGCTTCGGTACGCGAGGCCCTACAGGGGCCGCTTCGCCATCGCGTTACTCGCCATGGTGATGTACGGCGGTGCGTCGGCGTGGCTGGCGTGGCTGGTTAAACCCATCTTCGACGAGGTGTTGATCAAGCAGCAGTCGCTGTCGACGGTGGCCCTTGCCATCCTGGCCGCCTACCTGCTCAAGGGTATCGGCTCGTACTTCTCGTCCTACCTGATGGCCGATGTCGGCCAGCACGTGGTGCTGGATCTGCGGAACAACATGTTCCGCCACACGCTGGGCCAGTCGGCCGCGTTCTTCAAATCGCACAGCACGGGGCAGCTGCTGTCCAGGCTCACGAACGACATCGCCCAGGTGCAGCAGGTGGTGTCGGAGACCGTGGCCGACCTGCTGCGCGAGTCGATGGCGGTCGTCGGGTTCGCCGGTCTGCTGTTCGCCTACGACCCCGGGCTCGCGTTGGTGTGCCTCACGGGCGCGCCGCTCGTGCTGTACCCGCTCGTCAGGCTTGGACAGCGACTGCGCCGGACCACGAAGCGCAGCCAGGAGCATCTCGAGCACATGTCGCACGTCGCGACAGAGGCGTTCACCGGGCACCGCATCGTGAAGGCCTTCGGCGCGGAGGATCGCGAGGCGGCGCGATTCGGCCTGGCCGCCCACGCCCTGTATCGAGTGAACCTGCTGGTCACGGCGACGGTCTCCATCATGCCGCCGGTGATGGAGTTCCTCGGCGGCGCGGCGATGGCGACGGCGCTCTGGTACGGCAGCCGCGAAATCGCGACGGGGCGCATGACGGAAGGGGAGTTCACAGCGTTCCTGGCGGCGCTGTTCCTCATGTACGGCCCGCTCAAGAAACTGAGCCGCGTCAACGCCAACATCCAGCAGGCGATTGCGGCCTCCCAGCGCATCTTCGAGTTGCTGGACACGCACACCGAGGTTCCGGAGGTCGCGCAGGCCCCGGCGTTGCCCCCGAAGGCGACCGCCATCGAGTTCAGGGACGTCAGTTTCGAGTACGAAGACGCGAGCGGCAAGAGCGCGCTGCGCCATGTCTCGTTCACCGTGACCGCCGGCCAGACCGTGGCCGTCGTAGGGCGCAGCGGGGCCGGCAAGACGAGCCTGGCCAACCTGCTGCCCAGGTTTTACGACGTAACGGGCGGGTCGATCCTCATCGACGGGATCGACATCCGGAGCGTCACGCTGGTCTCGCTGCGCGATCAGATCGGCATGGTGACCCAGGAAACCGTGCTGTTCGACGACACGATCGCGCACAACATCGCGTACGGGCGTCCGGGCGCGACGGCCGCCGAGATCGAGGCGGCCGCGCGCGCGGCCCGGGCCCACGAGTTCGTCGTCAGTCTGCCGAAACGGTACGAGACGGTCATCGGAGAGCGCGGCCAGCGGCTGTCCGGCGGGCAGCGCCAGCGCCTGGCCATCGCGCGGGCGCTGCTCAAGAACTCGCCGATCCTGATTCTGGACGAGGCCACGTCGGCGCTGGATTCCGAGTCGGAGGCCCTGGTGCAGGACGCGCTGGCCAACCTGATGCGCAACCGCACCTCGTTCGTGATCGCGCACCGGCTCTCGACGATCCAGCGCGCGGACGTCATCGTGGTGCTCGAGCGTGGGCACGTGGTGGAGATTGGGAAGCACGACGAACTGCTGGCCAGGCCGGAGGGCGTGTACGCCGGACTGCATGCCATGCAATTCGCCGAGCCGAGACGCCGGGGGGCGGACGCCCCGCCGAGGAAGACAGGCACATGATCAAGAGCATGACGGGATTCGCATCCGTGTCGCACGAACACGAACGGGGCAGCGTCGGCGTCACCGTCCGGAGCGTCAATCACCGCTACCTCGACATCCAGTTGCGGGTGCCGCCCTCGCTGAGCCAGCTGGAGACGCGATTGCGGAGCTGCGTCCAGCCCAGGGTCGCGCGAGGCCGCGTGGAGCTGGCCGTGTCGGTTCAACTCCGGCAGGAGCCGACGCTGACGGTGACCATCAACGAGGCCTTCACCGCCGCGCTGGCGAAGGCGCTCGACCACGCGCGCGCCGCCGGACTGGTGCAGGGGGCGTTGCTGCCCGGAGACCTCTTGCGGTTCCCGCAGGCATTGACGGTGCGCGAGGAGGCGGCCGAGCTCGATGACGCTGCCGGCGCCGCCCTCGAGGCGGCCATCGTCCTGGCGGTGGAAGCCGCCCTGGACGATGCGGATGTCATGCGGAGGCACGAGGGCGCGCTGCTGCGGGCCGACCTCGACGCCAGGAAGTCAGCGGTCGCCGAGGCGGTCGAACAGGTGGCAGGGAAGGCAGCGGCCGGCCAGGGAGAGCTCCGGGAGCGGCTGGCCAAACGAGTCGGCGAGCTGTCCGCCGACATCGCGACCGACCCCGCGGCTGTCGCACAGGAAGTGGTGCGGTTCGCCGCGCGGTCTGACATCAGCGAGGAAGTGGTCCGCTTCCGGGCGCACGTCAATCAGTGGACGTCGCTGACCGACAGCCCTGAGCCGTGCGGGCGCAAACTGGACTTTCTGCTCCAGGAGATGAATCGTGAGGTGAACACGATGGGGTCGAAAGCGGACGGCGCGGGTGTCCCGGAGGCCATCATCGGAATCAAGGCTGAACTCGAGAAGATGCGGGAGCAGGTCCAGAATGTCGAGTAGGCAGACTCATCGCGGCCGGTTGTTCGTGGTGTCCGCGCCCTCGGGTTCGGGAAAGACCACCGTGGTCGAGCGGCTGGTGCAGACGACGCCCGGCGTGCGGATGTCCCGTTCGTACACGAGCCGGCCGGCGCGCCTCGGCGAGCAGGACGGCGTCGACTACCAGTTCGTCAGCCGGGAACGGTTCGAGGCCATGATTGCCGGCGATCAGTTCCTCGAGTGGGCGGAGGTGTTCGGCAATCTCTACGGCACCTCGACGGTGGACACCGAGCGCGCGCTCGGCGAGGGCGGCGACCTGGTACTGGTGATCGACGTGCAGGGCGCCCGGCAGGTCCGGCGCCACGGCCTTCCGGTCGTGTCCGTGTTCGTGCTTCCGCCGTCCTTCGACGTGCTTCAACAGCGGCTGAGGGGCCGGAGCAAGGACTCGGACGAGCAGATTCGACGGCGCCTCGACGTGGCCCGAGACGAGGTGAGCGCGGTCACCGAGTACGACTACGTCGTCGTCAACGACGAGGTGGACGCGTGCGTGGATCGGGTCCGCGCGATCGTGCTCGCTGAGCGCTCGCGGAGGGAGCCCATGGCGGCGGATGTGGCGGCGATCGTCCGGACGTTCACCACGCCCAGAGAGGCGTGCTGATCGGCGCGGGCTGGCGGCAGCAGGAAAGCGAGGGTACCGTGGCGCGAATCGCTCTTGGCATCAGCGGCGGCATCGGCGCCTACAAGGCGGTCGAAGTAGCCCGTGGCCTCCAGAAACGCGGGCATGACGTGGTCGCGGTCATGACCCGAAATGCGCGGCGGTTCATCGGTCCGGTCACGCTGGAGGCGATCACCCGGCATCCTGTGGTCACCAGCCAGTGGACGTCCGGCACCAGCGCCGACATCGAGCACATCGCGATCGCCTCCTCGATCGATCTGTTGCTCGTCGCGCCCGCGACTGCCAACATCCTCGGCAAGTTCGCCAACGGCATCGCCGACGACTTCCTGTCGACGCTCTACCTGGCGACGACGGCGCCGGTGCTCGTGGCGCCGGCGATGAACACGCAGATGCTCGAGCACCCGGCCGTCCGGCAGAACCTGAAGGTGCTGAGCGAGCGAGGTGTGCAAGTCCTCGAGCCGGGATCCGGGTACCTGGCATGCGGGTGGATTGGCAAAGGCCGGCTCGCCGAGGCGGAGGAGATCGTCGACGCGGCCGATCGCGTAGTCGGCGCGAGCCGCTCGCTGGAAGGCCGGCGCGTGCTGGTGACGGCAGGACCGACCTTCGAGGATCTCGATCCCGTCCGGTTCGTCGGCAACCGATCGAGCGGGCGCATGGGGTTCGCCGTGGCCCGGGAGGCGGCCCGTCGTGGTGCGCACGTGACCCTGATCGCGGGCCCGACCAGCGTGGAGCCCCCTCACGTGGCCGAACTGGTTCGTGTCCGTCATGCGGTGGAGATGCGTGATGCGGTCATGTCCCGGCTCGACGGCGCCGATGTCGTCGTGATGACAGCCGCGGTGTCGGACTACGCGCCCGCGGCCCGCGAGGCACAGAAGATCGCGAAGTCGGAGGACGTCCTGACGCTGACACTCCATCGGACGCCGGACATCCTGGCCGGCGTCGGAGACTGGCGAGCGAACAGGGGAGGCGCGCACCCCGTCCTCGTGGGGTTCGCCGCCGAAACCGATGATGCCGTGAACCGGGCCCGCCGGAAGCTCGCGGCCAAGCGCGCCGACTTCGTGGTGGTCAACGATGTGCTGCAGCCGGGAGCCGGGTTCGAGGTGGACACGAACATCGCGACCCTCGTCGGCCCGGACTGGGACGAGGCGTTGCCGCTGCAGTCGAAGGCGTCCCTCGCCGGCATCATTCTCGATAAGGTGCAGTCACGGATCCATGCGCGGGCGCCTCACCCGCACCAGCAGGCCACACCCAAGGCCGGGCGGCCCGAATGAGCGACGCGGACTTCCGGACGTCCCTTGCCGATCACCTGCGCCTCTGCGCACAGTTTGGCGCGCAGGGCGTCAGCCGTGACGCGGCCTGGCGGCATCGCTCCGCCGAGGTGCCGCCCGCAGCGCAGTCCCTTGAAGCCGTGGAACCGCTGCCGCCTGACGAGAGTGCGACGGAGCCGAGGGAGACGCTCGACATCGTGCGGACGGATCTCGGCGACTGCTCGCGTTGCAAGCTGCACACCCTGGGCCGCAGTCGAATCGTGTTCGGCGTAGGCAGCCCGGCCGCCGAGCTGATGTTCATCGGCGAAGCGCCTGGCCACGACGAAGATCAGCAGGGCATCCCCTTCGTCGGCCGCGCGGGACAACTGCTGACGAAGATCATCGAGGCGATCGGGCTGCGGCGCGAGGACGTGTACATCGCCAACGTCATCAAGTGCCGGCCGCCCGAGAACCGGAACCCCGAGCCGGACGAAGTGGCGAGCTGCGAGCCGTTTCTGTTCCGCCAGGTGCAGATCATCAATCCGCGGGTCATCGTCGCGCTGGGGAGCTTCGCCGCTCAGACACTTCTGCGCACGAAGGACCCCATCTCGCGACTGCGCGGGCACGTCTACAAGTACGGGGCCGCCAGTCTGATTCCGACCTTCCATCCCGCGTACCTCCTCCGCAGTCCAGAGCGCAAACGCGACGTCTGGGAGGACATGAAGAAGGTGCGGGACCTGCTGCAGAGCGGCGATGCCGACGCCGCACCGTAGGCCGTAATGGTTCGCCTCGTCGCCGTCGCCGTCCCTGTCCCGCAGATCGACCTCCTGACCTACCGCGTCCCTGATGAGATCGACGCACCGGTCGTCGGCGCGCGGGTGCTCGTGCCCCTCGGCACGCGGACCCTGACGGGCTGCGTCGTCTCGATCGACGATGTGGCTGACGATGACGAGCGTGCTCGAGGCGGCAGCCTGCGGGACATCGCCGACGTGCTCGACGGCGACGCGTACCTCTCGACCCAGGTGCTGGCGCTGGCCGCGTGGGTCGCGGAGTACTAC
>Ga0209668_10000897_pt1 | contig 12462 bp, 14 predicted proteins | sample FrelakmetPLP11PL_FD_187150 | JGI IMG/M metagenome (GOLD analysis project Ga0209668, IMG submission 187150) | Freshwater lake sediment microbial communities from the University of Notre Dame, USA, for methane emissions studies - PLP11 PL (SPAdes)... | ecosystem: Environmental > Aquatic >... | reverse complement strand
TCTAATACGATTACTCTTTGCTGACGAGAACGTAGAAACTTCAGACGATGCGCTGTGGCACTGATACTATTACCTCTAAAACTACGATAAATAATTTGGCAATTATTTAGAAACTCATAAAAATGCTCCATAAACTGGGCAAAATCAATTTCACTACCCGAGCTCATAACTTCTATAAACAAATCTTGGGGTTTGCCAAAATGACAAATAGTAACATGCAAATCATGACTATCCTGTAAGCGCAATTGAGGTAAAACCCGATTGAGTTTATCTTGCCAGACTACTAATGGCTTGGGTGTTGCTACCTGACACTCCACCGTTACTCGTTCATACTCGTTTTGTTTATTCTGGTTAATCGTCAATTTCATCATTTATTATTGTACAATTTAACTTAGATGAAACAGAAACTATTTATAACTGGTGGTAAACCTTTGCGCGGTGAAGTCATGGTCAGTGGTGCCAAAAACGCTGCCACCAAAATGATGATTGCGAGCTTACTCACCACTGAACCAGTCATACTGGATAACTGTCCTCGGATTGGTGATGTTGAAATAGCAGCTGAAATTCTTAAAAAAATTGGTGCCAAAGTAGAATTTTCCGGCTCCACAGTTAGACTGCATACTCCTAAGATTAAATCTACTACAGTCGGTAAACTATCTTTTGCTAATCGTCTACCGATACTGGCCATTTCGCCGCTTCTAGCTCGAGCTGGCCAAGCCAAAGTGCCCATTGTGGGTGGCGATAAAATCGGCGCAAGACCGGTCGATTTTCACCTTAAGGCTTTGCACCAGATGGGTATAGATGTTAAGATTACCGGTTCAATTTATGCTGCAACTTGTAAGAAACCTCATGGTACCGCCATTGCTCTGTCCTATCCAAGTGTTGGTGCTACTGAAAATATTATTTTTGCTGGAGTATTAGCTAGCGGCCGAACTTATATCTCCGGGGCAGCCATTGAGCCAGAAATTCTCGATCTGATTAAAATGCTTCAGCAAATGGGCGCAATTATTGAGTTTCGAGCCGATCGAACCATTATTATTGACGGCGTTGACAGTCTGCGAGGCGTTCATTACACTATCATGCCCGACCGACTGGAGGCCGCATCTTACGGTTTGATGGCGATTGCCACCAAGGGTGATATTTTAGTTAAAAATGCCCGCCAGGAAGACTTAATCACCTTTCTTAATACGATTCGCCGCCTGGGCGCTGACTACTTTATCGAAGCTAACGGTATTCGCTTTAAACGCACCACCAAGCCGTTAATCGGTATCGAACTGGAAACCGATACTCATCCCGGCTTTGCCACTGATTGGCAACAACCTCTAACGGTTTTATTGACTCAGGCCAAGGGCATTTCAGTGGTTCATGAAACCGTTTATGAAGATCGTTTTGGTTACACGACTGCTTTAAATAATATGGGTGCCAAGATAGGTGTTTTCAGCAAATGTTTAGGTGAACTGCCCTGTCGCTTTAAAGACAAGCTACAAAAACACAGCGCCATCATTGATGGTCCGACTAAACTGAAGGGCACTAAAATCGAGATTCCTGATATCAGGGCTGGTATGGCTCATGTATTGGCCGCTTTAATCGCTGAGGATCGATCAGAAATTCTAGGGATTGAACATTTATTGCGCGGCTACGAAAATTTATCAGCCAAATTAACTAGCATCGGTGCTGATTTTAAAATTCAAAATATTAAGACTAGATAGATTTCCTCAAGAGATATTTTTTTTCAACCCCAAATTTTATTTATTTAAAAAATAAAATCTCGGGTTGAGGCCTCTTTAATGATTAAAGAGGCCATTATCACCTCCTGGGTTGATCTTGCCAGATTGTTTGTTTGATACGTGAAGCTAGGATGAATAGATCGTTCTGTTGACCTTCGACTCTTAGCTTAACGCCCGAACCAAACTCCAGCAGACTGTACTGACCAAGTGCAGGATATTGGGTAATTTCACCCTTGATCTCGATTAAGGTTCCGTCCTGCAACAGGGTAAGCAGTACTTCAGCTCCAACAATCGGTCGACCTTCTTTCATTCTTTTGGCAGCTTCTGCTATAAAGACTGACCGATCCTTGGAATTTCTCCGATAATTTTGACCTGGGATCTTCACCCTATGTCTATCCATCTCTTTCCCCTTCGCGGTAATCCAGCGCAGTATGGTCGGATAACCTCTGGGATAACATCTGACAAAATTGAGTCACGAATCTCAGCTATGAAGTCAATGTCTAAATCCAGTTCCCACTGGAAAAGATCATACTCTTCATCCGACATCTTGTTCCCCCTTCTTCTAGATGTTAGGCTTGGATCTACACCAGTCGGACAAATTATCGAGAAAATTTAGCAGATCCAGCAGTTGATTCTCGTTCAGTCCTTGCTGGTTTTGCTGCAAAACTGCTAGATGTTCTTCGAGTATTGCTAGACTAGGAGATCCTTTGCCCCATTCGCTACGGTAAAAGCTAACGAATGCCCAAGCAAAATCCAACAGCCTATCCGGGATCTTGTGATCTGAGATATTGGCCAGGAGATTGCACTCCCCCACTATCGCCAATAGCAATCTTAGACTATGCACATGGAAATCGCTGCATTCACCAAATTCCTGAATGATCTGAAGATCTTCCAGTAAGACTTTAGCCGCATTGCCAAGGGATTCGAGACAAGTTTGCCGAATCCTCAACAATGGATCTTGATTTGTCAATTCTCTCCCACCTTTCGTATCCGTTGGTACGATTTGGCCTATCAGAGAGCTTAATAGTATTCAACTAAAATTGCAAGCTATAGATATAGAGTATGAATTCGTTGGTTTTTGAGAAAATGCTTAATCATTTTCTCTTCTTATAATTAATCCTTACTGGGGCGAGCGATGGGGTTCGAACCCACGACCCTCGGGACCACAACCCGATGCTCTAACCAACTGAGCTACGCCCGCCATGGTACCCCCGGCAGGATTCGAACCTGCGACCTTGACGTTAGAACCGTCCTGCTCTAATCCGCTGAGCTACGGGGGCTAGCCAGAAAAAGACTTCGACTCGCAAGACTACTTTGCTTTTTTATCGCCTGTTCTTCCTCTATTAAGATTGTAAACAGCTATTGCTAAGTTTACAATTCTTCATCCTATATAAGTATGCACAAGAAAAGAGGCTGTTTTAGGCCTCTTTTCTATTATTTGTCTTTGCGTAAAGGTTTTTCTTAGCCTAGATCTATCTTGACGCCACCACCGCTAGCACTAGCGATAGCATTGTAGATAGAAGCGTAGATGACACCAACAACCCAGCCCAAAACGTAAGCTACAATTGGAACAATAATGAGGGTCCCAATTATACCCGCTGCTGTTAGAGTAGCACCCGTCCAAGGTGCAAAAACATCTGGCTTCCAGCTCATAGCCGTAGCAATTATTGCTACTAAAGCTAGCACGAACTGAACCAAGGCAAAACCCGCCCCTGTAAATTTACCCAGAGAAACTGGGTGAATTTTCATGACTTGTTTGGTCTCGACTGCCATAATATCCACTCTCCCTTTACTTTTAATGGTATTTGTTATGATACAACTGCAAATCTTAAAAGAGCAAGCTTTACCATAATAAGTATAATAAGTCTAGATGCTTATGGTTAAAATTATTTTAATTAGTGTTTTTAAAGTTATTTAGAGACAATAAAATCAATTATCGGTTGGATTTCCTATGGAGCGGGTAGCGGGAATCGAACCCGCATCGCATGCTTGGAGGGCACGCGTTTTACCATTAAACTATACCCGCTTGGTCGGGGTGAAAGGACTTGAACCTTCGACCTCCGCGTCCCAAACGCGGCGCGCTACCAACTGCGCCACACCCCGACAGCACTACAATTTTAAGATAAAACAGCTAATAACAAAAGCTTACCCGAAATAAATAGCGATTTTAACTTGTAATTTTCTTTTAAGAACGGACGTTTTCCTTTAAGTGCTTGCCAGCCCTAAATCTGGGCATGGCCATAGCAGGAATCTGAATTTCTTTTTTAGTGCGTGGGTCTACACCTCGTCGAGCTGCTCGTTTGCCCAGATCAAAGGTCCCAAAACCAGTAATAGTAACTTTTTCACCTTTTTTAATTTTTTCTTCAATAATTTCCACCAAAGTATTGAGGGTTGATTCAGCTTTACGTTTACTTATACCAATTTTTTCAGCTAAAGTTTCGATTAGTTTATGTCTAGTCATGATTACTCCTTCTTTTTTAGTTGTCCGGATAGTTCCAGCGCCTTAATCACGGTTAGGGCTGAAACCCAAGCATCAAATCTTGGATTATGCTGCAAGACTGATTGATTACCAAGTCGATCGGCTACAAATTCATAACGAATTGCCAATGGTTTTACTCCAATCTGCATCAACATCGAAGCCGGATCAAGTAAGGGAAAGGGATGATCCCAATAACGTTCGTTTAAGTCGTCATCCTGGCAGGCAATTAAAAAGCGCGCTTCAACTGGATAACCATTATCAGTAATAACATAATCAGCTCGTTCCTTGATGGGTTTGTACCATTTCCAAAAAGCTGTTCGGAGTTCTTTAGTATCTTGATAATTTTCTTTAACATCGGCCATGGCCGGTAAAACCCGTTCCTTAACCCAAGGATCAAGTTCACCCGTAATCGGGCAACGGGCAAGAAACTCTTCTAGAACAGTACCATCAAGCTTCATCAATACCGCTCCCACTGCAAAAGCTTCACCATGCAGGCCATTGCTCTCAACATCAATCGACAAGATAGTGGTTTGAGCAGTTAATTTAGGTAGGGGTTGGTCTATCACTTGGCGTACTCGATAGCTCTAGTCTCTCTGATAACATTGACCTTAATCGTGCCGGGAAAGTTAAGAGTTGCTTCAATCTTATCAGCAATATCGCGAGCCATTTTAATTGCCGACAAATCATCAATATCTTCAGGAGTTACAAAAATGCGAATCTCTCGCCCGGCCGAGACAGCATAAGTTTTATTGACACCAGGAAAGGCATTAGCCAAAGTCTCTAACTCAGTCATTCGTTTAACATAATTTTCCAAAGTATCACCCCGAGCACCGGGTCGAGCCGCTGACACAGCATCGGTCACCTTAACCACTAAAGCTTCTGGGGTGGTAGCTTCAATGTCATCATGATGAGCTTCGGCCGCGTGACAGATTGCTTCCTCTAGGCCATACTGCTCGGCAATTTTTCGACTAATGTGGTGGTGGCTACCATCCATTTCATGAGTCATAGCCTTGCCAATATCATGTATTAAGGCGGCATATTTAGAAATCCGCACATCGGCTCCAGCGTCGGCAGCAATCATGCCAGCCAGTTGAGACATCTCAACAGAATGCTTTAAGACGTTCTGGCCATAAGAAGTTCTGAATTTCAGGCTACCTAAAATTTTCACCATCTCGGGAGGCATGCCGACAACGCCGGCTTCCTTAACCGCTTGCTCACCTGCCTCTTTGACGATTTTATCTACTTCACCCTGAGCTTTTTCAACTACTTCTTCAATTCTGGCCGGATTAATTCGCCCATCAGCAATTAATTTTTCCAAAGCTACCCGAGCGACTTGTCGACGAATTGGATCAAAGCTAGACAAAATTACAATACCCGGTGTCTCATCCACTATCACATCAACACCGGTCACTCGCTCCAGGGCTTGAATATTGCGACCTTCTTTACCAATCACCCGACCCTTCATCTCATCATCAGGCAAATCTACGGTTGTAACGGTTCGCTCAGTTGTTTGATCCGAGGCCACTCTCTCCATGGCAGTAGTAATGATATCGCGAGCTCGATCTTCGGCCTCTTCGTTAGCTTCATCTTGCAATTTTTGAACTAAATCAATCAAATCTTGCTTAATTTCTTTTTCGGTCATTTGCAATAGCTTTTCCTTAGCACTATCTTTGGTCAACTTAGCAATTTTTTGTAAATTAGTGATCTGTTTATCACGAATTTCCTTGATTTCGGTTTTTAAATCTTCCAATTCAGCCTCAGATTTTCTGACCGATTCACCACGTTTGTCTAAATCTTCCAGCTTTTTATCCAGCATTTCTTCACGCGAACTCAAACGGTTCTCGGTTTCTAATAACTGCTTGCGACGTTCAGTTTCTTCTTTTTTGGCAGCTTCAGCAATTTTGATGCCTTCAGTTTTGGCCTCTAATAATATTTCTTTAGTTTTGTTTTTAGCTTCATCTAAAACCTTTTGGGCTTGCGCCTCAGCCGTATCGGCCATTCTCTTCAAGGTATAAGATTTGTAGCCATAGCCAACAGCTCCCGCGGCAACGCCAATAGCCACAACGATAACCCATATCATATTTCGATACCCTTTCTATTTAATTGTGTGAAAGTTTTAACTAAAAAATTGTTCTTTTTTTTGAGAAATAATATGATTTTGAAATATTTGAAAAAGTCTTAAAAAACAATCTTTTGAAATTTTGAAACTTGTTTTTCATAAACAAGTTCTTTAATTAAAGCGGTATTTTCAACCAAGGTCAAGTCAAGATTGATCGCTTCAGAGAGACAAAAACTAACAAGTCTTTAACGCTTTGGTTTAGTAATATGTAATTTTGCGCCATAAAAAGGTGTAACAAACTGGCCAACTGGTTGTTTTTTAACTTTAGCAAGACCAATTGTAAGCCAATTGCTACTTTTGGCCGCCACTATGGGGCAATCTAAGCCATAGGCTAAGGTATTGGCAACACTTGCTCCAATGCGCAATCCGGTAAAAGAGCCTGGACCGGCAAAAAAAATAATACCTGTAATATCTGAATAAGTATAACGTTGAGCAGTTAAAAATTGCTTAATTTTGGCCAGAAGGGTATCAGCTAGAGTTCGGTCAGCCAACCAGCGATAATATTTGATTGTATTGTGACGATCGACAATCACCAAAGTAGCTTCGGGCTGATCGGTCTTAATTGCTAAAATCATCGCTTCAATTCCTTAATAATATGATCGGCGGAACTTTGTAGTGATTCAATGGCAATAGCTCGCTGGCTAGAGCCCGTTATATCCAGAGTAATCTTAAGAGTGATCGCTGGAGTAACTAAACCGATATGGTCAGCCCATTCAATAACTGTAATAGTACGGGGTAACCCGGCAACGTCTTTGAGCTCACTGGCTACAATATCGTTGGGAGATAATCGATAGAAATCAAAATGATGGAGTTCCCTTCTCTTCGGGATAGGATAAATACGACAAATCGTAAAGGTTGGACTAGTAATTTGACCCTTGTATCCAAGTCCTTTTGCTATGCCTTTAACCAGTAAAGTTTTACCGCCGCCAAGATCACTGGCCAACTCAATCACCTCTTGACCTTTTAGATTGCGGCCAATTTTTTCACCCAGTTTGAGGGTGGCAGCGACTGATTTAGATGTAGTTTGATAAATCATTTTCTTAAGTACTTATTTTATCAATCGTAAAAGTTGCAATCATAATTATCAACTACTGGGGCCCGAACAACAACTTTAATCTTTACGGTAGTGCTTATGCTATAATTTTAAGCAAGATGGATATTTCTGACGGTGATTTAAAAACCCTACTGGCCGACTATGGCAAGATACCTGAAGCAGCTCTCAAGCAGGCTGTCGAAGAGAGTGAAAAGAAAAAAGAGTCTCTGCAGGAAGTAGTCTTGAAGCGTGGGCTAATCAGTGAAAAAGATTTAACTAAACTTTATGGTGCGAGTTCTAAAATTCCATTTGTCGAGTTGGGTAATCTTAAAATTGCTAAAGAGGTCTTAAATTTAATTCCCGAAAGAGTAGCTAAAAAATATCAAGCTATTTTATTTGGCGTGGATGCTGAACATAATTATCAATTAGCTTTAGCCGATCCAGGAGATCTGCAAGCTATTGATTTTATCGAAAAGCAAGTTGGCTCAAACGTTAAGGTTTATATTGCTACCCAAGGTGATATTATTAATGCCTTGGAGCAATATAGAGGGAATCTGGATACCGAAATTACTAAAGCCATTCGAGAAACTTCTGATGCTGAAGAATCAACTGAAGTCTCGGCTAAGGAAATTTCCGAAGATTCGCCTATTGCCAAAACCGTTAATATTATTTTAGAGTACGCTATTAAAGCAAAAGCTTCTGATGTTCATATCGAACCAAGAGAGTCGATGATCCAGATCCGTTACCGAGTTGATGGTATTCTGCATGAAACTATGAGTCTGCCAAGATCAATTTTGCCAGCTATCGTATCACGTATTAAAATTTTGGCTAATCTTAAGATTGATGAACATCGTATTCCTCAGGATGGACGCTTCAAGGTAACAGTCGGGTCACAAACCATTGCCTTGCGGGTTTCAACTCTACCTGTGATGGATGGAGAAAAAGTTGTGATGCGACTCTTGGATGAAGGTAGTCAAGCCTTAACCCTGGAAGAGTTAGGCTTCGAAGGCCGTGCACTAGAAATTATTAATCGAGGTATTACCAAGCCACATGGCATGATTTTAGTAACCGGACCAACTGGATCTGGTAAATCTACTACCCTTTATAGTATTCTAACGATCTTGAATACACCTGAGGTAAATATCTCCACTGTAGAAGATCCAGTTGAGTATCGAGTCCCAGGAGTCAATCAAACCCAGGTTAACGTCAAAACTGGAATGACTTTTGCTAATGGCTTAAGAGCTCTTTTAAGACAGGATCCCAATATTATGATGGTTGGCGAAATCAGAGACGCTGAAACAGCTGATTTGGCTATTCAAGCCGCTTTGACTGGCCACTTGGTACTTTCCACTCTTCATACTAATAATGCCGCTACAACCCTTCCTCGATTACTTGATATGGGCGCAGAACCCTTCTTAATTGCCTCGACGGTCAATTTGGCCTTGGGCCAACGTTTAGTTAGAAAGCTCTGTTTATCTTGCCGAATTGCTTACACCCCAACTAATAAGGAAATGGAAGAAGTCAGACACAATTTCGATGTTGAAGCAGCTATTAAATACTTGAAGACAGCCCACCACCCTACTGCTCAACCTTCACTCTCCTCAACCGCAACAATTTCAAAGTCGAACGAGACAACGTCAGAACCGGAATCAAAACATCATAAAGAAAAAACCCTTGAACCGATTCATGATCTTAAGACTAAGGGATCAATTCTTGACCGTATTAAAAATGACCCCAATATTATCAACCGAAGCTTACAGCAAGCTGAGCATATTAAGGTCATTGATCAAGAAGTTGCTACTCCCCGCAAAGAAAAATCATCAGCCAAAGTGATTGATCTAGAAAAACTAAAAAGTAGCGAATTAACTTTATTTAAATCCGGACCTGGTTGTAGTACCTGTGGTACCACCGGTTATCAAGGACGCATGGGTATTTATGAAGTGTTAGATGTGGATGAGCAAATTTCGAAATTGATTATCAACAGAGCCAGCAGTGAAGATATTCAATTACAAGCAATTAGAAATGGCATGTTGACTATGCAGCAAGATGGCTTCATTAAAATTTTAAGAGGTTTGACAACCGTCGAGGAAATTCTAAGAGTGACACGTGAGTAATGGCAAATTTTGATTATACAGCTAAAGATAAAACTGGTGTATTTAGAAAAGGCACTGTGTATGCCGCTGATCGCTCAGAAGCTGTAGCTAATTTGAATGAAAATGACCTAACTCCAATCTTGATCAAAGAACAAGGGCAGAAAAAAGTTAGTAAACTTAAAATTTTTTCAAAGTTTAGCAACAAGGTTAAAGTTAATGACAAGGTAATTTTTACCCGTCAATTTGCCACCATGATCAACGCTGGTATCCCGATTGCTAAATCTTTAAGTATCCTCAGCGAGCAAACTGATTCAAAAAATCTTAAAAAAATTATTGTTGCTATTAATAAAAAGGTCGAGGGTGGAGATACTTTATCTAATGCCTTAGCTGAGCATACCAATGTCTTTCCACCAGTTTATGTCAATGCTATTAGAGCTGGTGAAGCCGGAGGTATTCTGGACCAGGTTCTAGATAAACTTGCAATTCAGCAGGAAAAAGACGCTGATTTAATAGGTAAAATTAGAGGCGCCATGATTTACCCAGCCGTTATCACAACGGTTACTGTCGGGGCATTCTTTTTTCTGATGACTGTGATTGTTCCCAAGATGGCATCAATGTTTGAAAACATGGGTACCAAGCTACCAATTTATACTAGAATCATGCTAGGCATCAGCAAATTTATTAGCCATTATATTTTAATTATCATTATCGCCATTGTTGCTTTAGTTGTTGTTTTACTGCGCTACATTAGAAGTAAAAAGGGCAAACGTGTTTATGATGAATTTATGCTGAGAGCTCCAATAATTGGACCGGTGATTATAAAGATGAATGTCGCTAGGTTTGCTCGAACTTTCGGCTCCTTAATGGCTTCTGGACTTGGTATTCTAGATGCTATTAGCACTACCGCCGCCTCTTTAACTAATAGTAAATTTCAAGACGAGCTAAGACAGATTGGTGTTGAGGTGAAAGGTGGCAAGCCAATTTCTAAAGAACTTCAAAAAAGTAGAAACTTTCCTCCCATAGTAGCTCAAATGTTAGCTGTTGGTGAAGAAACTGGTCAAATGGATGTAATTTTATTCAAATTAGCTGATTTTTATGAACGAGAAGTTGATAATGTAGTTGGTAACATTACTTCTTTGATTGAACCTATTATAATTTTAGTCTTAGGTGGTATGATTGGCGCTATTGCTATATCAGTATTTGGACCATTGGCTTCACTATCTAATGCCATTTAAATTTCTACCTCTTGACATCAGAAGCACAAGCACTTTATACTTAGAGTCAAGTAAGCCAATTAAGGCTAACTATTAAAAAATAAGGAGGTAAGCATTCATATGCGAAATCTACTAACAAAGCAGGAAGGTTTTACGCTGCTTGAACTTTTGGTCGTAATAGTAATAATTGGTATTTTGGCAGTTCTTTTGGTGCCAAATCTAGCTTCTGGTCCTCAGAGAGCTCGAGACTCTCAGCGTAAGAGTGATCTTCGCAATGTCCAGACTGCTTTAGAGTCATACCACTCCGACAAGGATTCTTATCCTTCAGGAGACTACGCTGGCTTAACGGCACTTTTGGCTCCAGACTATGTCAAGTCTCTGCCAACCGACCCCAAGACCAAGGGTGATTACACCTACACCCCAGCTGGTTGTACTGGTGCTGCTTGTACTTCGTACACCCTGTCAGCTACTTTGGAAAACACCAAAGATTCAGCCATCAACAATCCACCTGCTGGCTACAACGTTACAAGTCAGTCTCAATAAAAATACTGTCTTAAAACATGGCTCCTAGCATAAGAAAGGAGCCATGTTTGTATTAACTCTAAGCACACTTATAAAGTTCTGTTATAATAAAGTTAAAGTGCTAATGCTTGGAGCAAAGAATGCAAATACCATTAACTTATAAAAACTCCCCCCTGATTGGCTTTGATATTGGTAGTCAAACAGTTAAGTTGGTTCAATTAGCCAAAAAAGGCTCAAAGACTAAAGTGGTTGGCTATGGTTTTGCTAGCTTCCCCACCGGTATTGTCTTGGAGGGTATTATCTCTGACCCGAAAGCTGTTGGCGACGCCGTTAAGCCAATTTTAAAGCAGTTGGCCATTGGCAAGTTCACTGGCAAACGAGTATCAGCCTCTTTGCCGGTGGCAAAAACTTTTGTTCGAACCTTAGATTTACCTAAGATGAGTAAATCTGACTTGAATCAAGCAATAGAGTTACAGTCGGAACAATATATTCCCATGGCAGCCAGTGATTTGTATATGGACTATGAAGTTATTGATGAAAATATTGAGGCAGACGACAAGGAACCACATTTAAGTGTATTGTTAGCCGCATCACCTCGAGCAATTGTTGATTCTTATGTCCAATTATTTGATTATTTAAATTTTGAAGTTGACTCCTTTGAAATTAGTATGGCAGCTCTGGCTCGAGCTATTAAGTTAACTTCTTCAACCAACCAACCAATCCTCTTAGTGGATTTTGGATACAGCTCAACTGGTTTGACAGTTTTCGATAAAGTTTTGCGCTTCACTGGTACAGTTGACATTGGTAGCAATAATTTAACTGAAAAGATTGGTGACGCACTAAAGATGCCCTTGGACAGCGTCAACAAACTAAAGGTTAAATTCGGTATAGGCCCAAGTGCTTATCAGGCCAAGGTCTTGACGGCTATTGCTCCAACTATTGATCAGTTGATCAGCGAAATAACAAAAGCAATTAAGTATTATGAAGACCGCAAGCAAGAAGCTAAAATTACTACGGTTGTTTTCTCTGGTGGTGGTACTAATATGCCCGGGTTGTTAGACTATATTGCCAAGAAAACTAAGTGGCAAGTTCAGGGCTTTGATCTTTGGAGCAAACTTCAGGTTAAGCCCTTGCAGCTACCAGTTAGGGCCGAAAAAAATATTTATGATACTGCGATTGGTCTAGCGCTAAAAGGAGTTGGCTATGATTAATTTAATGCCACCAGTCCTAAAAGAGCAACTGGCCTTTTCAAAACGCAATACTATTATTTTAGCT
>Ga0209668_10000895_pt1 | contig 12467 bp, 8 predicted proteins | sample FrelakmetPLP11PL_FD_187150 | JGI IMG/M metagenome (GOLD analysis project Ga0209668, IMG submission 187150) | Freshwater lake sediment microbial communities from the University of Notre Dame, USA, for methane emissions studies - PLP11 PL (SPAdes)... | ecosystem: Environmental > Aquatic >... | reverse complement strand
AACAACAAAGAAAATTCCGATGAAAAATCTTTTTCGGTACTTCCAAAAATACACGTTGAGCGAACGCAAGTGCTTCAAGCCAGGAGTTTTTACAAAGATAACCATTACAGCAGCAAGGAAGTTGCCGTAATGGTTATCCATTTACCGAAAATGGGGAGCTGCGTTATTTTTTAGCAGGCCAGGTATTGTTACTTTCGTTTATATCCGGCAATACTTTATCCGGATCGTAGGTAACGGATTCAATTTCTTCAGTGGATGCATAGGGGAAGGTCCAGCTGGTATTGCGCATCCAGATATCTACCGGCAATTTAATTCTATCGGTAGCACCACTTTTTAATTTCACCTCCAAAATAACCGGCATCACCAATTTTTCGAGATTCTCGATTGTAATCAAACAACCCTTTGAAAAATCGGCATTGTCGCGATATTTCACATCTTTCACCGATACATCATGTTTCCAGTTATAAGCAAACCATCCTCTCCAAAACCACTGTAAGCTTTCACCGGCTGCATTTTCCATTGAGCGGAAGAAATCATCTGGCGTTGGGTGCTTAAATGCCCAGTTCTTGATATACTGCTTAAAAGCATAATCAAATCTTTCTTCTCCCAAAATTTGCTCCCGCAACAAATCTAATCCCGATCCCGGTTTGCTATACAGCAGGGTGCCGTTGTTTCGCTCTTTTAGGTTATCCGGGCCATTACTCAAGATGGGCTCAAGTGTGGGTGCCATATAATATTTTGCCAGCTGATGCATGGTAGGGCCTGGCCGGTTATATTCACCGTTATTAAATGCCTTAGTAGAAATACCATTAATGAATGTATTGAAACCCTCATCCATCCAGCCATACAGGCGTTCATTGGAACCCACGATCATGGGAAACCAGGTATGACCAAATTCATGATCATGCACTCCCCAGAGTCCGGCAGTTTTGGCTCTAAAACCACAAAACACAATTCCGGGATATTCCATTCCGCCGGGGTTACCTGCAACGGCAGTGGCTGCAGGATAGGGATATTCGAACCATTTGGCTGAATTGAATTCGATTGATTTTTTTACATATTCTGTTGAACGACCCCAGGCATTTTTACCATCGCTTTCTACCGGATAGGCAGAAATAGCGATTGATTTTTTACCACTGGGCAACACCATTTTAGCAGCGTCTATAATGAAAGCTGCTGAGGCAGCCCAGGCAAAGTCGCGAGAATTGGTAATTTTAAAATGCCAGGTAAGTTCAGGTTTGGCCACCCGAACAGCCGGGTTGGCGATTTCATCTGCACTTCTGATGATAACCGTATTTTCGCTTTGTGCAGCCTGATTCCAGCGCTTTTGCAATTCAGGGGTATACACTTCAGATGGGTTCAATAATTCGCCCGAACCCACTACAAAGAGATGGGAAGGTGCGGTAATTTTCACATCAAAATCTCCGTACTCCAAATAGAATTCCCCAGGACCCGTATAAGGTATGGTATTCCATCCCAGCACATCATCATACACACACATCCGGGGATACCATTGTGCAACTGTAAATATTTTACCGTTTTTGGTTTCCTGAATTCCCATCCGATCGGAACCATAATTAGGAGAAATAAATGAAAACTCTATTTTAATACGAACACTGGCTCCTCCCCCATTGAGTTCTTTGGGCAATTTTAATTGCATTCGGGTGTCTTCAATTAAAAAAGGAATCTCGGTTGATGTATTTTTATCACCCAATAGTTTCACAGAAGTAATGGTATAACCAGCGGCAAAATCTTGCCCTCTTCCACCATTTCGGCTTCCGGAGTAAGGAGTAATGGCCGAACCCCGAGAATCTTTTTTAAAAAGGTTCTGGTCTAATTGCATCCATAAATAGGGCAATTTTTGCGGACTATTATTCGTATAGGTAATGATTTCTGTTCCAGATATTTTATTATCCTGGTCGTTTATGCGGGCATCGATGGTGTAATCGGCCCTGTTTTGCCAGTAGCGCGGACCCGGTTCGCCTGAAGCGGCTCGAAATTCTGATCCGTTTTTGGTGAAGAAAAAGGGAGCAAAAGTTTCTGTGTAGCTATAGTTGCTGGTGGACGGAGGGCTTACTGTTTGAGCTTTTATTAATATGGGGAAAAGCATCCCTACGATTCCCATGAGCCGAATGAAGTGTTTACGCATACGATTTTTTTATATTTCATTACAATATTACTGAATTAAAAGGGGGAATTATCGAAAAAAAAGACACCCCAACCCAAGTGAAAAATTACTGATATTCAAATTTTTAATAAATTATTTTTATTTTATGTATTTTTAATAATGAATATATTATTTTAATTATTCAAATCCATGAAAAAAATACATACATTTTTGCTATTGAGTTTATGCCTTGTATTGGCTGGATTCGTAACCGGACCCGTTTATGCTAATAAAATTACGGTTAGCAATACAAAACTTACCGGAAGAAACAAGGCATCCAAATTTGTGCTGGTTCAATTCAATTTAACCTGGGATAACTCCTTTAAAACCAGCAGCGGACCAAGTAACTTTGATGCTGCCTGGGTTTTTGTTAAGTACAAAGTAGGTGATTATGGCACCTGGAATCATGCTACATTAAATAATCCTACCGGACATACCTTTACAGGCGCATCCACTTCGCAACCTGATGCAACCGGCATTTTTGTATATCGAAGTGCTGATGCAACTGGCACATTTACAATTACAAACGCCCAAATGAGATGGAACTATGGAACAGATGGGGTTTCGGATGATGCGAAAGTTTATGTAAAGGTATTTGCGATTGAAATGGTAAATATTCCATCCGGAAATTTTCAGGTGGGGAGTAGCGGACAAAACACGGGGGAATTCAGACAGGCGAATGATCTTTCCACTGGAGCAGCAACTGCTACAACATTTACCATAACGGGTTCTGCCCCCACATTACAAGGAAATAATAGTGCCTCATCGGCGCTCAATATTTCTACAAAAGGGGGTTCGGGAAATGATCAGTTAACCGGAACCACTACGGTAGCGCTAAGTGGCAGCTTTCCAACCGGGTACAATTCCTTTTTTTGTATGAAATATGAAATTACGCAGGGCCAATACCGTGATTTCCTAAATACCCTAACCTATGCACAACAGGTAAACAGAACAGCCAACCTCCCCACCAGTGCAGTTGGAACAGGAGCACTCGCTACTGCCGGAAGTTCTCGAAATGGTATAGAAATCAAAATTCAGGGAACCAGCACCGGATCTACTTTTCCCGCAGTATATGGTTGCGACTTATCGAACAATGATGTGTTTGATGAAGCAGCAGATGGTGAATGGATTGCCTGTAATTATTTATCCTGGAATGATGTGGCAGCTTTTCTGGATTGGGCAGCTTTACGACCTATGACGGAATTAGAATATGAAAAAGTAGCCCGCGGAACCGTTACCCCTGTTAACAATGAATGTGCCTGGGGCGCTGCTGCTTTTACTGCAGTTGTTTCAATAACAAGTGGAGCGACAGAAAGTGAAGCTTCCGGAACAGCCGGTGCCAATGTAACAGGAAGTGGAGCCTACACAACCGGACCCGTTCGGGTTGGCATGTATGCAAATGGAAGTACTAACCGAACTACGGCCGGAGCAAGTTATTACGGCGTGATGGAATTAAGTGGAAATGTTTGGGAGCAAGTGGTGGGAATAGGGAATTCCAACTGCCGTTCATTTACGGGTGCTGTAGGCAATGGAGCCGTAAATGCCAGTGGAAATGCAGATGCTGGCAACTGGCCATCAGCAGTTAATATCGGACTCCGAGGGGGAAGTTATAACAGTAGTAGCACATCGCTCAGGGTTTCAGACAGAAGCAGTATGTCTACGGGAGGAGCTTCCCGATTGAGTGATGTAGGTGGCAGGGGTGTGAGATAATTGGAGTAACAAAAAGTGCTCAATTGCATTATATTTTATAAATATGCAATCAATTTATAAATTGATAATCAATATATTATAATAAGTTTTGTTATAAGCAACCTATTTCCAAAACCAGTAATTTTATCAGTGGTATCCGGCTGATTTTCTGTGAAAATTAATCATGGGTTATATCAGCGAAGGAAGTAAACTGATATAAATGTGAAAAAGTTTTTTTTGAGTGTATGTATGATGGTATTCTTCTCAAACTTACATGCAAATAATATTTTAGTTTCCAACGTATCATTAGTTAATCGGAATACCAATGCCGACTATGTTTTTGTAAAATTTAATATAAGCTGGGAAAATTCATTTCGTATTAGTTCTGGAGCTGCAAACTGGGATGCCGCCTGGATTTTTGTAAAATATAAAATAGGCGACAACGGAGAATGGAATCATGCAACGCTCAATACAAGCGGACATACCATTCCTTCTAATGGGTCAAGTACTCAAAACGATGCTACGGGTATTTTTTTATTTCGAAATGCAGATGGAAATGGAACCTTCTCTTTAAACTCAGTTCAATTAAGATGGAATTATGGAGCAGATGGTGTGCTAGATGATGCAAAAATATATGTAAAAGTTTTTGCCATTGAGATGGTATACATACCTGAAGGAAGTTTTCAGTTGGGAAGTGGTAGTCAAACAGAAGCTGGTTTCAGAATTGCAAACGATGTAAGTTCTACCGGAACGGCTACTACGTACACGATAACCGGATCAGCTCCTACCCTTCAGGGAAATAATGCTGCTTCTTCAGCCTCGAATTTATCAAATCAATATGGAATTGCATTAGATTTAGGACAAACAACGAATACTGCTACGCTAGCAAATGGCTATCCAACAGGTTTTAGTGCTTTCTATTGCATGAAATATGAAATCACTCAGGGTCAGTATCGTGATTTTCTAAACACACTTACTTACAATCAACAAAGCGCCCGAACAACCATTGCACCCAATAGTGGTATTGGCTACGGGGCATTAGTATCTTTGGGTACAAATAGAAATGGTATTGCCATTCAAATTGATGGTACCAGTACCGGTAATACCTTTCCTGCAGTTTATGGGTGTGACTTATCGGGCAATGCTATTTTTGATGAAGCAGATGACGGTGAATGGATAGCTTGTAATTATTTGTCATGGGATGATGTTGCGGCTTTTTTAGATTGGGCAGCACTCAGGCCCATAACAGAATTAGAATATGAAAAAATTGGAAGGGGTACTAATAGTCCTGTAGAAAATGAGTATAGCTGGGGAAATACAACTATTCTTGGTTTAGCTTCTTTATTGAATAACAACCAGGTATCGGAAATATCCAATACATCCAATGCGAATGCAGTATTCGAAAGTAACTTCTACTCTGGCCCAGTTCGAGTAGGCATTTTTGCAACGGCAACAAGTAATAGAACAAGCTCGGGAAGTAGTTATTATGGAGTAATGGACATGACAGGTAATGTGTGGGAGCAGGTTATTAAAATTGAAAACTCAACAGGAAGATCTTTTACAGGTGCTTTCGGGAATGGAAAGTTAGCCACCAATGGAAACGCCAATACTGCTAACTGGCCTACTTATACCGGGGCTTGTAAAAGAGGCGGAAGTTGGGCAACGCAGGTCTTTTACATACAATTGTCATCACGATATGGAGCAACTTTAAATGGGTTAAACAGGGATTCGGAAACAGGCGGAAGAGGTGGTAGATAATTTTAAAACAGGTACCCCTTCCTTGAATTACAATGCTTCAATTGTTTCAACCTGACATTCATACAGGAACAACAAGCAATTTGCATTAATTTTTATACATATGTAAGTTTATTATACATTGTTAACCAATATATTATAATAAGTTTTGCTATAAGCAACCTATTTACAAAACCAGTAATTTTAACAGTCCAATCCGGCTGATATTCTGTGAAAAATAATCTTGGGTTATATCAGCAAAGGAAGTAAACTGATATAACTATGAAAAAAATCTATACTACACTGTTCGTGATTATTTGTTCGTGGAGTGCAGCTGAGGCAAATAATATTGCTGTTTCAAATGTTACATTGAGTAATCGAAATAAGGGGGGGAGTTTTGTTTTAGTAAATTTTGACCTTAGCTGGCAGAATTCTTTCAAAACGAATACAGGTGCTGCTAATTGGGATGCTGCCTGGGTTTTTGTAAAATTCAAGATAGGTACAAACGGAGAGTGGAAACATGCAACTTTAGCTACATCGGGCCATACTCTTCCTTCCGGGTGCAGTGCTACCCAAACCGACGGCCTAGGTATCATGCTATATAGAAGCAACACGGGTACAGGAACATTTACGCTTAACGGGGTTTCGTTGCGATGGAATTATGGAACAGACGGAGCTGGAGATGATGATAAAATATACGTTAAGGTATTTGCCATTGAAATGGTATACATACCTCAATCAGAATTTCAGCTAGGTAGCGGAGGACAAAATAGCGGTGAATTTCGGCAAGCCAACGATTTATCAAGTAGCGGAACATCTACCACTTTTACCATCACAGCCAGTTCACCAACCCTTCAGGGAAACAATACAAATTCTTCAGATGCCAATTTATCTTCTTACAATGGTGTTTCCTTCGACTTAGGTACTACAACGAATACGGCTACACTGGCAACTGGATTTCCTACAGGTTATGCCAGTTTTTATGCTATGAAATATGAAATTTCTCAAAGTCAATATCGCGATTTTTTAAACACCCTAACCTATAGTCAGCAAGTAAACCGAACTGCCAATGCCCCCAACAGTGCAGTTGGAACAGGTGCATTGGTAAATACAATTTCCTATAGGAATACAATAGAAATTAAAACCTCCGGTACCAGTCCATCATACCCCGCCGAATATGGATGCGATTTTTCGGGAAATAACGTGTTTGATGAATTCAATGATGGTGAATGGATAACCTGTAATTATTTATCCTGGAACGATGTAGCGGCTTATTTAGATTGGGCAGCACTGCGACCATTAACAGAATTGGAATATGAAAAATTAGGCAGGGGTACAGTTGCACCAGTAGTAGATGAATACAGTTGGGGGGATATTTCACTTACAGGGCTCACCACCATAACCAACAATCGGCAAACGAGTGAAGCTTCCAGTACTACAAATGCAAATGGGGTTTATAATAGCTTGTATGGTTCCGGACCCGTTCGGGTTGGCATATTTGCTACTGCTTCGAGCAACCGAACGCAATCGGGAAGCGGTTATTATGGCGTGATGGATTTGAGTGGCAATCTTTGGGAGCATGTGATTACAGTGGGAAATGCAACCGGGAGATCTTTTACAGGTATTTTGGGTAATGGAACACTAGATACTAATGGCATTGCTGATGTAGCCAATTGGCCAGATTATACAGGTACTGGAAAAAAAGGGGGCAGCTGGGTTACCCTGGCAGAAAGATTACGCCTTTCGGACAGAGATCAAGCCAACACAGGAAATTCGACCAGGAACAATGATGCTGGAGGAAGAGGCGGGAGATAAGAAAGTATATATTATTTACATTAGATAATTACCAAATCAACAATCGTGACGTTAGAAGATGTGAAACAAGCTATTCAAGTGCAGGCAGCAAAACATGCGGCAGAAGCAGATAGTGAGCTGGCCTATTATTTTGAACTGGAAGCTTATGAAATTATTGCAAAATGGTTACTGCAAGAAAATATCCCTACTGGAAGTTTTGCATTACCGGAACTGCTGGATGCTTCTTCTGATTTGTATGATGACCGTTTCGATTATTTTTGTGATTTACAGTTAGCTTGCATCAGCGAAACTCCCCCCTTCCCCATTGCACCTGAAATGAAAGAACTATTTTTCATTTATCAGCAGGCTTTTTGGCCGGATATGGAATAAAAAGGAAATTGATTTTACTGGTTTACATTTTGATGAGCGTTTTGGCAATTGCCTTCGATAAAGCAGTTGATACTTTTGTTTCTTCGGCATATAATTTCCATTTGCTTACCACCTCATTTATGTGTTGCACAATCGCATTGGCCTTTTTGATATGCATATTAGCAGCAACAGCTAATAAATCCTGCTTCAATATGTTTTCCCTTTTACCATTGATGCTAAGGGAATGCTGGTTCACCCATATACTTCCGGGGCGATAGGCATGACAAACATCAAAAGCGGGTGCCAGTTTCCAAATCCCATCCTTACCCATCAGGAATGAAAAATTTTTGGTATGATCGTCGCAATTTCTGGCGAGCACATTAAATACCATTCTCCGAAAAAGCTGTTCGGCATCGGTATAAGGCAGTCGCAACATGCGCATTGTTTCAAATAATTGTTCGTAGCTATACGCCTGTATTTCATTAAAATCAAAATGCCGAAGTGCACAGAAACTTTGCACATGAATTTTCCCCTGCTCAGGATCTCTATCGAATCGTCGGGTAATAAAATGTGCCCGGTCATTTTCTTCCAGCAATCTCGATTCCATCATGTTAATACCTGCATCGAGTGCCATTCGATAATACGCCATCTCCACCCTTCCATACCCATGCGTTGTACCCAACTGATTATCGCTAATACCATCAAACTTCAGCAGCCAATGCGAAAACCCTTTGGGAGCATCGGCTTGTCCGGACCTAACCTCACCCGTTGATTCATTAAAAGTAATAACAGCTTTAGCCCTCGCACCTCCGGCGGAAGTCCCCATTTTTAAAATAGCTGAAAGTGCTTTCTCCTCCTCTCCTGTTAAATGGGTAATAAATTCTTCTCTGCCGGATAAAACTTTTTGTGCAACCTGCAGTAAATCTGCCAATTCAATTTTGGTAGCTCCTGAAGTTGATTTGGGGATAACCGGTTCAAATTCCAATGCTCCCATTCCTCTTTTTCCAATGAAACAAAGTAATTCAACAGGATTCATACTGTTAGCGGGACGACCATTTTTTGCCAACCAAACATTAATTAGGTTATTTCCATATTTATCGGGAAGCACATCCGCCAACAAACCGGGCAAGCCCTTAAAAGTTGTGGTTCCTCTTAATTCCGGGAAGGAAAATATTTTGCGATTGGCTCCTTCAATGGGCATTTCCAGGGGAGCAATATCCCAATGGTGTTGTAAAAAGGCAGGGTCGTATTCAAAAGAGGCAACCCGGGCATTTTCATCCCATGCAATGGCACCAATGCGTTTGTTCCAGATATGAATAAAAGCAGTTGTGATCATTACCAATCATTGAATGTTTGTTTGCTGGCAGCTTCTTTACCCGAACGAGCACGACGGCGTTGTTGCTTTTCCATTTTTGCTAAAAGTAGCGGACTAACTGCTGTTTTTACTTCAAAAACCTGAAGTAAGGGAAGTTGTTCCAATGCGCGCAGCACTTTAACATAAGTGAGCAAAGTTCCTCCACCGCCCTTCTCAAGCTGAACAATGGTAGATCGATTTACACCTGCTTTATTGGCAAGTTGCTGCTGGGTGATATTATTTTGCAATCGCACGGAATGCACATAATCGCCTAACCAGGTTAGTAGGGCCCCATCACTTAATGCATACCATTCGGTTGTGGTTTTTGCCATGGTAAAATTGAATTGGATCTGTTTGAATTGAAAACGATACAAAAATACACATATTTGTTGTAATAAACCAACATTAGGCTAATTATATTAAATTAATGATGTAAAAAACAAACATAATTGATTATTCTAAAAATTGATTGATGATATAGAAAAACAATACTATTTGTAAAAGGCTATTATTTCCCCGATTCGACTATACCTGAGCACCACTAGAATCCAGGCATGGAGGGCTACTACTAAGGGACAAAAAAGGCCCTAAAAGTGCAAATTTATATTGGTAAGTGATAGGGGGTATTGACGTTTCTTAGCTCGCAGATGCTAGTGAAGATAACCTACTCTCCAAGACTATTGTAAATAAGTTATTTCAATCTTATGCTGTACTTAAAAGTCACGAGCAAAGTTCAAGTTTTTGCCGAAGGAGGCTTAAACGAACTGCAACGTGTCGCTTGCTGATGAAAAAATAAGAGAATGATTTTAATTTTCAATGAGTTCATTTTCATTTTTGAAATGCACTCATAAAATTTATTCAATGCGTGGCTTTATTTTCAATATTACCTCTGAGTATTCGATGAACGCATTACATGAAGTGAGATACGCCTGCATCTCATCCATATTCTCAGAATATACATTAGCACTAAACTCGTGAGCTCGTTGTAACATTTTGATGTAAGTATCACATGTACGTTGTTTCGTGAATTTCTTCAATGCCCCCATATAATCCTCTCTGAATACAGTGGGAATGATAATCTTAGACTGACCTGCTTTTACCAATTCAGCATTCATCATTACCCGAGCAATACGACCGTTTCCATCCAAGAATGGATGTACCTCACTCATAACAAACATCATATATGCAGCTTTGGCAAATGGATGATCCAATGCACAATAAAAGTCAAAGCTCTGAATCAATGTCCCCCTAACTAAATTAAAGTCTACAAAGGACGTGCTTCCAGCAAAATTATTCTTGTCCTTAAATAGACCTGGATTTTTATTTACCCTCGCACTCAGCAATATCGAATGACGTAACGATATTATTTTCAAAAAATCCTCGGGCGATGAAGGTGTAATTTCCATTTCCTTTTTATTAGAAACAATCTGATATGTTCCCAATACATCATGACTATCATCGTTTCTTGCTGGAATAGGCTTATTGGTTTGAATGATTTGTTTTGCCTCATCAATTTCAAAAACAGTTCCCTCAATGTAATTTGAAAAATAGCTTTCAAAAAAGGCGAAGTTCCGGAATGATGTAGGGGTAGTATTTTTCTCTTCCCTGAAAGGAAATTCAGTTTGCTTTAATTCACGAAACAAAGTTTCAAATAACGCTAGCCGTGCTGGATCGTAAGGCTTTCCAAATGCCCTCGCTTTTGCCAGTGGCGAACTTAATATTTTCGATGTTTTTGTCGTTAATAGCGCACTAATTAAACGGTTCAATTTTTTAAACTCCTGCTGCAAGTCCAGTTGCTCAGAAAGTACTCTTGCCTGATCCCTCAGTTTATTAATTTCTTCTTCGCCGTTTACTCGAATTATTTGCTCTAATCGTTTCTCTATTTCAGGCAAACTCAAACACTTTGATTCACTTCCTAATTTCTTAGATGCTTGCAAATTTTCCAAAAAAGCACGTGCTTTCTGAGAGGCGTATAACTCACCGGAAAATTTATTGTCCCCTTCGATCGGTGAATGGCCTTTGAGAAATTGAATGGTAATTCCAGGAAGCTTTACTTTTTTAGTATAGCTTGTAGTTAAAAATATCTGCCCCGTTTTTGTTGGCTGAAATTCAAAAGCAGAGCGATGGCTCAGCATTGTTCCTGGGTAGATCGTTCCTAAAATTTGAAAGAGATTTCTTCGAATAATACCTTCAATTGGTTCTTCTAAATTTGAAGAATATACCCGTGGTGCAATTTTTCTAATGACCCCAGCCGATACCAATTTTGATATTTGTTTAGAAATCTTAGAATCCCGCGAGCTACAGATTACTTCTTGTAAGTGAATTGGGCGATTTTTTTCCATTATCAACCAAATTTAGCACAAAATTAGCTAAATTTTTCCACTATAATTGTTTTTTTGGAAAATATTTTCCATTATAAAGCCGAAATGGAAAATTGGGCACTCATACGTGTGAGCTTTTTTTCCATTATAAAACGAATGAGAATCCTTTAAAGGTGTATTTTTTCCACTATTAACCATTTTTTGGAAAATATTTTCCAAAAAAAACTACAATTAAGTAGTAAGTTACCAGCAAGTTCAATGCCCGGTCGTAAGCCACCATGGTATTTATCCCAATCAGCCGGTTGGCAATTGAGTCCGGTATATAAACCGCCGTTGATTGCGATATTCAATTCTCAGAACAATGGGTAATCTTGCAGTTATTGGCATTGGTTTGCATACATAAAAAAATGCAAAACACTGACTGAATGATTTGCAATGTTTTGCATCTTGCTGCAACGTAGAGGGCGGAGAGAGAGGGATTCGAACCCCTATCCTATTCCCTTTACAAAACATTGAAAATCTATCATTTAGCTACCAACCACGCTTTGCTATTTCACATTGGTCTCTGATTTTACCAATCTTCTATGATAACAATACAAATCTACTTGAATTAATTATTGCTCCATCATTTTGCTGAACTTTATTGAAAATGTTACGCATGAAAATGAAAACCTTGAATTCATTGTCCCCGGTTCTTTAAAAGATAACTTCCTCTACACCAGAAATAATATTGAAGGCTATCTAAATAAACAAGAGATGGTTCCCCCCTCTTTGGTAAAGTATTTACTGGGATGCTTATTGACTAAAAATAAAATAAAAAAAAGGCAAAATCAGATTGAGGCAAAAGCAGCAGCAGAAAGGGTATATGAAAGAATAAAAAGCAATCAGTCATATCAATTTGACTGGAGATATGTTGTACCGGGAAATGAAAAAGAAAGTAACCACAATTTACTTACCATCTCAGAGATAATATTTCAGGCTTATTATGACTTTAATCGAAAGGATAATAAAGATGATGCAATCCGTTTCTTTTATGAGG
>Ga0209668_10000894_pt1 | contig 12472 bp, 13 predicted proteins | sample FrelakmetPLP11PL_FD_187150 | JGI IMG/M metagenome (GOLD analysis project Ga0209668, IMG submission 187150) | Freshwater lake sediment microbial communities from the University of Notre Dame, USA, for methane emissions studies - PLP11 PL (SPAdes)... | ecosystem: Environmental > Aquatic >... | reverse complement strand
TTTCCACATTCCACGTTTCACTTTTATCTTACGCGTCACGAGGCACATGGCTTATTCCGCATTTTCTTTGTGCCTGCCCGCCGTAGCCTTGCGCGAAGGCGGGTGCCTGCCTGCCCACCGTAGCCCTGCGCGAAGGTGGCTTGTCCCTCCACCTCTTCACCTCTTTACCTCTTTTACCTTTTTTACTGCTATGTTTTTTAACTCATGGTATTAACAGATAACAATGCTATAATAATAAGTGGACATCAGTATAAACTTCTCAATTCATCAACCTTGATAAAAAGGAGAGAAAGTTTATGGCAAAAATGAATAAACTCATCCAGGAGCATAACCATGACCCATATTTTTTGAAAGAAAATTGTCCTGATCCAGCGGTATGTGAAAAATGCAGCGTGGTATTTCATAATGGCAATTTTGCGTGGGCTGAAAAACCGCCGGCAAACGCGGCAAAATTTTTATGCCCCGCGTGCAAAAGGATAACAGAAAAATATGAAGGCGGGGTCATATTTTTAGAGGGTGAATTCTTATCAAAGCATAAGCAGGAAATTCTTAGCATTATAAAAAATACTGAAAATAATGAGCGTACCTACAGGCCATTAGAGCGAATAATTGATATTGCAGAGAACAACAGCAAGATAACTATTAAGACCACCTACGAGCACATTGCGCGCCGCATTGGAGAAGCAATACACGCAGCATGCAAAGGAGAACTTAACATCCGCTACCCTGAGGGAGAAAAATATGTCAGGGTGCACTGGCACCGGGACGAGTAAACTATAATTTCAGAATTTCCGTTGCATTTTTCCAGAAGATTCTTTCCTTGTCGGCATCAGAGAGAAAAGGCGCATTCCTGACTGCGCTGATAAGTGCTTCAAGATTAAAAATACCATCCGATCCGAATACCACGCGGCTGGCGCCAAGAGAGGCGGTCAGCCGCTTCAGCGTCGGTACCACCACCTCGCAGCCCATGACCTCCTCCAGCTGATTCAGCGTCGAGATATCGGCGATAAAAGTTTGTGTGTAAAGGCTGACGGTTATCGTATCCTCGATCCAGGGATAGCCGGAGTGGGCTATGATGATGGTCAGTTCGGGGAAGTCCACTGCGATGTCATCGAGATAGAGCGGATGGCAGTATTTCATCCGGTTGCCTTCAGAAGGCGGTTTAATGCCCATGTGTATCATAACGGGAATCTGCAGGCTTAAACATTTGTCATACACGGGATAGAGCCGCTGGTCATTTGGATAAAACCCTGATGCCGGGTTGAGCTTGATCCCCTTCATGCCATAGTCATTCACGGCCCGCTCGATGCGCTCCAGGTTTTCCTTTTCAGTCCGGTCCGGGTGAGCTGCGCTGAAACCGATAAAACGATCGGGATGAGCTCTTACAAACTCCGCTGTTTCCGCATCAGGAAGATTTGAGTTCTGACGGTCGCCCAGGAACCCGTAATCCTTCCCCAGAATAACGGTCTTATCAACGCCCAGCTCATCCATAACCTTCAGGTATTCTTCAGCAGGGAGATAGAACGGGCTGTGCTTAACAGTAAGGTGGTTGTGAATATCGATGATCATATCTATTCTCCTTTATTAATGAGGTCAATAAGGATAAAAGGTCAAAAGGCAAAAAGGTTAAACGGTTAAAAGGTTTTGCGCTTCTGAATCAGACTATTCAAAATATAAGATATTTCTTTTGCTTCTTCTATAAAATTGCCGCCCTGCTGCTTTTCTAAAAATCCAATCTCAATGGAAATATATATCTGAGTCCTTAATTCACCACAGGAACCCTTAGCAATATATAAAAAGCGTATGAATTCTTTATTTGAATCACGTTCATATCCTTCTGCAATATTAGACGGAATGGATAGAGATGAACGTGTGATTTGATCCCTTAATCCATAATCTTTACACTCTCTGAAAGCTTTAAATATTTTTAAGCATAACTGACATGCTTTTTTCCAGACTTCAAGGTCCTCAAATCGTTGACTCTTCACCTCTTCACCTTTTTACCTCTTCACCTCTTCACCTCTTTACCTCTTAAAATGTTTTATCGCCTTTTCATACGCCCTGTCAAACGCCTCCCTCCCCTTTTGCAGAGAGTCCGGCGTCACCGCAGGAAGATCCGGCTTCAGCTCTATTACCATTACCCCCTGCTGCTCTGCAAGATTCTTCTGCGCCTGGTAGTGTTCATGGCGGGCAATACTTATCGAGAGGCCGTATGCCCGCTGCGGAGAGAACTTTTTCAGTAAAAAAGAGTTGCTGTTTTCATTCAGCTCCCGGGAAGAAATATAATGGACCAAGATCACGTCAACCGGAACATGCGCCCGCAGCGCGTCAAGGGGTGCTTTATCGATCAGCCCCCCGTCCAGAAAATAGTCCTCCCCTATCTTCTTCATTTTAAACGTCCAGGGAATGGTTCCTGATGCCTGCACCGCATCACTGATATTTCCCGTTGTGAATACTTCCCGTCTCTTTTTAGTAATGTTTGCGCCGACAATCACACAGGGTGTTTTCAATTCCTGAAACTGCTTTACCGGCAGGTTGTACTCTACTAAATTCCGGAACCGCACCCCTTCCAGATAACCAAGCGAGCCCCGGAAAAGCTTCAAAGCACTCACTGCTGTTTTATACCACGGCTCCGGGTCCCAGAAGTCCTGTTTCCTGAGATTAAACAGAATAGCGCTGATACGCTCTGCGCTCAGCCCGGAGGCGGCAAATGCTGCTGCAATCGCACCGGAACTGGTGCCCGCGTACCCGACCGGCTTGATCCCCAGCTCTTCAAGTGCCTTGAGACAGCCGGCATGGGCAAAAAATCCGAAAAAGCCCGATGAAAAGACAACGCCTATTCGTTTGTTTTTCAATTCTTCTACAGTCAACTTCACCTCTTCACCTATTCACCCATTCCCTCCTCAACTCCCCAACTCCCCAACTCCTCAACTCCTTAACTCCTTAACTCCCTCTTAACCTTTTAACCTCTTAACCTGTTTTTTTTCTGACAATAAACAAAAGCACCCTTCGAGTCAAGCCCGGTGTGGCTATAGATTATAAACCCGGGCCATGTGTGCTTTTACCATACGTCGTAATGACACCCCCCTTCATCCCCCCTTGCCATAAAGGGGGGACACCGGGGGGTAGCGCAACGAAGCAGATGGGTGTTTTTCAACAGACTGTTAGATTGTAAACCCGGGCAGCGTATGCTAATATGCCATCAATCCACCAACCGCGAAGCAATAATCTGCTGTTTATTCAAAATATATGGCGCAATCACATATTATTTTGTGTATCGGAGATTCCCATACTGCCGGCTTCCCCTATTATGACCCCATGATGGGCGGCAATCCCGAGTCATCATACCAGTTCTGGCTTAAGCAGGAATTGCTGCGCATACACCCTGATGCTGATTATCAGCTCATCAATGAAGGCATGTGCGGTGACACCGCGCGCGGTATTGTCATAAGGCTTCAGCATGCCCTGAAAACGTCAGCATTCAATCTGGTCATACTTGCCGGCGGCACCAACGATCTCGGCATGATCGAGGAAGCGCAGATTTTTAACAACCTCCAGGCGGGCTATGAAGCGTGCAGGGAAAAGGGCCTTTTGGTTATCGCGCCGGGCATCCCGCCCATCCGCATTGACGGCTATGAAACAAGGGTTGAAGCGCTCAACAATAAAATAAAAACCTTTGCCGCGCGCCGCCAGGACATGCTCTTCGCGGACTGGTTTGCAGCGCTGCAGGATGAACACGGTTACCTGCGAAATATCTATGACTCAGGCGATGGGGTGCATTTATCTGTTGCCGGCTATAAATGTATCGGCCTGCTCCTGGCCCCCCTGGTAAAGAGTTCTTTCACTCAAGCAGCTGGTAACACTGAAAAGCATGTATAGGACAGCCGGGGCATTACGCCGAATTCATGGCTCACGCCATTGCGATTTCTAATCTAACTTCTTTTTGAAACCATTCATTATGTCCGTAGCCGCAGGCTTCAGCCAGCGTCATATAAACGCACCCTGAATTTTCTGGAGACATCTATGATCCCCGACCAGGACAAAACAAAAGAGCAGCTCATAGCAGAGCTTACAGAGCTGCGCCAGCAGGTCAATCCTGCCCGGCAGACAAAGGCAGAACAGGCCCTGCAGTATAGCGAGCATCGTTTCAGCTCCATTACCAGAACCACTTCAGATGCAGTGCTTATCACGGATGAAAGCGGGAAAATTACTTTCTGCAACCTTGCAGCAGAAAAGTTATTTGGCTATGCAGCAGAAGAGTTGTACGGCAAATCGTCGGATATTTTAAGGCCGGAACAATTCAGATCTGCTGCTAACAGCAATAGAGAAGCTTTTATGCGCACCGGCAGCTCACCCTTTATCGGGGTAACCATTGCAGGAAAAGCCTTGAAAAAAGACGGCAGCGAATTTGATGTCGAAGTTGCTAACAGTTACTGGAAAGAAAATGGCCGGTTTTTTTTCTGTGGTATAGTGCGCGACATTACCGAACGCAAGCAGGCTGAAGCAGCTTTACGGGAGAGCGAAGCACAGTACCGTGAGCTGGTAGAAAGCGCCAACAGCGTCATTCTGCGCTTTGACCCTCAGGGGCGCATTACGTTCTTCAATGCCTTTGCCGAACGACTGTTCGGTTATTCGCGTGAAGAAATAGTCGGCAAATCTGCAATCAACAGGATTGTGGCTGAGGTTGATTCATCAGGCAAAAACCTCGCCGCAATGATTGATGATCTTGTGAAATATCCGGAGCGCTATTCTATAAACGAAAACGAAAATATCCGCAAGGACGGCAGCAGGCTGTGGATAGCATGGACCAACAAAGCGCTGCATGATGCGAAGAGAAATACGTATGAAGTCCTGTGTATCGGCCATGACATTACCGCACAAAAAAATGCGCAACGCGCGCTGCGGGAATCAGAAGAAAAATACCGCACCCTGCTGAATGATGCAAATGATGCCATCCTGCTGGCTGATGCTGAGGGGAATATTTTTGAGGCAAACAAACAGGCGGAAGCGCTGCTGGGCTATACCGCTCAAGAGTTTGCGGGCATGAACTTTGCCGCCCTGCACCCGGAGCAGGAGCGAAACACTGTTATTGATTATGTTACCTCAACACTTCTGCCGCAGGGGGCCTGGTCACTCAACGACGTGTACCTGCTGCGCAAAGACGGCACGCTCGTGCCGGCGGATATCAGCGGCAGATTTATTGAATACGCGGGGAAACAGGTGATACTGGGGACAGTGCGTAATATCAGTGAACGCAAGGCTGCCGCAGCGGAACTTGAAAAATATCGCCTGCACCTTGAGGACCAGGTGGCTGCGCGCACCGCCGAGCTCAGCGCCCTCAATCTCCAGCTACAGCAGAAAATTGAGGAACATGAAAAAACCGTAGCCGCCCTGTGCCGGAGCGAAGAGCAGTTGCGCCTTGTCATTGAAAATGCTTCCGATGCCATCGTAAGCGCAGACAAAAACGGGAACGTAATACTGTGGAACAAGGCGGCTGAAACTATCTTCGGCTACACCGCGGAAGAAATGCTGAATAAACCATTCCTGGAAATTATGCCGGAGCAGAGCCGAGAAAATCACTGGCGGCAGTTTTCCTCGTACATGGCGAAACGCCAGCCCGGGATAGTAGTCTCACATGGGGAGCTGCTCGCACTCAGAAAAGACGGCATCGAAATTTTCACCGAGGGTTCAGCAGCAATATGGGAAACAAAGGATGGTTTTTTTATCACCTCTATTATGCGGGATAGTACCGAAAGGAAACAGGCTGAAGAGGCGCTGCATGAGAGTGAGGAGCGCTTCCGCAACCTTGCCCAGACGGCAACAGACGCGATATTTGTGACGGATGAATCCCGCAGGATTGTTTTCTGGAACAAAGCCGCGGAAACTATATTTGGTTACACTGCTGAAGAAGTGCAGGATAAACAATCCACTCTTGTGGTGCCCGACGAACTGCGGGCGCAGGACGAGGCAGACTATCGAACCATGGTTGCAACCAGTCAATCTCCGCTGATGGGCCATGTTTTTGAATCCCTCGGGCGCCGCAAAGACTGCACCTCATTTTCAATCGAGGTTTCACTATCACGCTGGCAGATAAATAATAAATTATTTTTCTGTGTGATTGTTCGTGACATCACGCAGCGCAAGCGCGCTGAGGATCTGATAAAAAAGGTAAACGACTGCCTGCTCAGTTTCTCTTCTGACCCCGATGCAAACATCCAGCTCATCATCGAGGCTGCCGGAACAATTTTTAATGGAACCAGCGCGTCATACCATAAAAAAAGAGGGGATCTTCTGCATATAGCAGCTGCCTGGAACCTCCCGGCGGAATACATGCGTGCCCCACAGCTCAGCGCGCGCCGCTTTGATGAGCTCTGCGCCCACTATGGCGACGGCCCGTTTGTAATAAACAATCCTGAAGAGCGACGGCGTATTCCTGAAAATTCCCCCATGCTGAAAATGGGCTTTAAAGATTTTATCGCCACCCCTATTACGCTGGGGGATACTCTCATCGGGAGCTTGAACATTGCATATCGGGAGCCGAAGACATTCAGCCCTAACGAGCTGAATATTTTTTCCATCCTGACAAAAGCCATCAGCATTGAGGAGGAGCGCAAAAAGGTCTTAGAGGACCTCAAACAGCACCAGTTGAAGCTTAAAAATTCTGAAAAAAGGCTCAAGGCCTTTTCCGGCAGGATATTATCGATCCGCGAGGAGGAGAAAAAAAACATCTCCAGCGCGCTGCATGACGAGATTGGATCGATGGTGATTGCCATCAGCTCCGGCCTCGCCATCGCCAAAGAAGATATTATTGAAAACAGCCTTGAACCCGCGCTGAAAAGCATCGAGCGCACTGAGACCGCGCTGAAGCAGGCGGTAGATAATTTAAAAAAGATATCCATTGACCTGCGTCCGCCGAACCTTGATATTGTCGGCCTGTCAAACGCGCTTAATAATTTCTTCCTGGACATCGAGCGGCAGACTAACATCGCCATTGATTTCAGCGCCGAGGTGGCGGACAATAAAATTGATGATGCCGCGGCAATTATATTGTACCGCACCGCGCAGGAAGCCTTGAATAATATTGTCAAACATGCTAAAGCAAAAACCGTGTCCATACGGCTCCATGAAAAGAAAAGCAATCTATTGTTTGAAATCGCGGACAATGGCCGGGGTTTTAACCCTGAGTCGCTCACCGCTTCATCAAGGCTGGCAACCAAAATCGGCATTCAGGGCATGCGCGAGCGGATTGCATCTTTGGGCGGCACCCTGGATATAGAATCAGCACCGCAAAAAGGCACCACGCTGCATATAACAATTCCTAAACGGAGGGGGAAAAAGCCATGAAAATAAAAGTTATCCTCGCAGATGATCATTCCATAGTTCGTGACGGCATAAAAGCCGTTATAGAAAAAAAGGGCGATAATATAGTAATTATCGGCGAGGCGACCAACGGCGATGAAGTTCTGAAGATTGCAAAAAAGAATCCCGCTGATATTTATATACTGGATATTTCCATGCCGCTGCTAAACGGCATTGAAACAACCTGCCAGCTTATAAAGGGGAACCCGGAGAGTAAAGTGATTATGTTAAGCATGCATGATGACCGGGTCTATGTGGAGAAGGCTCTGCAAAGCGGCGCGAAAGGTTATATTTTAAAAGAGACGGCAACCGATGAAATAATCGTGGGAATCAACGCAGTGCACATGGGCAGATACTACTTAACGCCCAAGATAGCGTCATTCGTCGTCGAGGGCTTTCTTGGCACTATAGCGGATAAAAATAATTCCTCAGGACTGAGCAGCAGGGAAAAAAGCATCCTGCAGATGATGGCGGAGGGCTTAAGCAGTAAAGAGATAGCGGAAAAACTGGAGCTGTCCCTGCATACTGTGCACGCCCACAGAAATAATATCATGAACAAACTGAAGATGCACCGGCAGGCCGACCTCATCCGCTACGCCATCAAAGAAGGCATGGTGCAGATATAGACCTCTTTGCCTTTTAACCTTTTCGCCTCTTGACCTTTTCACCTCTCCTGCGGTGAGCCGGGACTCGGGACTCGTGTCTCGTCGTTCGTGACTCGCTTGCGGTGAGCGCAGTCGAACCGTGACTCGTGGTTCGTGAATAGTGGTTACCTCTTCAACCCTCAACCCCTCAACTCCCTTTCCCCTTTTCTTTTTGCCTGCCTGCCCGCCGTAGCCTTGCGCGAAGGTGGGTGCCCTCTTAACCTCTTGACCTTTTAACCTTTTCACCTCTTCACCCATTCACCTCTTCGCCTCTTTACCTTTTTCACTCTTAACTCTCCAACTCCTTAACTCGTCTTTACCTTGACCCCTGGAACCCTTATTTTTTTAATTTTCTTCCTTTGCCAAGTGTGTAAAATATGCTATTAGATGGAAAAATAATTATAAAACAAGAAGGCAATCATGAAATGTCATGTTTGTGGAGGAGAAAGAGAAGGCATTCTCTGGATACCTTTATGTTAAAAAACAAATTTCAAGCTCTGACGACAGATCAGCATGCAAAATAAAACAAGAGGTTACACCTATGGACAAAGCAGCTTTACAAAAACATGAAATATACAACAAGCTGATGGGGCTGGAAGAACCTGAACTTGGGGCTATTGTTGACTATATTGATTTTATGCGGCACAAAAAAAAACTCGGAGAAAAAAAAATTATTAAGCTTGAAGGAATCCTAAAAGGTTATAATATCGATTTTACCGAACTGAAGAAATTCAGAGAGCAGACTTGGAAACACGTAGAAGAGGAATCATCTGGTGAATAGCTATGTTGCCGACACCCAGGCGCTGGTTAAGTTTATGTTGGGACAAAAGGTCATTAACGATCAGTGTCACCAGGCTTTTGTTGACGCCGACCGTGGCAAAGCCGTCATTATCATTCCGGCTACGGTGTTAATGGAAGTTATGTATCTCTTTGAAAAAAACAGAATCTCCGTTGATCTGCTACAGGCAGAGGAGCTTTTACAAAGCAGTAATTATCAGTTCGAACCTTTGAGCCTTGAGATACTTAAATCAGCCTCTGAGATACATGACATTCCCGAACTGCATGACCGGCTGATTGCTGCCACGTCCAGATATCTTGATGCCCCTATTATTACAAGCGATCCAGTCATCAGTGCATCAAAATTTGTCAGAACAGTAGCGTAAATCGCCTTTCAATCTGTTTTCTCGGTTTATATACATCCAAAATTGCCCTCTTTTTTATTCACCGACAACCGCTAACTGTCAACGTTTTTCCTTTTGCCCCCTCGACCCCTTTCTTCTATGTGCCTTTATGCACACTTAGCACCCGGCTTTTCATGTGACGTTTATGGGGCGTTTTTTTGTTGATGATCCGATCAGCAAATTTTTTCTGAAACTCCATGTAATATTCTATCAGTTTTGCCGGGTTGTGGCCGCACTCTTGAGATATCTGATGCCGTGCATCTCTGATTCTTTTCATTGTGGGGTCGGTTTTCATGGCGTTACTCTCCTTCAATTAATTCAAGTGGCGTAATCAGCATGGGGACATACAGATCCAGCATGGCGTTTACCCGCTTGATATGCTGAAATTCAGTGTACTTGATTTGCAGATGTTTGCCAATAGTACAGTTTGTGTTTCCACGGGTGTGTTCTTTTTCATGCACATCAAGCAACCAGAAGACACTGTGAGCCGTGGTTCGTGACTCGCTTGCCGTGAGCCACTCGGCCTTGTCTTCGACCCTGAGGCTCAGACCCGAAGGGAGCTCGTGGCCGAAAGGCCTGTCGAACGGTCGAACCGTGACTCGTGGCTCGTGAATAGTGGTTACCTCTTCACTCCTCAACTCCTCAACTCCTCAACTCTTTAGCCATTCTTATGTCTCAACCATTCTTATTGACATTCCGATATTAATTACTATAATTAACATATTAGTTAAGATTGGATAGTATAATTTAAATTAACAAAAGAAAAGGTTACATTATTATGAAATATAAAATAGCTCTTAAATACATAATAATCTTGGCAATGATACTTGTTGCCGGATGCGCTGGCAAAAACAAAACAATTACCCTGCCCACAGCTCCCATCGTCTACAAGCAGGGGCAGGAAGCGTATTTGCTGCAGCCCGGTGATAACCTCGATATCAAGTTTTATTATAACCCTGAGCTGAATGAAAACGTAACCATCCGGCCGGACGGAAAAATTTCCCTGCAGATAATCGATGAGCTGCAGGCAGCCGGGCTGACCCCGGTGCAGCTTGATGAGTCACTCACCAGGGCCTATAGCAGCCAGTTAAAGCAGCCTAAAATTGCCGTCATGGTGAAAGCATTCGGCGGCCAGCGTATTTATGTGGGCGGTGAAGTCAAATTACCGCAGGTGCTTACGGTTATCGGGCAGATCGATGCCCTGCAGGCCATATTCAATACCGGCGGGTTCACCAAGGACGCGAAACTCTCAAGCGTCATGATCATCAGCAAGGGTAAAGACAACCAGCCCTCAGCGCGCAAGGTTAATTTAAAGAAGGTGCTGAGCGGCGAGGCAACCGGCGAGGACTTTACCCTCAGGCCCTTTGACATGGTCTATGTTCCCAAAACCGAGCTCGCGCAGGCTGATGAGTTCATGGCCCACATCTATAACCTGATCCCGCGCAATGTCTATCTCAGCTTCCAGTATGAGCTCCACAAAGAGAAAATAAGCACCAGCAACAACAACAATATTCCTGCTGAGCAGGGTACTACCTACAAAATAGGCCAATAAATTTATGGACACCACGCTTGAGCCCCAGGGCACGCTGCGGGATATATTTTATATCATCTTCAAACATAAGGTAAAAATCTGCACCCTGTTCTTTACCGTGGTGCTGACGGTGACTGCCGGATCTTTTCTGATGTCGCCCACCTATGAAGCGACCTCGAAAATACTGCTTAAATTCGGCCGGGAGAATGTCTACACGCCCACCACCCCCGCGGGCGGCGGCTCGCCGCTCATCATGGACCTATCCCGCGAAGAGCGGCTCAATTCCGAGGTTGAGATGCTCACCGGTCGCAACCTCGCGGAAAAAACCATCCGCGACATCGGGCTGGAAGCGCTCTATCCGGACCTGCTGGAGAAGCCGCTCTTTTCATTCGGCGCAGCGCCAGGTCTGTCCCCTTCTGACCAGGCGCTGTTGGTGTTTCAAAAAAAGCTCACGGTTGAAGCAGTGAAGAAATCAAACATAATTGAGATCCGGTTCCAGCACAAGGACCCTGCGGTTGCTGCCCGGGTGGTAAACAAGCTGGTGGCGGTATTTCTTGAGCACCACATTAATGTCTACAAGGAATCAGGTGAATACGGCTTTTTTATTGAGCAGGTCAATCTCTGTGAAAAGAAGCTCAAAGACTCGGAGGAAGAGCTCAAGGCTTTTAAAAGCGGAAATAACATTGTCGCGCTCCAGGAGCAGAAGTCAGTGCTCTTAAAGCAGATTGCCGAGATTGAAACCGAGCTGGCAAAAACCCGGGGCGAGCTGAATGAAAACGCCGGCAGGATCCGGGCATTGAAATCCCAACAGTCAACTGGTTCAGAGCCCGGCAGCATGGGCCAGGAGACAGACTTTAACCCGCAATCAATGAGTGTCATCAGGAACAAGGTTTCCGAGCTGAAGATGCAGGAAGAAAAGCTTCTGGGCAGCTACAACGAGCAGAGCATCCCGGTGGTGAAGATCCGGCAGGAAATCGCGCGGGCGAAACAGCTGCTTGAGAAAGAGGAAAAAACCTACCACGAAAAAGCGGTGTCAAGCATCAGCCAGAACATAAGCGCTCTCAAGGCCAAAGAGACAAGCCAGCAGCAGCACCTGACAACCTACCAGGCAGAGCTCAACAAGATCAACAGCGCCGAGATGCGCCTGGGCGAGCTTGAGCGCCAGGTAAAAATAAACGAGGACAACTACCAGCTCTATTTGAAAAAGATGGAAGAGGCCCGCATATCAAACGCCATGGACAGCCAGAAACTCGCGAACATCAGCGTGGTTGACCCGGCGCTGCCGCCCCTGAAGCCGGTTAAGCCGAAAATTCTCTTAAATATTATTCTTTCAATTCTCCTGGGGGGATTTGCCGGCATCGGGCTTGCGTTTTCTTTGGAGTATTTCAGCCACACCTTCAACAAGCCTGAGGAAGTGGAGCAGCAGGCATCCCTCAAGGTGCTGGCGGCCATACCATCAATCAAACGATAAAGGGGGATCATGTATACGCAGTTTTACGGGTTTGCGGAGAAGCCGTTTAATGTAACCCCGGACCCCAAGTTTCTCTATTTAACCGCTGCGCACCGGGAGGCGCTGGCCTCCATGATGTACGGCATCACCCAGCGCAGGGGCAATATCGCCATAACCGGCGAGGTCGGCACCGGCAAAACCACCCTCATCTATACCCTGCTGAACCAGCTCAGCGACAAGGTGCGGGCGGTCTGTGTGTTCCATACCGCGGTTACCTTCGAGCAGCTATTACGCACGATTCTTGCCG
>Ga0209668_10000893_pt1 | contig 12475 bp, 10 predicted proteins | sample FrelakmetPLP11PL_FD_187150 | JGI IMG/M metagenome (GOLD analysis project Ga0209668, IMG submission 187150) | Freshwater lake sediment microbial communities from the University of Notre Dame, USA, for methane emissions studies - PLP11 PL (SPAdes)... | ecosystem: Environmental > Aquatic >... | reverse complement strand
ATTTACCCGCTTTAATTCTGCAAAAGTTAGACAAACAGGTTGTGTTCATGATGGTTCGATTCAATTAACCTTAATGGCTAATCAACGCAGTAGTTCTCGTCAGTTTCCCTTGACTGGAAATTGGGAAATAGATTGGGAATTAGCCTCCACCGCTTTACAAGAATTACGTGATGAATTACCATTATTACCAATTGATCCTTATTTAGTTTTACCATCAGGAAATCATAGCAGTCGAGAAATTAATACTGGTAAATCACTAACTCCAGAAATATTAGTTCCCAGTATCCTCGAAACAGTGACTAATTTAGATTTTACAGGGATGTATGCTGGAGGAGTTGTTATCAGAGGTTATGGTGATTCTAGCGGACAAAAACACTGGTTTGTGACTGATTCATTTAACTTAGATTATTCCTTATTTATGGCATCAGGACAAGCTGTAAAAGGAACTTTTGCCGGAAGTGAATGGAATGAAGCTGCTTATTTAGCTAAAATAAATGATGGGAAACAGCAAATAGAAATGCTATCTCGTCCCGTTAAAGAATTACCCAAAGGACAATATAAAACTTATTTTGCTCCGGCTGCGGTGGCTGAATTATTGGGTATGCTTTCCTGGGGTGCTATCAGTGAAGCCGATATTCAACAAGGTAATAGTGCTTTAGCCGCTTTATCACGTCAAGAAAAACAACTTTCCCCAAAATTCACTTTAAAAGAAAATTTTCAAAGTGGTTTAGTACCCAGATTTAATAATTTGGGAGAAATAGCTGCACCGGAATTAACATTAATTGAAAAAGGGATTTTAATTAATAGCTTAGTTAATTCTCGCACTGCGAAAGAATATAATAAACCTGCTAATGGTGCGAATGGTTCAGAAACCTTACGTTCTCCAGAAATCAGCCTTGGTAATTTGACTTTTGAGCAGATTTTACCCAGTTTAGATACAGGATTATATGTTTCTAATTTACATTATTTGAACTGGAGCGATCGCCCATCTGGCAGAATTACAGGAATGACTCGTTATGCGTGCTTTTGGGTAGAAAACGGCGAAATCATTGCTCCCATAGCCAACCTGCGCTTTGATGAAAGTCTCTATCGCTTTTGGGGTGCAGAAAATCTCGTTGATTTAACCAACTTCCAAGAATTTATTCCTGAAGTCGGAACTTACGGAAGCCGACAATTAGGAGGTAGTTTAGTTCCCGGTATGTTGGTGAACGATTTTACATATACATTATAAACCTTATCAACCTTAGATTCCCAACCATCTTAGAGGGTGTTTTAAAAGTTATGGTTAATGTATCAAATATTTTCACCCCACCCTAACCCTCCCCTTACTAAGGGGAGGGAACTGGATTTTTATTGTTACCCCCCTTTACAAGGGGAAAGGGGGGTAACAATGTGATGAAAATTACGGGATACGACTTTTCAAACATCCTCTTAAGGAGGGAATTGGGAATGACCCTTACTTTTGATTCAGAAGTTTACAGCAAATTACTTTCTCAGTCTCAACCGCGAGTTATTAAAACTTATAAAATGATGGTACAGTCCAATACTATAGAACTGGCAAAGTCAGGGGATATCAATGCGATTAATGATCTAGTTAATCAGTGGCTTAACTCATCTAGCATTATTATTAAAACAACTCTTAAACAAGATTGTCTACAGATAATACTAGAATCAGCAACAGTTCCAGAACAAGAACCAATAATTTCTCTTCTTCGTGATGGCTTGCTAAATTTATCTATTCAATCTGTGAAAAAAGTCAAAATCTATGCACGAGAAACAGGAGAAGATTTTCCAGATTGGCAACAAGAATTAGAGTTAAATTATGCATTGACGGTGCAGAAAACAGAAAGTGAGTTATCTGGACAAAAACCATCTTTGTTTAATTCCTTTTTTGGTGGGATTGCAGGGACAGCAAAAGCGGTTGGTGGTGCAGCTATAGGTGTTGGTGGTGCTGTTGGTAGTGCAGCTATGGGCGTTGGCGGTGCTGTTGGTAGTGCAGCTATGGGCGTTGGCGGTGCTGTTGGTAGTGCAGCTATAGGTGTTGGTGGTGCTATTGGTAGTGCAGCTATGGGCGTTGGCGGTGCTGTTGTTGGTGCTGCTATGGGTGTTGGTGGTGCTGTTGGTAGTGCCGCCATGCAAGCAACCCAAATTGTAGGACAAGCATTAGCAATTGTTGGTAATAATCCTGATTTACAAACAGCAATCAAATCTTTAGATAAAAGCTGGTTAAATCTTTTAATTGATCTAATTGATAAGATTGATGTGGTAAAAGCTGAGGCTGCTGTAAGAAAATTACAACAACAGTATCCAAATGAAAAACCTCCAGAAATTGCCCATCATTTGATGTTGGAAAAGTCAGTTTTTGCTGGAACAACTGGTCTTGCTAGTAGTCTTGTACCCGGACAAGCTGCGGCCATGTTTGCCGCAGATTACGTAGCGACGGCTGGATTATGGGCTGAATTAGTTTATCAAATTGCTGCTGCTTATGGAATGGATTTACAAGGTTCAGAACGTAAAGGTGAAGTAGTAGCTATTTTTGGTTTAGGCTTAGGAGGAACAACCGCTATCAAAGTTGGTTTAGGTTTCTTGCGAAATATCCCTGGTGCTGGTGCAGTGATTGGTGCTAGTTCAAATGCTGCGATGACTTATGGATTAGGTTATACTGCTTGTCAGTTTTATGAAGCAAAACAAAATCCATTAACTTTAGAAGCGACTTTGGTAGATGTTCAAAAAGAGAGCGAAAAATATTTAGAAGTTGCTATTTCTCAAACAAAAATTATGGATCAAATATTGGTTCATATTGTTTTAGCTGGTAATCCTAATAAATCATGGGAAGATATTTTACCAGAATTAAAAGCCGCTAATCTGAGTCCTGCTTCTTTGGATGAAATTGCTGCTCATATTAAATCACCACCATCTTTAGAAAAATTACTGGAGCAAATTAATAGTGACTTTGCTGTATCTTTACTAGCACAATGTGAAAAAATTGCTAATTTAGATGGGGTAATTACATCAGAAGAAACTCAAGTAATACAAGCTATTCGTAAAAAGTTCAATTACCAAAATTAATTCACTCTTCACAACCGAACAAACAGCAATTTCTGAAAGTGAGATATTATCCAGCTTTTGCTTTAAATGAAGGTTTTTACCTTTGAGATGAACATACAGGTATTTTTCATCCTGTAAATCCTTAAATCCTGGAAATCCTGATTCAGACAAAAAGTCCCTATCAACTAGAACCCGTGCATGTAATCATTGTGGGTTCATGGAAGATAGAGACTTGAAAATGAGATTGTCAAAGACTATTCAAAAACCTAACCTAACAACTCAATGTTAGAAAAGATGAAATCTTGAATAGAAATGCGTTCGGCGATTTCCGTGCGAATTTCCCGACGGTTGAGAATGTAATAATTTCCTACCTTTTCATATTCATCAGTAAAATCGCTTTTACCGCCCTTTTGAGCGCCGGTTTCCGGGTCATGATAAACAGAATTGTATGTGTGAGAAAGATATCCTTCTCCAGTGTCGTGACTGCTGAAAGTGTCAATAGTCACAAAAGTACCGTGAATTAAACGGTGAACGTGGCAAACTTCATTGTTACGCACTTTGTACTTATCTCCTTCCGACTTTCCACCAACGAAAATTTCTACTGCGCCGTTTGCTTCCGTGCTACCATATCTAAAAGTATTTGCGCCGTGAGTTTGTGCAAAAGCCCGACGGACACGGTGAACGGCGATTTCCCAAGCTTGTCCATGAATAGCTTTTTTAGCGGCTTCGTCTTCCACATTCAGAACTTCTGCCTTCATATTGGCATCAATCCGCACTTGACCTGTGATCACTTGATCATCATACTTATAAGTAATATCTGCGGTATAGCCAGGGAAATTTTCATCCCAAGTATAACGGTTTTGATAGGCAGCCTGAAAAAGTTCTTGGGCTGAGATTTGAGTAACTGTCATCGTGCTTTTCCTCTGATTACAAGTTAAAATAGCTTTTTATCGTTGCTGGTATTAGCATAGAGGTAATTATCGAGGTTCGCATAGACCCCAAATGGGTACACTTATGGCTAAAACTCTCCACGCCATTTTCCAAGCGATCGCCAATGTCCAAAATGAGCAAGAATTAAAACTAGCTCTCATGGATACCATTGGCGACCATTTTGTAGATGCACATTGGGGTATTGATCTCCTAGATGACCAATTAAATACTCAAATTCAAATTCCCGAAATTCCTGCTGTCTGCTTAGAAGCTAACCCCATTGGGCGTTATGTTGTCGAACGTCACGCCCCCACCCACGAGCAATTAATTTTATCCCCAGAAGACTGGAAAAACTATTGTACTCGTCACGAACACGTGATGACTGGTCCGATAGTTTGTAATGGTCAATTAGTGGGGACTTTAAATTTTGCTCGTGACCCCGGAAGTCAGCCCTTTGATAGTAATGATTTAGCTGATTTAAGTGCAGTTTGTTTACATTTATCAGCGAAAATGGCCACACTTCAAGCAAAACCAAAAACCTTTGCATCTGCTGGTAATTGTCCCCTGACAGCGCGGGAATTAGAGATTGCCAGATTAGTAGCTCAAGGTTTAACTAATGGAGAAATTGCCGTTAAATTATGGATTACTCAAAATTCTGTCAAGCAAGCTTTAAAAAGGATGTTCCGTAAATTAGACGTTTCTACTCGTGCGGAAATGGTAGCAAAACTACAAGAGCGATTAGTTTCCTAATAGCTATAAAAGAATGATAGAGCATAGATCCCCGACTTCTTGAAGAAGTCGGGGATCTGAGTGAGTATTCAAATATATTACTCTTTGGATACAGTTAATATCAAAATCTTTTGTTAACGTATAAACAAATACGATTATATTCTGATAATTGTCGGTTGGTTTCAGCGACAGCAACCCAACCAAGGTTTAAAATGTTGGGTTTCCCGGCATTAACCCAAACTACGGAATTATTATGCACAAATTATTAACTGGAGCTTTGAGTACAGAAAAATTGACAGTGAAAATCCCCAACTTACCTCTATCATTAGCAGGATTAAAGCTGGTACAAATGTCAGATTTTCACTATGATAATGGTCTATTATCAACAAAAATGTTAACAGAAGCAATTGCCGTTAGTAATGCTGCAAAACCAGATTTAGTTATTTTAACCGGGGACTATGTTAACACAATCGCTAAACCAATTCATCAACTAGCACCACGACTAAAAAATCTAGAAAGTCGCTATGGTGTCTATGCTATCCTGGGTAATCATGATATTTGTTATCCCAGTTCAAAATTAGAAATTACAAATGCTTTAACAAATGTGGGAATTAATGTACTTTGGAATCAAATTGCTTATCCAGTGGGAGAAAAATTACCTTTAGTGGGATTAGCGGATTTTTATTCACGAGAATTTAATCCAGAAGCAATTATGAATCAACTCGATTCGACTACACCTCGAATTGTCTTATCTCACCACCCAGATACAGCCGAAATCATGAAAAAATGGCGAGTAGATTTACAATTATCTGGTCATAGTCACGGAGGACAAATTGTAATTCCTGGAATGGGACCCGCTATGATTTACTATGCAAAAATAGTCAAAAAAATCCCCAAAAAACTTCTCCGTAAATTACCATTTTTACGGAAAACCCATTCTATATTACGCCACTGGCAATGGTCACAGGGTTTACATATAGTGGGAAATAATCAATTGTATGTCAATCGAGGCTTAGGAACTTATTTCCCCGGACGGTTATTTTGTCCACCAGAAGTTACTATTATTACCTTGGAAGTTTCTTCATAAATATTTATAGAATAATAGACCGCAGATAAACGCAGATGAAGATGGATAAATAATTTCTTCCTTTGCGCGAAACAAAAACAATATAGTAAGTAGAATAGAAAATTAGCATCAACTTGTAATTTCTTATGTCTGCTACGCCGTTTGCATCTCAGCTAGATTCTCCTAACTCCAGTAAATCTGAACTTCTCCCTCCCCTTCTAGGTGCTTCCGTGACGGAGTTAACTGCTTGGGTGCAGCAGCAGGGACAACCTGGTTATCGGGGTAAGCAATTGCATGATTGGATCTATAATAAGGGTGTGCGATCGCTCGCTGATATTTCTGTATTTCCGAAAAATTGGCGTTTGCAACTGGCAGATATTCCCATAGGTCGTTCTTCTCTACATTACCGCTCTGTTGCCCCCGATGATACCGTCAAATATCTCCTCAAATTGGCTGACGGGGAAATTGTGGAAACAGTGGGTATTCCCAGCGATAAACGCTTAACAGTCTGCGTTTCTACTCAAGTCGGCTGTCCAATGGCTTGTGATTTCTGTGGGACTGGGAAAGGTGGCTATAAGCGTAATCTTACCCGTGCAGAAATTGTTGATCAGGTCCTGACTGTGCAAGGAGATTTTCAAGAACGGGTGAGTAACGTCGTATTCATGGGTATGGGTGAACCATTGTTGAATACGGAAAATGTGATTTTAGCAATTAAATCCATTAATCAAGATATGGGAATTGGGGCGCGATCGCTTACACTATCTACTGTAGGCATCCGCGATCGCATTTTGCAAGTTGCCGCACACCAACTGCAAATTACCCTCGCTGTCAGCCTCCACGCACCCAACCAAGCATTACGAGAACAACTCATTCCCAGTGCTAAACCCTACCCCATAGAAGACTTACTCGCAGAATGTCGAGAATACGTAGAAATAACTGGACGCAGAGTTACCTTTGAATACATACTTCTCGCTGGAGTCAACGACCTACCCGAACACGCCTTAGAACTATCAAAACGTCTGCGGGGATTTCAAAGTCACGTTAACTTAATCCCCTACAATCCCATAGAAGAAGTAGATTATAAAAGACCAACCCGCGACCGAATCGAGGCCTTTGTCAACGTTCTTCAACAACAAAATACCGCCGTCAGTGTCCGTTATTCTCGCGGTTTAGAAGCCGACGCTGCTTGTGGACAATTAAGAACCACAAAAAGGTAATTTGTCATGAAAATCGTCAACTATTTTCTAGCATAAATTCCTGGTGCATAAGCCTCAATCACCTTACCCGTGCGAGTGCAAGTGATCATCAAATAATCGCAACTAGGACATTGTGTTCGGGTAACTTGACTATCAGCAATATAGTGACGTTCAGCCGCACTACCGCAATTTGGGCAATGAATCTTTTGTGATGCTTGCATTTTAAAACCCCTGAACTTAATAACTTTTAAGAAAAAGTGCAAAAAACTGTTTAATTATTGTGAATGGAAAAAAGTTGATATCTTTGGTGATTATCTTAGACTTGATAATTTTTTTTATCATCATGCCTCAGATATATAAATTTACTTTAGATGTAACTTTTCCTGGATTAGCGGTGATCCCTATAGTGTAATCCTTGAGATAGTCTTGTTTATTTTTTGGGAAAAAATAAGTTATTTTCCCATTCAAGCGTTACCAGACAGGAAAAACTGTAATCAAAGTCACAAAATCAATAGTTTTATATTTAATTAATATTTTGGACAGGCAACACACCCCTACTCCTCTTTTCGTTACAAAAAGGAGGAGTTAAGAGGCAGGGGGCAGAAGGTTATCAGTATCAACCCACATTCCGCAGATGTGACTTAGATTAAGCTGTTAGGCGGCTAAATTGTATAATCATAAATTTCTAAACTCTTGTGGCACAGGCATCTTGCCTGTCTCATTTATACAAATTAAATGCACAACAGCTTATTAGACATCTCCAGAAATTAGGTTCTCGTCTAGACAGGTTAAGGGTTTTAGATTCTTTTTTGGAGATGTCTATTGGATTTTCTGGACGCAGAGACATTAAGTTTTGCAGATTTGTAAATTATTTGTTCATTAAACTTCAAACTTGTTTACAAAATCGTCTGAAACCGCTTTAATAACTCTATTTTTTTGTTTGTAACAGTTAATTGATATTTGTTGTCAAAATCATTGTTTTAGTTAGACTCTAAGAATACAACAAAGCAATTATTCTTATGAACGCTATTTCTAACCTCAATTTGAAAAGGTCAACTTGGCAAATAGCCATGCTATTGACTTTGGGCTTTTGGCTTAGTGCTAGTCTAGTTTTGGATTGGGTAATTATGCCTAGTCTTGCCGTTGCTGGGATGATGAATGAAGCAAATTTTTCTACGGCCGGTTATGTGGTTTTTTGGAATTTCAATCGCCTAGAATTATTGTCTGGTGCTGTGGTTTTAACTGCTGTGTTAGCTATTAGCAAAACTAAATCTAATTGGCCTTTGGGTAGCATTGCTTTATCTGGACTTCTGATAATAATCGTATTCCTAGACACTTATTTCTTAACTCCCCAAATGTGCGCTCTGGGGGCTAATTTTAGCTTACTCGCTCGTGATGCAATGTCACCAGCAATGAATTTATTGCACAGCGGTTATTTTCTGTTGGAAGCCTTGAAGGTGGTCGGAGGAGGTGTGCTTTTAAATTGGTGTTGGCGGGAAGCTTAAAGTTCAGAGTTTTTGGCTTTTCGAATTATTCCTCGTCACTTTTGGGTAATAATAACCGGATGGCGAGGATGGCAAAACCGACGGCAGCGATCGCTTTTAAAATGCGTGTAGGTAAAAATTGGGACACTGCACCACCAGCCAATGCGCCCAGGAGACTTGTTAATACTAAAGCGCCCGCTGTACCAAAAAATATCGCTTTTCGAGATTGTCCCTGTCCAGAAAGTGCGATCGCTGCTAACTGACTTTTATCACCCAATTCTGATAAAAACACTGTTACAAAGCTTAGTCCTAAAAGATGCCAGTTCATAATTCCCTAATTCACAATCTTTATAAGTATTAACCCTGAATCACATCCCACACCAGCATCAGAGAAATTAACAGCAACATCACCCCGGCTGATTTCTCGACGGTTTTCGGGCTGAGTTTTGTGGATATCCAACCACCTAATAATACTCCCAATAAGCTAGTAGTGATCAATGCTACTGCTGAACCCAAGAAAACTACCCAAGGGGCATGGGATTCTGCACTCATTAATAAGGTGGAAAGTTGGGTTTTATCACCAATTTCTGCGAGAAAGATAGTAATAAAGGTTGTCCCAAAGACCATAAATACAGATTCTTTCGGTTGGGGATGATCCTTAACTATAGTCTGATGTAACTGGCTTTCAGTTGCCGATAATTGGGAAATGCTGACAGGTGGAGTATCAAGTTTCACAGGCGCTAATATTGTCTCTAGGTTGTTTTCATATTCTTTTCATTTTCTCATATTGTTGTCATAAATTGCAACTGGATTTGTTAGAATATTTAGATATAAACACTTCCAGCGCGATAGCCTTCGCGGAGCGTCCTGGAGGGAACTAGCACTGCTGCAAACAAATCGCTACAGACTTAAGATAGAGAACAAATATTAAGTTGTGGCATGACTAAACTTGGTAGTGCCAGTATCCAAAATTAGAATAAGTATGAACACATTACCTATTAATCTTGACGATTTAATCCACGCTCGCTCAGTTGAGTCCGTAAGGAGAGAATTTAAGAAAACTTGGTCACACCCAATTTCAGAAAGTGTACTGCATAGTATTTGTGCTTTTGCCAATGATTTTTTCAACTTAAATGGTGGGTATATAATCATTGGTATCGAAGATAAAAACGGTCAGCCTATTCTTCCTCCTCATGGACTAGAAGGAGAAAATTTAGACGAAATTCAGAAATGGATTCGTGGTAACTGTAAGCGAATTGATCCAGAACATCAGCCAGTCATTTCTCCTGAAATATATCAAGATAAGCAGATATTAGTAATTTGGGTATCTGGGGGAGATGTTCGTCCATATCAAGCTCCAAAAACCTTGAGTAGTGGGGACAGAGCCTACTATGTTCGACAAGGAAGTGAAACTGTTGAAGCTAGAGGTGATATATTAACTCAATTAATGCAAATGGCGGCAAAAGTTCCATTTGATGATCGTCGTAATTCTGCTGTGTCTATTGATGTAATTTCTCCAGCCCTGGTTAGAAATTTTCTATCAGATATAAAGAGTGAATTAGTTGCACCTGGTAATGTAATTCCCGAATTAGATTTATATCGAAATATGCGAATTACTACACCAATTAATAGTCATGAAGTGCCAAAAAATGTAGCCTTATTATTCTTTGTTGATGATCCAGAGCAATATTTTCCTGGGGCAAGAATTGAGGTTGTGCAATTTGGTGATGATGCAGGAGGCAATTTAATAGAAGAAAAAATATTTCGCGGACCATTACATCATCAACTTCGTCAAGCTTTAGATTATTTGAACAACTTTAGTACAACGATGGTTCGTAAAGTTCCAAATCAATCAACGGCTCAGAGAACTGTCGCTTTTCCTTATGAAGCTATGAAAGAAGCTTTGGTTAATGCAGTTTACCATCGTAGTTATGATGGGGTTCAAGAACCAGTAAAAGTTTATCTTTATCCTGATTGTTTGGAGATTATTAGCTATCCTGGACCAGTTCCAGGCATTGAAATGAAACATTTTCAACTAGGATTAAGAATTCCTTCTGTTCCCCACAGAAATCGGAGAATTGGAGATTTTTTAAAGGATTTACATTTGGCAGAAGCTAGAGGTACAGGTATTCCGAAAATTCGCCGCAAGATGACAGAAAATGGTTCTCCAGATCCCAGCTTTGATTTTGATGAAACACGAACTTACTTTCGCGTAATATTACCAGCACATCCACAATATATAGTTATTCATGCACTAAGAGAAAGTTCTCATTTATGGGCTGTAGGTGAACGACAAAGAGCTATATTAAATTTAGAATCATCCCTCAGTCGAGTTCCAAAATCAGGAGCATTAATCGCTCAAATTATTGAATATAAAACATCATCGGGAGATTTTATTGCCGCAGAGAAATTATTTAGGGATATTGAATCTGACTTGACTATTATGGATCGCCATTTGCCTTACACTGCTATGGCAAAAATTCTTTTAGATCAAAGAAAATTTAATGAAGCTTCAGTAATTTTAGAACAAGCTCCTTTACCCATACAAGTTAGTGATACAGTAGAGTTAGCAATTTTATATAAACGTGCCAAGCGTTTTCAGGAAGCTCACAGAATTTTTGCCGATAATTATGAATTTATCAAGGATGATCCTAAGTCTCTTCAGGAGTATGCCCAAACTAAAATTAATCTCTCGAAAATAAACAGAGATATGCACACAAAAAGACGATTAAATCGGGAAGCTATAGAATTACTTCGTCGTGCCATTCAATTATCTGATGATAAAGTCAGAAATGCTTGGTGTTGGTTTGATTTGGCAAAAACATTAAATTCACTACGGGCATCTGAAACTGAGATTCTTCAAGCTTATAGCAAAGCGATGGAACTATTGCCTGATGAACCTCGTTTTCGAGAATCCTATGAAGCACGCAGACGGAAAAAAGATGATGGTTGAAACCCACAGCTTAATCGCTCTGCTTATACTCGTCAAGAAGCAATATCAAGCAAATAACAGTATTTATTTTTCGCATAAAGATTATTGATGAGAATACGCGCTTAATTAATGATATTAAAAAGTAATCTAAAACAAAATCTCTGATCACAACCTTGAATGCTAAAATACCCGATATAGAGCGAATTGAAGATATTCATATAAGAAGTTCTTTTAGGTTCTCTATATAATTGCTTGTTAAGAAAAGTAAGAAGTATGAAAATACAGAGTTTTAAATTCAGTAACAATAAAGAAAATTGGCACATTGAGGAAGTGAAATTTGAGGATCTAAATTTACTTGTCGGTGGTTCTGGAGTTGGAAAGACAAGAATTTTAAGAGCGATTCATTTGATTTGTAATGTTGCAAAAGGAAGAAATCATAATTTAGATGATTTGGAATGGAGTATTAATTTTTCTCATTTAGAACAATATTATAGGTGGGAGTTAAAAAGTTCTTCAACTAAGAAAGAAGAAATATTTTCAGATGTAAATGAGTCAAAACAGACTGAAATTGTGTATGAAAAATTAGTTCGATATGATGGTGATTCTGAACTGGAGATAATTCTCCGCACTATTTCAGATTCAAAGTTCAATAACGAAAAATTACCCAAGTTGAAAAGAACTGAAAGTGTAATTACTCTTCTTTCAGAAGAAGATTTGATTATTCCAGTAGGTGAAGCATTTGGGCGATTAATATTTTCCTTTTTAACTCTTCAGGGACGGAGATATATACTGACAGTTGATGCTGATAATATATTTAATACATTATTTAATGAAAGGGAAGAACTTTATAATAAAATGGATATTTTAAAGTCTTCAAATAAAAAACTTTCTGTCCAATATCCTACTAACACTGCACCAGTGATAAAGGCTTTTTATTTGCAAAAGTTTTCTCCTGAAATTTTCAATGAAATTAAAGAGTATTATATTGATATTTTTTCAGAAGTTAACGATGTGAGAGTTAGTAGTGAGAGAGACAAAGATGGTGATTTTATGCTATTCTTTGAAATTCAAGAGAACGGTTTAGAAGACT
>Ga0209668_10000892_pt1 | contig 12492 bp, 12 predicted proteins | sample FrelakmetPLP11PL_FD_187150 | JGI IMG/M metagenome (GOLD analysis project Ga0209668, IMG submission 187150) | Freshwater lake sediment microbial communities from the University of Notre Dame, USA, for methane emissions studies - PLP11 PL (SPAdes)... | ecosystem: Environmental > Aquatic >... | reverse complement strand
TAATAGCTCCAACTGGTGAATTAATTGTGACACCGGCTGTTAAACTGGTTGATTGTGTAATAGCTGCTTTATCAGTGTAACTAATTTTATCAACATTAAGAACATTTGCGTTAACTGTTCCAAAAGTTTTTGAGGTAGATGCAGATTTTGACATTTTAATATTTCTTGTGATGTATTACAAGAAATTAATTTTCAGAATTACTTTTTTACAATAGCTTTTATTTTTTCTTCTGTAACAAAAACATTATTTTTTAATATACTTTCAGTTAAATCCTCAACAGATGTTCCATTTAAATTTGTTTTATTAAGTTTTTCTGATAATTTATTAATAATATTTTCCTTCTTGAATGTTTGAGGAATCTTTTTATCATATAATTTAATTTCACTACCACCACTTACTGATAAACTGCTCATGTTATTGTCTTGCATATACTTTTTAATACCTCCTTCTAACTCCATAAAACGCTTTTTTAGTTTTGTTTGATTTTTACGAAGGTCACTTAATTCCTTATGAATTCTAATATATTCGCTTAAAGTTTCATTCAATCCACTACTGCTCATACTACTATTTCTACTATATTATAGAACTTTAAATAAAAAATGAATAACAAGCGACTTTATTTAAAAATAAAATTACATTTAGATTAAGTTAGGTTAGAAGTAAGTAAGGAGCAGCTAGGATGAGTAATAAAAAAACAAAAGATATTTTATGTGACATTTACATACCACAAACACAAAAAGCACTTTTTAATCAAAAATGTATAAGTGATATTAAGAAATTTGTAAAGGATAATTTATGTAGCACAACAAAAGATTACCAAAAAATATTATTCTTAAATGGTCCTTCTGGATGTGGTAAAACTGCATCAATAAATGTCTTATTTAAGAATTACAATATTATTAACCTTGATTCAGATAATATAAGAGTTATTGATAATATAACAGATATAGTAGCTGGTGTACCAGCATTTGATTCGCAAAATTTATTATATTTAGAAAAAAAACCATCAAAATCACATTTAGGAAATCTTTTATTAATTAAAAATGCTCAACATTGTGAAAAATCATTATGTACATTTATTGAACAATTGTATGTAAAATGCAAAAGAAATATTCCTATAATTATTAGCAATGACAAACAGTCATTTCGCCAAAAATTCAAACAAGACTTCCCTATTACATTTGTAGACTTTCAAAAACCAACCGTAAAAGAATTAACACAATTAATAAATACTATAAACACAGATCATAAATTTGGATTATCAGAAAGTGAAATTAGTAAAATAATAGAAACATCATTGTTTGATATACATCAAATATTTCATATTTTACAATACATTAAAATAAATAAACACATTGATATTAATTGTATAGATAATCTAAAAAAGGATCATGATATTGATTTATATGATAAATTACAATATTTATTTGAATTTGATCAAAAATACGATTTTCAAAAATTAGATGATCTAACAAATGCGGATTCATATGTCATCAGTAATAGCATTTTTCAAAACTACCCAAATTTATTTATACAACAACCACATGAAAACAATGTAGATGATATTGAGATTATTAATCAATTAGATATAATGTCAAATATAGCTGATACATTTTGCAATCATGTAGATGATTGTTATGAATTAAACAACATTGAATCATTAAACTATAACAGTTACAATGTTACAAACTGTATTCATCCTCTGTATAAGATTCATAAATACAAAGAAACACACTGTGCAAAAGTAAATAAATTGGATCAAAACAATATTGATTATTTTAAAAATTTCAGTTATAATTATCTTAATAGTTTTGATGAATTAAAATCACTAACACTCCTATCAAATAACAATTTACATGGTGTAAACGAAACTGAACATAGACACATGATACATCACAATAAAACTGATTTATGGATTCTCATACAAGCTATAATAGATTACATATCAAATATTAATAAAATACTTGATATTAAAAAAAGAAATGTTCAAGTTGAAGAATATTTAAAAATCATAAAAAAAGATGAAAGTATAACAGCACAACTCCAATTTATAATTGATATAATATGGTCTTATTCACTTTTTGAAACAAATGATAATATTAATAAAATAAAATACAAACAAGAGGAAATTTCAATTGATATTAGAATTTTCAAACGATTTATTAATATATTTTCACTATCAAATACTTCAAAATTAGTAAAAATGCAAACTGAAAATGTAATAAAATACCAACTTACACAGAAAATAATATCTATGCAAAATGAAAAAATAATAACAAATAAATCACATATAGAAAACTTAACTTATGATTTATGTGATATATGGAGTTGTATGAAAATTAAATAAACTCCACATGGAGTTGTATGAAAATTAAATAAACTCCACATGGAGTTGTATGAAAATTAAATAAACTCCACATGGAGTTGTATGAAAATTAAAAGTTAAGACTTAAATTCAAATTTTCCAAACACTTCTTAGCACAATCTTGTTCACTTGCTGTAACTTTTCTACCAATTCCTAAACCTAAAACATAACATCCATTTTTTTTGAATTCCATTAATTTATTGTATATATCAATATATTGTTCATTTGATTTGTAATATTCAAATAATGCAACATTATATTCATATATATTTTCCTGAACAAGTTTATCCATCTGTTGCATTTGTTCATTTGAAAATAACAAAATACGTGTAAACATAATTCTGTACAATGGACCTTCCTTTATTAAATCAACATATACAGGTGTCTTCCATTTCAATGATTGATAATATCTTTGCAAACTATCTTTGAAATTATCATTTTTACTAATTAATTCAGAAAAATCAATAATGTTTTCAATCACATTTCTAACAAAACGATCAGCATAAATATACCCCTTTTCACCAAATTCTTCTAATATAGCACCCACAAATGATTCAAAACAATCTTCATAATAACTAGGTGTATTTCTACCGCGTTGACTATCTAAAATAGTCTGATTTTCAACTTGTAAACTTAACAACATAAATTTTTTAAATCCTAAAATAACACCGATTTTATGCAACATACTACACTTCTCAATTTTAATTTTTAATTTTGTTAAAAAACCCTCTCGTTCATTAGGAAAACGCTCATACAAATACCTACCCATAACTGCTTTCAAAATATGATCACCTAAATATTCCAAACGCTCACTTGATTCCTTTGGAATATAATTAATATACACTTTGTTTATTTTATCACAATGTTCATTTTTTGTATTCAAATAATTTTGAACAGACTGATAATAACTTTCATGTGTAAATGCAACTCTGAATGATTCTAAATTATGAACCTCCAATTTAGAATCATTATCACCGATATTTCCAAAATAATTTAAAATTGTCTCAATATCATCTTTTGTAATCAACTTATTAATAGGATTATCCATTTTGCGTGTTATTTGTCAATTAACTATTGTAATTTTATTGATTTGTATTTTTTTTTCAATTTAATTTCTCTTATAATAAATTTTTATTATTTATTATAATAAATGAATAATCAAACAACGTTTTTCATTTTAATTGTATGTGTTATTTTATATTTCCTATATGTTTCATCAACATCTGAATCAATTAATTCAAATTAAGCACTTGCAACTGCTACAGCCTTCTTTGGGAAATGGGGTGAAAGATATTTTTGTAATTGAAGATAAGTGTATACCAAAGGTGATGTCTTATCGTTCTTGTCCTTTAATTCAATGGGTTCACCGAATAATGCCTTTAAAGTACTATCAGGCATGATTTCTCTTCTAAATTCTGGATTTTGTAAGTTATGTTCACTAATATAAGTAGTGATGTATCTGGTTACATCAGTTCTAGCAATTGGATCTCCATTTTTAACACCAAATTGACCAAGGAAGTTGTAAAGAGTGTCAGAAACAACAACTGGTGAAGCAAAACCAGATGGCTTTCTAACAACACCGTCTTCACTAACCCTCTTCTTTTTTTTATTCTTAGAAGCATTCTTTAACTCAACTTCGTGATCCTTTTGTAATTTTTTAAGTTCTTGAATTTCCTTTTTCATTTCATTCATTTGATCTTGTCTAGTTTTAATTAAAGCTTCAAGACGTTGCTTAATAGTCATAGTAACTTCAGCAGTTTCATTTTCAACTGGTGTAGCTACAACTTCAACAACAGGTGTTTCTACAACAACTGGAGCAACCTTAACTTGAGCAGCCTTAACTGGAGTTGGGGTAGGAGTTACTTGGGCAACCTTAAGTGGCATTTCCTTAGCTGCAACTTTCTTAGTAGTAGTGTTCTTAGTAGTTTTAGTGCTCATGTTTTTTAAAATAATAACAGGAAAAAAAAAATCAATTTTTACGCACTACTCGATGATAATTAATTAATTAATTACTGATTTTAGTTAATTTTATTTAGTTAATTTTATTTAGTTAATTTTATTTATTTATTTAATTAATTTAATTTCTTTTATTAATAATATATAAAGATAAATATTTCCACAATGCAAATGCAAAAAATTTTCAACCTTGTTATCGCCATTATTGTTATTATCGGAGCTATCAACTGGGGTGCAGTTGCTGGATTTAACATGGATCTTGTCCATATGATCACTCCTGGTCAAGCTGATATCGAACGTTACATCAAGATGGCTGTCGGTTTAGCTGGTATCTACCATGCTTACCAACTTTACAACGCTGTTTCAGCCGAAGCTGAAAAATCAGCTTAAAAACACCCATTTCTCTTTCTCTTTTTATTAATTTAATCAATAAACATGTAACATGTGTATGTATTAAATTAATTAACAAACTAATAAATTCGATTACACAAGGTAATCTTGGGAATTCGATTACACAAGGTAATCTTGGGAATTCGATTACACAAGGTAATCTTGGGAATTCGATTACACAAGGTAATCTTGATAAACTAACAAACAAGTCTTATCTTCATTAAATGTATATCCATATGAATTTAGTAACTGTTTATAATATAATTTTTCTTTACTATCAGTCTCAACTTCCATTTCATCAATATCAGAATTAACATCTTCATCTGTTACATCAGCACCATCACAATCAATCTCACAATCAATATCACCACTAACTACATCAACTATATCAACTATATCATCAACATCAGCTTCCATATCAGCATCACCTATTTCACTATTACAATTACCAACTTCAATTTCACCATAATCATAATTATTATAATCAACATTTGTCATTTTATTTTGGCGTACATTCAATTTCATAACAGTATTTAATCTAAAATATACTGTATTTTTGTTATATGTAATTGTTTTTTTATCAAAATTATCGATATTATAATCACCTAATTTAGAATAATATTCTTTAGTAATTTTAGAAATAGTATAATTAATATTCATATTACTAGGAATTAACTTAATTTTATTAAAATAATCATGTTGTTTTGATTTTATAGTGTCATTTAATTTGTTTTCAATCAATTCTTTACATTGTCTTAGCATTAAATCACGTTTTTTATCAATATCATTTAATAAATTCCTATTTTTTTCCATCAAATTAATACCATCGTTTATACTTTTTAAAGTATCAGGTGTAACATTTGATGTACATAAATTAAAAAAATAACCATTTACATTTTTTGTATATTGTATATTTTTACCAATAAATAATTTCAATACATGCTCCTTTTCCTTTTGATTTAATCTTGAAATTTTATTAATTAAATTCTTTACATTTATTGTAGTATTTTCTACATTTTCATTCATGTCTGACATAAAATCAACCTCAACTTCGTCTGTAATAAAATCATCCATGTTAATTTAATTACATTGTCATTAATTAAAAATTCGATTTTTAGGATAAACTTACAATTTTTTTGGTTAATTAGTTAATTTATAAAATTTATATTATTACTCATTACATAATGAATAATACATCAACCCCTGTCAATTCTAGTAATATACATAATACAAATGTTGAAAAAATAAAACTTGAAGTTGATAATATGTTAGAACTTCTCAAAACAAATGTTTTAAATTCAGAAACAGTTCTTAAAAAAAGATTTGAGTATTTATTCAAAACATCACCAGCATTATTTAATTTTATACTAAAGAATCACAAAAACAATCCAGTACAATTTAAAAAAAATCTTGATACAATGCTTACCTTGATATTTAAAATTCAAACATCTGAAATTTCACAACATGATGCTTCTGTTGTTGTAGGAAAATACATAGGTGAACAATATATTCCACAATTACAAGAATAAAGCTTACATTTATTAGTTATTTGATTAGTTATTTGATTATTTATTTGATTATTTATTTGATTATTTATTTGATTATTTATATAAATAACATTTATTTATATAAAAATTACTAAATAACATTTATTTATATAAAAATATCACCAAAATTATTTAAACACTTGAATTTCATCTTAGAATACTCCTAATACTCCTAACATTCCCAAATTTGTTGGTATAGATACCATTCTCACAGTCGTAGTAAGTGAGCGTGTAGGTGTTCTTGAACTCAATGAAGTAATAGCTAATCGTGTAGTTCTTGTAGTAGTAGTTTTTGTAGTAGTAGTTTTTGTAGTAGTAGTTTTTGTAGTAGTAGTTTTTGTTTGTGTAGTTCTTGTTTGTGTAGTTTTTGTAGTTGTAGTTTTTGTAGTAGTTGTAGTTTTTGTAGTAGTTGTAGTTTTTGTAGTGTAATTATAAATACAACTATTCATTTTATTTGACCATTGTTTTGCTACATGATAACTAAAATTATTTTCAGAAAATGGTTCTTTGCTATATGCATCACATAAGTCGGTTATTTCACCACCGCGTGTATAATCATACCATCCTGAACCAATACCAGGATCTGTAACAGCTTCGATTAATTCATGTGATGAAACATAGGTTGTAATATCGAATTCAGTAGGTGCCCATTTACAAATTGTATTACATGGTGGTGTTGTATAATCAGGCATTAAACCATAATAAAGATATGTATTCTTATTATAATACTGAGATAAATCAACAATTCCATGATAAGCACAAAAAGCGTCACATGATTTACCACCGGATTTTGTAATAGAAATTCCTGGAGCGAGATGTATAGCATAATAAATATTTCCAGATGGAAATGGAATTCTTCTATATTTTACTAAATTTTGTAATAAAGGAATTAAATCAACATCATTATCAATTTCAGATTTTGGATTTACATAAGTATAACTTCCGATAAAATTACCTCTACCAATACGTTGAGTAGGTGTATTATATTCACTTAACCAATCCATATATGATGAATTTACAATGTTTTTATAAAATGTATTTATTTCATTTTGAATCGGTGTTTTTCCATAATATATAGTAAAAACTTGTACATTTGAAATAACAGGTCCTCCAAAATATTCCAACATTTTAATCTTTGGTGTTTTATCGATAGTTGTTCTATTAAACTAATTGTTACTTGAATTTCAATTATTTTATTATACATTTGCGTTTTATTAAAACAAAAAAAAACAAAGAAAATTATACATACAATGGATCCATCTTTAACAAACTCAGAAAGTACTGATTTAACAATTGAATCAAATACTGGTAATGAAAAAATTTTAGATGCAGCTATGGACTCTTCAGATGATGTTATGAGTTTTTTAGATAACGCCATTAAGAAATCTAAAAATTTAAATCGTAACAAATTACAAATTGAGCTTGAGAAATGTATGTCAACATTAAATGAATATAAAAATGAATGTGTAAATTACAAAAACACAATAGAACAATTAACAAAGGAAAAAACATTACATATGGAATGTAGTGAAAAATTAAAGAATGAAGTACAAAAATTAAATTCACTTAATGATGATCTTAATAAACAAAACGAGAATCATAAAAATTCTATTAATAATGAAAAAAATATTAATAGTAATTTAAAAGTATCATATGAGACTCAAATTCAAAAATTAAACAAAACAAATGATGAATTAAATATGAAATTAGAAGAACATTCTACAACAAATAATGATTTACAAGTTAAATACAATGAATTACATAAAAGATACACTGATTTAACAACATTGTATTCTAAACAAACAAGTGAATTAGAAATGTCTAGAAAAAATATTAAACATTTAAATGATGAATTAAATACAGCATGTTCTAATAATAAAACATTACATGATGAAATTAATTCTATTAAAAACGAAGCAGTTAATTACATTACTCAAATTGAACAATTAAAAGAACTTGCTATTGTAGCTAGATCAGTTCCAGTAATAACACCAACAGAACCAACTGTAAAAGTTAGAGGAACACCTGTTACTACAAAAGCACCACGTCCAAAGGGTACAAGAGGATTACGTGTTAGTAACCGTCAAAGTAACAGACCATTAAACAATTAAGAAGAGTCGTATATATGTTCATCACTTTCATCTACACCATTACTTTTTTTAATTTTATTAAGAGATTTTTCATCTGAATTTCCATTATCAGAATAAAAATATTTCTTAACAGAATCAACTGATTTATTTTTTTTATTGTCATCATGTGTTTGATCGTGACTATCTTTATGTGTTTGATTGTGACTGTCGTTGTTACTGTCGTTGTAGTAACGTATAGTGTAATCGAATGGAATTAAATTATAAATAGTATTTTTAACAGTATTTTGGATACTTCTTTTAAATTCCAAATTAACATTAACACTATTCGGATTTTCATATAAATTACATGCTATATTTTTGAAACATTTAGTAAATAATAGTTTAAGCATGTCATCTGATTTTTTATAAGATACTTTTTTATTCAAAATCTTTTGCAAAGATTCCTTTATGTAAATATAAATAGCAGTATTTAAATCATCATATGATAATTTGTATTTTTTATCAATGTAAATATCAAATAGTGTTATACCTTTATCAATTTGTTCACCATGTAAATCCGTATCAAAAAGTAATTGTTGAAAGTCCTTTACAACAGTGTAATTTTCCTTTAATTTATTAAAATATTTAATCATAAAGGATGAAAATATATCATTGAGTTTTACACTATAAAATGTTAAAATATTTATTTGGAGATCATCGTTATCCATTTTAGTATTTATATTATATTATTTAAAAATAATTTTTTATTGTAACTTCCACAATTTTATTTTAAGATTCAATAATATAAATAAAATTATGTTTACACAATCGCATATCCCTTTTCATATTTTTGTAGCAATTTCTACCATATTATTTTACTATTTATTAAGAAGATACAGGACGACTAATAAGGAGTCCGCTACATCAAATGACAGGACGACTAATAAGGAGTCCACTACATCAAATGACAGGACGACTAATAAGGAGTCTGCTAGACCAAATGACAGGACGACTAAAACCAATATATATTTATCAATGTATATACCTGTGGTATTATATATTGGGTTTTATATAACAAAATATATAAATTGCGGTAAGAGTAATATTGTTGAAAATGCGATTGAACAAATACTATCACCTGGGTCAATAATGTCTGATTTGTATCAATCAAGTATTATTGTGTAATTCTTTTTTAAAAATACTTTTTTATTGTTTAATTACAATATAAAATGGATGATTATTATAAATCATATGATGATGCTGATTATTCAAATGTATTAAATAAATACGAATTCAGACAAAATAAAAAATCAAAATCTGTGTACCAGGAATCTATTCAATTAATATTAAAAAATTACATTTCAAAATTCACACCATATGATAATGTTTTATTATATCATGATGTAGGTGTTGGTAAAACATGTTCTGCTATTACAATTGCTGAAGGATTTAAGGAATATGTTACTAAAATGAATAAAAGAATAGTTGTATTGGTTAAAAATCAAAATATTGAGAAGAATTTCATCAATGAATTGTTATCTGATTGTACAATGGGATATTATTCTATTATATCTGAAGATGAACAAAATAAATTAAGACGTTTTATTAATAAAACCTACAATATTTTAACATATGGTACTTTTGTAAATCGTGTGTTAGGTACGAAAGTTGCTACTGAAAAGGGTAGAAAAGATGATAGAAAAGAAAGTAGTAATGCAATAGTTAATTTAAATAACACAATCATTATAGTAGATGAAGTTCATAACATTACTAATAATGATACTTACAAAGCACTTTATAAGGTTTTAAATAATAGTTTTAATTATCGCTTAGTATTATTAACAGCAACTCCTATATTTGATAATCCAAAGGAAATTGTAGAAATTAGTAATTTATTAAATATTAAAGAACGTAGTAAATTATTACCTATTAGAAATGAATTGTTTGATAAAAAAAGAAAGAATCCTATCATGTATACTTTAGATATTGACTATTTAAAATTAAAAACACCTATTACATATATCACAGAATACGGTAAGAAAAAATTAACAAATGCATTAAAAGGTAAAATTAGTTATATTAGTTCAAATATCGAAACAAATCCAAGAAAAATAGAAATGGGTAAACAATTATTAAAAAAAGAAGGTTCTAAGAATGTTATTTATTGTGAGATGTCTGATTATCAATATAAAATTTACAAGGTAGCATTGAAACTTGATTTACATGAAACGCGTGAAACAGGTACTGGTGTTGATTTGGAAAAAATTTTAGCGAATGAGAATATGGATGTTTCTGAAGATTCTGAAAATTTAAAATCAAGTAGTTTATATAAAAATTGCAGTGATGCTTCTACAATGGTATATCCTAATGAATTATTTGGTAGGGAAGGTTTTGCTTTGTTAAGCAATGATAAATCTATATTAAAATTACCAGAATTGGAAAAATATTCAAGTAAATTAGCAACATTATTAAAAAATATTCAAAAAAGCCCAGGTAATATCTTTATATATTCAAATTATGTTAGCAACGGTGGTGTTAATTTAGTTAAAGAAATGTTATTACAAAATGGTTTTAAGAAATTCTCACAAAACAATCCTAATCCTAATTCATTTATCATCTTTGATGAACAAACACATGCTGAAAAAAGAGATAAATTAAGAAAAATATTTAACAGTGAACAAAATAAACACGGTGACATTATTAAAATAATCATTGGATCACCTATTATTTCTGAAGGTATTACTTTAAAGAATGTTAGACAAGTACATATCTTAGAACCAACATGGAATATGAGTAAAATTAATCAAATCATTGGTAGAGCAGTACGTAATTATTCACATAATGATCTACCAAAAGAAGAAAGAACAGTACAAATTTATAAATACATCAGTGTTTATTCAAAAGACACAAATGGTATGTTTATTGATAAGGAAAAATATACACTTTCTGAAGAAAAGGATAGATCTAATAAAATAATAGAAAGATTATTAAAACAAATAAGTTTTGATTGTTTTATACACAAGGATCGTAATAATGCATATTACAATCAATTCCAAAAAAATTCAGCTGAATGTGATTATCAAGAATGTGCTATGCAATGTACAACAGTTCCTCCTAACCAAACTGCTTTATCAAAAGTAACTTATAACATTAACATTAAAAATTTTGAAAATTATGCTATTAATTATGTAAAAAATAATTTAAGAGATATGTTTGAGGAATATTTCATATGGAATTTAGATGATATAATTGATAGAATAAAAAGTATTGATGAAACTATTTCATTGGAAGTTATTTATACAGCATTAGATGAACTTGTCAGCAATAAGAGTTTATTACTTGATAGATATGGTAGAGAAGGACATATTATTTGCAAAGGTGATTATTATATTTTTAATCCTACAAATGTTGATATAGATAGTAGTATATATGCTAAAATATTTGACTTTTCTACATTCACCAATAATATTCCATTATTAGATTATATCAATAAAGAAAAAGGTGTCTCTAAGAAAACTGAAGAAAAGGAAAAAGTAGTCGTTCAAAAGGAACTTACTAAAGAAGAAATAGCATTTAATAATAAAATCAAAGAAAAATATCAAATATATGGAACCTTTAGAAATAAAGAAAATGTAGCAGATGATAAATTTAGAATCGTAGATACACGCAAATTAACAAAGGAAGAATTAGCTGATCAACGTAAAAAAATAACAGGTAAAGCATGTAGTAGTTTCTCCAACGAAGATTTACAAGATATTGTTAAATCATTAAATATAAAAGATGAAGACATTATTTCATTATTGAATATGAAAGTTGATCAAAAATCTAAAAATTTAATCCAAAAAATTAAAAATAAGGATTTTTGTAAATTACTCAACTTGTATTTACAAAAAAATGACAGAATCATGAAATAAATTACAATTCTACAACAGTTTCCATATCAGTTTCTACTATTTCATTTTCTACTATTTCAGTTTCTACTTCTATTTCTGTATTATTAACATGATCTTCATTTTGAGTATCATTGTCATCTGATTCTAACATAAACGCATTGTATATTTTTTTACTCAATGCTTTCCCTAATTTTCTTTTATTTGTTATTTGAATATTGGATAATAAATTCTCACCCTCTATTACACTACAATTATTATATGTATTTATTAA
>Ga0209668_10000891_pt1 | contig 12497 bp, 13 predicted proteins | sample FrelakmetPLP11PL_FD_187150 | JGI IMG/M metagenome (GOLD analysis project Ga0209668, IMG submission 187150) | Freshwater lake sediment microbial communities from the University of Notre Dame, USA, for methane emissions studies - PLP11 PL (SPAdes)... | ecosystem: Environmental > Aquatic >... | reverse complement strand
TATGAAATCTTAACCTAATTTTCTTGTGATGGAAGTTATATATAATTTCTGAAATTTAGTGATTACTTGATTAATAGTGGTGGGCATTGTTAATTATTTATGATTAACATAATTAGCTTCAGGGTGTCACCCCTCTCAAAACTGGATGAACGAAAAAATATTTTTTTGTCCGGGTGCCCAAGGTATCACCACATTGGACTTATCGGGTCATATTAATACGTTTCATTTAACCTTGAACTACCATTAATAATGTTAAAAAATACCATAATATACTGATATTTATGGCAGACAATACGGATAAATCCAGAAATCTGGCAGCAATAATGGATAAGGTGGGAATTAATTCAAAATTAAGAGTGTATATCGGGGATAGTGTTACTCTCCACAGCTACGCGGCACCGGGAGTGCTTATTGGTGCAATAATGGTAGACTATGCACTTGAACTCCTTGGAGTGACACCGGAAGAGAAATTATTTGCTGTCTGTGAAACACCAAAATGTCTCCCTGATGCCATCCAGGCAATCGCTCACTGCACAACCGGGAACAAACGACTCCAGGTATTACCCATAGGTAAGTTTGCAATAACCATGAATATTAGTTCAAAAGAGGCAGACATAGAAGCAGTTCGCGTTTTTGTTGACTCGCACAAACTTGAAAAATATAACATAATCAATACGTGGTTCATCAATTCACCCTCATTTGACAGGCATACAATGGCATTATCCCTTCAGGAGGAAATTTTTAGAGCCGGGCGGAATATCATGTCTTTCGAGTGGGTTAAGGTGAAAACATCACAAAAAGCAAAATGGAATTCCGTTACCTGCCCTGAATGTGGAGATATGGTTCCGGATTACATGCTCGAGAACAACAAGTGTGCAGCATGCGGTTCGAAGGGATATTACGAGAAAATAAAAGGATAATTTCTCTTTTTTATGTAAAAAGTGATTCTGGGATGGATATCCGGTCAGGGGCACTGTAGATCATCATTCTCGGTGGACGTGCGAACCCCGCAAGCGTCATATTCACCTGGCGGGCCAGGCAGATCCCGGTTGAAAATGGCGAGGTATTGCTCACTAACATGGGGATCCCCGCCCGGTACGCCTTTGCCACCATCCCTGCAGGTAATCGACCGGTGCAGACCATGAAACACCGTGAAAGGTCCACACCTTCGATTAATGCCCTGCCTACCGCTTTATCAACCGAATTATGCCTTCCCATATCTTCCATCGCAGATTTAATCTCTCCATGGTCATCAAGGATCACGGTGCAATGAGTACCCCCGGTAATTCTCCATGTCTTTGCGAGATGCTGTATTTTGATCATCGCGTCAAATATCGTTTGCAAATCTACACGGTAACCATCAGGGAGTGGTCTCGTCAAGGATTCCCAGGTCGTTTTTACACCGACACACCCGGAACTCCGGATTTCAGTAGTACGTGAAGATGCATCGAACGCAGGGTTATCCGTAGTCACAAAGATATCAGGATGTGCGACGGTCACACTGGTGATATCATTAATTGAAGAGACAAGGCCCTCACATATGCAATATCCATAGGCATAGGCATTCAGGTCTTTTGGTGTGAGAGTCAGGCTGGCGACACGGCTCCCGTTGAGTAACAGATTGACGCTATCCTCAACAGACACCTCAACCCATGTTTTTTCAACGCCATGCTCTGTGATATCGACAATTTCATATTCGCGTGTAACTGTGTCATTGTTATGCTCATCCAGACTTGAAGATTGGTTAAACGAATTTTCCATTGCAGACCTCTTGCCAGGGGATTACGGGTATTCGGGCGGATTTAACAGGTGATGCTTAATGCCGGTCGGATAACCGCTACCTATGATTTGTATAACATGTATTTTAAATGAAAATAAATGTAATTTACTGAACTTTTACGGTCAGGATAAAAATACAGGGCGGCCTATCCCCCAGTAGTAAATCAATATTAGTTATAAATAGAAAAATATTTAGTATATTAGGCTAACATATAGATCGGGCATCTCATTCGTGAATAAAATGCCATGATCACACACATCAGGAAAACAAATCACGAGGGAGATTGATCTACGCAATTGAGATCAATCGGCCCACGATATCATAGGCTGGGGATTATTGGAAATCATCTTTCCGGCCTGAAAAAGCCCGTGCTTATTCACCGGTTATGGGGGACCTTATGGGAGGGACAGTATCTGCTGGGTCCTTCCCCAAACATTAAAAATCCTATAAAGCATTCATCGATTAAATCCCTAAAAGACATGAAGGCATTTTTGATGCATGGTTTATTTTGTTCTACTGATATTGGATAAACCCGGGCAATGATAAACGACTTTTATAAAATGTAATATATAGTTATGATTAAAATAATTAATACCTATCACTTAACAACATCGAGTTGGAAAGGAAAGGTTATCGGGCATAGCGAGTAAATTCATAATGATCACGTTATGGTTGAAGAGAATTCAGGTAATCCTCCAAATCAAAATCACAAATATCAAGCAAAAATTTTTAAAAATATGGGACATTATTATTTTAGAAAAGAGGATTACGAAAATTCTATTCTAAATTATAAAAAAGCACTTGAAAAAGATCCAAAATACACAGATGCATGGTGTAATCTGGGCTTAGTTTATTTTAAAATTGGGAATATCGAAGAAGCTAACAAATGTCTGGATAAACTCGATTCCTTAAAAAAAGGCCCAAAATATTAGTAGAGCAGATCAACCTGAATACCAGGGAGACCCTTCTCGGAGCCTTGGTTAATTAGAACCTGGGGGTTAAAATTTAAAAAAATTCCATCCGGATACGTTGGGAGATTTTCGAAATATTCCATAAAAATTCCCCCTTCAGATCGTTTTCCCTTGTAAAGCCGCTCTGGTCTGAAAGATTTTTCAATCTGCCGCGGACGTCCCAATTTTATTAAAATATAAATAAATATATTTGATTTGTTAATTAATTGGTATTACTAATTATTATATGAGAAAGAAATAGTTTCATAATCCTTATTAAAGAATGGCACTCCCGCTGATCATGCAATTTCCCAGTCACACCCGCAGTTTCACTGAACTACGGGAAAATATGGACGCCTATGGGATCACTGCTGCCCTGCAGGAGCAATTTACACGGTGTGTCAACTTTCATACAGTAACTTCACCAGGTCTCTTTATCGGTGTCTTCATGGTGGATTATGCACTTGAACTCCTTGATTACCAGCAAGGTGAAAAGCTGTATGCGGTAACAGAGACCTATAAGTGTATCCCCGATCCTGTCCAGGTCATTGCCGGATGCACGTATGGAAATCATCGCCTGCAGGTTTTGCCGATTGGTAAGTTTGCACTGACTATGAACCGGCCCTCAAAAAAGAAAGTCGTTACGGGGGTCCGGGTCTATGTGGACACGAGTAAACTGAAAAAATACCCGATTATTAATGCGTGGTATACACACAGTACCTGGTTTGACAGCAGCGACAAGGTTTACCCCCTGATTGATCAAATTCTTACAGCTGGTCGCAATATTCTCTCCAGTCAAAAGGTCGAAGTAACTGTACCTCAGAAGGAATCGTGGAAATCTGTGCCTTGTTCCTCCTGTGGGGAGATGGTTCCCGACGTCACACTGGAGGAAAATCACTGTAGGGGGTGCGGCTCAATGTCCTACTATTCGGTAGTTTCAGGAAAATGAAAGTCCCATATTTCGAGAATTAGGAAATAGCTATCCAATATATTCACTGTCAACGGTGTATTATGTAAAAAAAGGTTAATCAACTCCTACCATCACTTCGGATGCCTTCATGACCGCATAGACCTTGGATCCTTCCACCAGGTTCATTTTTTCTGCGGAATGTGTCGTGATTGATGAGACAATTTCATTTCCCCCGGCAATGGTAATCACAACCTCTGTGCTGACCGGGCCTTTTTTGATTATCTTCACAGTTCCTGGGATTTGGTTTCGTGCACTGATCTTCATAGTCCTCACCAAGTATACATCTGGCTTATTACATATATACTTAACAATTGTAGAAATAAACAATAAATGTTTTATTCTATTCTCACCTATGAAATCAATGATATTATGAGATTTCAAAAAAGGAACCTGGTGATCAGCGTAACAATTTGTATCATCCTCTGCATCGCTCTTACATTTGCAGGATGTACATCTTCCACACCAGCACCGGTAACAACAACACCGGCACCAAGATCCATCGTAACGACCTCTCTATCTACCCCGATCATAACTGCAGTGCCTACAACACAGGCAGCCCCAAAAACACTGATAGCATTTACTGCAGCATCATTAACTGGTGCTTCGGATAAGATAGGTCCGGCATTTTCTAACACTTCACCCGGGACTACCGTCAAATTTAATCTCGACGGAACACAGGTCCTGAAACAACAGATCGAACAGGGTGCCAATGCAGATGTGTTCATATCTGCCAGCAACACGTACACAAATGGCCTGAAAAGCGAAGGGTACCTCATTAACAGCACGGTCAAAAACCTGACATCGAATTATATTATCGTAATTATTCCAGCAGGGAACCCGGGGAACATTCAATCACTGGCTGATCTCGGCACACCCGGGAAGCGTATTGCAATGGGGACCCCTGAAGTCCCGGTTGGCGTGAATACCCGGCAGGTCATTAATAAACTCACCAACAGCACCTACAATAAAACATGGCAGGAGAATCTTAACAAGAACCTGAAGACCCTGGAAACCACTGAACCTGGTGTAGTTACCAAGGTAACTTTGGGAGAGGTAGACGCAGGATTTGTGTACGAGTCCTCTTATAAGGCGGCAAAAGAGGGTACCCTGAGTGCGATTACTATTCCGGTGAAGGATAATGTCCTCCAGATCTATACTATCGGAATCCTCAATAGAACGGCCGATAAAGTTGCTGCCCAGAACTTCGAGGATTTCATGCTCTCGGCCGCAGGCCAGAAAATTCTCTCTGATTTCGGATTCCGTCCATCCGGGTCCTGATCCGGACAATATTTTTCATACATCTTTAAAGTATCCTGAACCCCCTGATACGGGAATACGACTCATCGATGACACCAAATTTCCGGATATCAAAATCATTGGCTCTTGCGGTCGCAGTTATTAGTATTGGACTAGTGGCAGCGTATCTTGCTCTCCCTATTCTCGCCCTGTTCTTTCATTCCAATCCTGAAATGTTCATTTCATCCCTTATGGAGCCAAAAGTAACTGATGCTCTGGTACTGAGTCTGACAACTTCAACGATAGCCATGATTATTATCGTTATTGTCGGGACACCAGCGGCCTATTTTCACTCCAGATTGGATTACCCGGGTAAAAGTATTGTAGATATCCTGATTGACCTCCCCCTGGTCCTCCCCCCTGCAGTTGCCGGCCTGGCTTTACTCCTGATGTATGGGCGTATGGGTATGTTCGGTCAATACCTGCATTTATTCGGGATTGATATTGCCTTCACAATAATCGCTGTTATTATGGCCCAGATTTTCGTCGCTTCACCGTTTTACCTGAGGCAGGCAAAAGCCCTGTTCGGGCAGCTTGACCCGACCTATGAGCAGACAGCGAGGTCTCTCGGTGCCTCACCGCTTTTTGTTTTCGCAACGATTGTACTGCCACTTACGTTTGAAGGCCTCCTTTCAGGGTTAGTGATGACATTTGCACGTGCCCTCGGTGAATTCGGGGCAACAATTATGGTTGCCGGTAACCTGCCCGGGGTCACGCAGACGATGCCTCTTGCCATTTACGGTGCGATGCAGGGGGATTTCGATGTTGCCATCACAATATCCATACTCCTTGTGCTGATATCATTCGGAATTATGGCCATCATCAGTATCCTCACAAAAAGGAGAGGTTTACTTGCTTGATCTTGCAGTATGCAGGCAATTGAGGGATTTTGAACTTTCAGTTAACCTTACGGTAAAACCTGGGGAGTTCCTCATCCTCACCGGGGATAACGGGGCTGGCAAATCTACCTTGTTAAACATGGTAGCCGGCTTTTTGACCCCGGATCACGGGTATATCAGGGCAAATGGAAAAACAATATTCGATGCAGCCAGTGGTATCACTATTCCTCCGGAAGAACGCCAGATAGGCTATGTTTTTCAGAATTCTGCAATTTTTCCCCACCTCACGGTAGCTGAAAACATTGCATACGGATTACGGGCCAGGGGTATGGACAAGTCCGTGCGTGATAGAAAAGTAGCAGGGTTAATCGAACGGTTGAAACTGGTTCAACTCATGGATTACAAGGCTAACAAGCTTTCCGGAGGGCAGATGCAGCTTGTTGCCCTGGGAAGAGCAATTGCAATTGATCCGGTCCTACTGCTCCTTGATGAACCATACCGGGCCCTTGACAGTACGGTATACCCAATTGTAAAGGACTGCATACAGGATATTGTACAATCATCCGACATCCCCTGTATCCTTGTGACACATCAGGTTTCTGACAAGGAACCCGCAAATAGCAGGATCTGCAGAATACAGGAAGGAAAAGTTGTTGAGCCTTTTACTTTTTGCCATACCAAGGTTAACCGGAGTAGTAATATTGATCATCATGATTAACAGGTCCTGGAAGAATCAATTTTTATATTAATCATATATAGTTAACAAAAACAGAAAAAGAAACATATTTAATTTAATTACACCAATAAAGATATGGCCACATCAAGGATATGTGGTTAAGGGTAATCTTTGGAAAATGTAGCGTGATGGGTTCTTTCCTAACTTATCACGCTACATTTTCCAACAGCACCAGCTGAAAATTAATGAACTTTTTCGTATCTTTCCTTTGGATTTCGCTTCGAAGTGTAGAAATTCTTATACATCCCAGACTCTACTAAAGGATTAAAGAACAAACAGAAGAGGAGGGGATAACGGCTATGAAAATAATCAATATTATCGGACATTCCTGTTCAGGAAAGACAACCTTCATCTCAAAACTTGTTGTGAAACTGAAGGATTTGGGCAGGGTTGCTACAATAAAGCATCTGGGCCACCATAATTTCAGCCTTGAAAAAGGAAAAGATACCACGGTTTTTTACGAAAGTGGTATTAGTATCTCTGCCGGGATCGATTCTGAAAAAACCGTACTCTCTATACGGAATAATGACCTGGTTTCAGTCCTTGATCTTCTTGCTGACCGGGGGATTGATTTCACTGTTATTGAAGGGTTCAAAACAGTCGGATTACCGGCTGTAGTAATCGGGGACCTGGATTCAGAAAGGGTCCTGTTCAGGAACCCCACCCTGGATGACATAATAAACGGGCTGAACCAGTTTCCGGAATATTACACATTGAAAGGTCTCGAAGAAGGATTAAAACAGGTGGAATTTAACCCAACCAACAGAAATCCGAATTACATTTCAAAGACAGGTCAATCATCCCGGGGCGTTATAATGGCAGTTTCGATTCCTGCAAAACTGGCTGAAACGCAAATTTCCTCGGGATTTAAGACCTTCAGGAAGATTATTACTGAGGTCTCCAGTGAAATATCAGATGAATTTCCGCTGGTGCGGGTATCTGCCGGGATTAGGAACTGTTGGAATTTTTCTACAGATTGCGAGTTTCTCATTGCAGTGAAAGCTGAAGATTTTGAGACGGCATCATTTGTTATTTCCGCTTTTAATGATTGTATATCGAGAAAAACTGATATCCGCAGTACCTGATCAATCGGGAATTATAATACTATCAATCTATGAGTTTTTTTTCTTATTCTGGCGCGTCATATCAGGGTACCAGGTCACGATTCGTAGAAATATACCATTAGATTGTATAAACCTCTGGTTTCAACAGAAATTTGCTGGATTTATCTTCCTTGATTTTTCGTAATATCCTCTCATTCCTTAATGTAGATCAACTTTGATCATACTATCAATGGTGTCAATTGCTTGTGAAATAATAAAATTTTGGGTTAACTAAATATTATTAATTTTTTATTATTAAATACTAAAATTTAAGTACATTTCAAGGCGACACCTATTTCATATGATTTCTGTGTGATATCATGGCTTTTGCAGTACATGTAAATTCAGAACGGTGTACCGGGTGCAATAATTGTGTTGTTGCCTGCCCGGTCAATGCACTCGAGCTCTTTTCGCTCGACCCTGTCACCAAGGAGAAGATTTACGAGGTGCAGGATGGAATCGCAGTCAGCCTGGATTTCAAGGCTGAACTCTGTGCCGGTTGTGGTGTATGCGTCGAGGCCTGCCCATATGATGTGATCACCCTCACAGGGAGGGGCGACAGCCGATATATGGCTCATACATAATCAGCCCCATATTTTGGATTAAATACCAAAAGGGCTGAAAAGATCAATTTCCTGAGGAGATATAATTGACAAACAAGATTACACTCAACATGATCACATGCCGTACCATCCAGCAGGGTGTCGGCATGGAAGCAGGCAAGACGTCCCAGAAATACTTCGATGCCTGCACCATCATCCATATGCACCCCGATGACATGAAAAAGCTCGGGGTATGGAAGAATACGAATGTCCGGGTCACGAGCTCGGCTGGCAGCGTTATCGTAAAGGCAGTTGAAACCCGTGAAGACCTTGTTCCCGGGCTTGCCCACATCCCGATGGGTCCCTGGGCGAACCGCATTGTCCCGGGTTATACGTATTCAACCGGGGAACCATGTTTCAAGGGATTCCCGGTTGAAGTTGAAGTCGCAATGAACGAACGCATTATGGGCGCTATTGAGATAGTACAGGACGCCTGCGGTCTTATTAGGAAGTGAGGAGCTATGCCAAAAGAAGTAACTGATGTTATTTGTCCTTTCTGCGGTACCCTGTGCGATGACCTTATCGTAACCGTATCCGATGACAACAAGACAATCCTTGGTGTCAAGAACGCCTGCGCTATCGGCGCCGAAAAATTCAACCACCAGCGGCTCCCCGGCCGGGTCAAACGCCCAAGAATGCGACAGGCTGACGGCTCCTACAAAGAGATCACCTACGATGAGGCGATTGACTGGACCGCAAATATGCTGGTCAAGTCGAGAAAGACCCTGATGTACGGCTGGGCATCTACCAGCTGCCAGGCCATGAGCATCGGCCACGACATTGCCGAGAAGGTCGGCGGTATCGTCGACAACTGTGCAACCGTATGCCACGGCTCCTCCCTGATTGCTATCGAGGATGTCGGGGTTCCAAGCTGCACGCTTGGTGAAGTCAAGAACCGTGCTGACCGTGTGATCTTCTGGGGATGTAACCCGGCTCACGCCCACCCACGCCACATGTCCCGTTACTCCATCTTCCCCCGTGGTTTCTTCACCGTCAAGGGCCACAAGGGCAGGAAGATCTATTGTGTCGACTGCCGGTACACTGACACAGCCAAGTGCTCCGACGAATTCATCCAGGTCCAGCAGGGCTACGATTACGAGCTCCTGAATGCATTCCGGACCGCAGCCCGCGGGGAGGCATTACCAGACACCGTTGGTGGGGTCCCAAAAGAAAAGATCTACGAGATCGTTGAGGATTTAAAGAATGCCCGCTTCGGTATCATCTTCTTCGGTATGGGTCTGACCCATTCCATGGGCCGGAACCACAATATCGACATCGCAATCAACCTGACCCGTGACATGAACGACTACACAAAATTCGCGATCATGGCCATGAGAGGTCACTGGAATGTGACCGGTTCGGGACAGGTCCTCGGCTGGCAATACGGGTTCCCGTATGCCGTTGACCTCTCCAGGCGGGACCAGGCACGCCACCAGACTGGTGAAACGACCTCCGTCGACCTCTTAAACCGGAGCGAAGTAGAAGCCTGCTTCTATATCGCAACCGACCCCGGTGCACATTTCCCCATCGATGCGATGATCAGCAGCTCAAAGAAACCGACCGTCACCGTCGACCCTCATATCAACTGCACAACCGAGATATCGGATATCCACATACCGGTCGCAATGGTCGGTGTTGAAGTCGGGGGATGCGCCTACCGCATGGACAACGTCCCGATTGAGACTCGTAAGGTGGTTGACCCGCCAGAGGGTGTACTCACGGATGAGGAACTGTTGACAAAGATCAACCACCGTGTGGACGAACTGCTTGCCAGGGGAGGTGCATAAATGTCTGAATATATCATAAGAAATGGCCGTGTCTTTGACCCGGTCCAGGGCATCAAGGGCGACGCGAAGGACATTTTCGTCAAGGACAACAAGATTGTTGACAAGGTAGGGTCTGGCGCAAAAATCATCGACGCCAAAGACAAGACCGTTATGGCAGGTGCCCTCGAGGTCCACGCTCACGTGGCAGGACCCAAAGTCAATGCCGGCCGCTGGTACCGGCCCGAGGACAAGCATTTCGACTCCCACAAGACGGCAGGTATCACCAGGATCGAAGGTGGCAAGTCAATCCCGACAACCTTCAAAACGGGATACGAATACGCCCGCATGGGGTTCACGTTCGCCATGGAAGCGGCAATGCCACCGCTCTATGCCCGCCATGTCCACGAGGAGATCCACGACACCCCCATCATCGATGAGGCCGCACTCCCGGTCTTCGGCAATAACTGGTTCATCCTCGAGTACCTTAAAAACCAGGAGATCGAGAACACCGCGGCCTATATCGCCTGGGTACTCAACCAGACCAAGGGATATGGGGTTAAGGTTGTAAACCCCGGCGGCACCGAAGCCTGGGCATGGGGACTGAACTGTCTTTCCATCCACGACCCGGTCCCTTACTTCGATATCACCCCGGCAGAGATTATCACCGGCCTGATGGCGGCAAATGAGTATCTCGGCCTGCCGCACTCGATGCATCTCCACCAGAATAACCTCGGCAACCCTGGCAATTACACGACCACGATCGATTCCTTAAAGCTTGCAGAGGGCGTCAAAGCGAAGAATAACTTCGGTCGTGAACAGGTTCTGCACTCCACACACCTCCAGTTCCACTCGTATAAAGGTACGAACTGGGGAGACTTTGAGTCCGGCGCGAAGGAAGTCATGGACTACGTCAACAGGCAGAAGAACCTCACTATCGACACCGGTAATGTCACCCTTGACGAGACCACCACGATGACTGCGGATGGTCCGTTTGAGCACCACCTCAACAGTCTCAACCATTTAAAGTGGATCAATGTTGATGTGGAGCTGGAAACAGCAGCGGGCGTCGTACCATTCATCTATGACCCTGACAACGCCGTCTTCGCCAGCCAGTGGGCAGTCGGACTTGAACTGGCACTCTATGCAAAGGACCCGATGCGTTGCTTCATCACGACGGACCACCCGAATGCAGGACCGTTCACCCGCTACCCCCGTGTCTATTCGTGGCTGATGTCCAAGAAGGTCCGTGACGAGCGGCTCAACACGTTCAAAAAAGCCGACAAGGTCATCAGTGCAACCACTCTCGCGAACATCGACCGCGAGATCACGCTCTACGAGCTGGCAGCCATGACCCGTGCCGGCCCGGCCAAGTGCCTTGGCCTTTCCAAGGACTACGGTGGCTTAAAACCAGGCATGAACGCCGACATCGCCATCTACAACATCAACCCCGACAAGTTCCCGTCAACCGGGCCTGAGATCGAGAAGGCATTTGCCAACGTTGCCTACCTCTTCAAGGACGGCAAGATCTGCGTCGAGGAAGGGAAGGTCGTCGATATAGGCAAGAAGCACACCTTCTGGGTGGACGCAAAAGTCAATCCGAACAAGCAGGTCATGCATGATGTCAGGGAGAAATTCCTCCGCTATTACAGTGTGAACGAGAATAACTACTCGGTCCCGGAGAGCTATGCACCGCACCAGCACATTATCAGCGTGGATGCAACCCAGGCGTAGGTGAACAGACATGAACACGGTTACACTCACAGTAAAAAACGTACCGGAACTCTACCTTGAATGCGAGAACGTCAACCCGGACGCCTTTGCAGGTAAAACCGCCGACGAAATCGCAAAGCTTGGCGGCTACCAGGGTAAGGAGATCTCAACACTGGGCGATTTCTTTACCATTACTGGTGAAGCAGGCGCAACGGCAGCAGATACGAAGATCGTCATCAACGGTGACTGCACGAAGATGAAGTACATCGGGGCCAAGATGAGCGCCGGGGAAGTGGTAGTAAACTCGACTACTGACATGTACACCGGCAGCTGGATGAGCGGCGGGAAACTTCTTGTCAAGGGAAATGTCCACTCCTTCTGCGGTCTCGCGATGAAAGGCGGGGAATTCATTATTGAAGGTGACGCAGGTAACTACCTCGGAGCTGCCTATCGTGGTGACTGGAGAGGCATGAGCGGCGGAGTCCTTCGTGTGAAGGGGAACGCCGGGTCTGATGTCGCGACATTCATGACCGGTGGCGAACTGATAGTCGATGGGGATGTCGATATCCACATCGGTACCCACATGGAAGGTGGCAAAATCATCGTTAAGGGTAATGCGAACCGCCGTGTAGGGGGCCAGCTTGTCAAGGGCGAGATCTATGTCTTTGGCAACATCAGCGTCATGATGCCAGGTTTCAAACCCACGGGAGAGGTTGACCTCGAGGTTGACGGAACAAAGGCGAAG
>Ga0209668_10000890_pt1 | contig 12502 bp, 5 predicted proteins | sample FrelakmetPLP11PL_FD_187150 | JGI IMG/M metagenome (GOLD analysis project Ga0209668, IMG submission 187150) | Freshwater lake sediment microbial communities from the University of Notre Dame, USA, for methane emissions studies - PLP11 PL (SPAdes)... | ecosystem: Environmental > Aquatic >... | reverse complement strand
CCATCAGTGATCAATTATCCCTTATCAAACAATTACCCATTGAGGGTTTGCATATCGATTGTTGCACAGCGCCTGAACAACTATCTCACTGCTTAGAACAATTTTCAAAAGATAAAATTATTTCTTTAGGATTGATCAATGGTCGTAATATTTGGCGCGCCGATTTAAATGAAATATTAACTCAACTACGTCCTATTCATAAAGTTTATGGTGATAAATTATGGATAGGGAGTAGTTGTTCCTTACTGCATACACCGGTTGATTTAGATAACGAAACTAAATTAGATCCCGAAATAAAAACATGGCTTGCTTTTGCTAAACAAAAATTAGCTGAAATAGCTTTATTATCTCGTGCTTTAAATGCAAATGAACCCGCTATTACGGATTTGTTGCAGGAAAATCAAATCGCTTTACAAAACCGAAAAACATCACCGCGTATCCATAATCACTGGGTACAAAATAGGATTAAATCCGTCAGCAACGATCTTGCCAAACGCAACACGGATTATAGTTCGCGTGCCAAACAACAAAAATTAGCGTTACAATTACCTTTATTACCCACTACGACTATCGGTTCTTTCCCACAAACAACGGATATCCGAAAAATTCGTCAAGAATATAAATCAGGAAAAATATCGTATGAAACCTATCAACAAGAAATAAAACAACAAATCGCCGATGTGATAGTCCAACAAGAAGCTTTGGATTTAGATGTTTTAGTCCATGGTGAAGCCGAACGTAATGACATGGTCGAGTATTTTGGTGAGTTATTAAATGGTTTTGCTTTTACTAAAAACGGCTGGGTACAAAGTTATGGATCACGTTGTGTTAAGCCCCCTATTATTTATGGAGACGTTAGTCGCCCGCAAGCAATGACCGTTGAATGGGCCGCTTATAGCCAAACCTTAAGCAAACGTCCGGTCAAAGGGATGTTAACGGGTCCTGTTACTCTATTAGCTTGGTCTTTTGTTCGAGATGATCAACCACACCAAGCGACGGCTTTGCAAATTGCTTTGGCCTTACGCGATGAAGTCGTCGATTTAGAAAAAGCGGGTATCCAGATTATTCAAATTGATGAACCCGCTTTTCGTGAAACCTTGCCCTTACGTCATAAAGATTGGCAAAATTATTTAGATTGGGCCGTATTTTCATTCCGCATTGCTTCCTGCGTTGTCCAAGATAGGACACAGATTCATACACATATGTGTTATTCCGAGTTTAATGATGTCATCGAAGCAATTGCTGCACTGGATGCGGATGTCATCACGCTGGAAAGTTCCCGTTCCAAAATGGAACTCTTACAAGCATTTGAAAATTTTTCCTATCCGAATGAAATCGGTCCGGGTATTTATGACATTCATTCACCACGCATTCCCTCAAAAGAGGAAATGATCCAGCAACTACAACAGGCATTACATTATATTCCCATTGAACGTCTCTGGGTAAATCCTGATTGTGGCCTAAAAACTCGCCATTTGCCTGAAGTAATTGAAGCATTACGCAACATGGTCGGCGCTGCTAAATTCCTCCGTGAGGAGAGTGCTCTTCTTGTTATCCCACCCTCCGCTAACAAGGAGATCTCGCATGCCGTTACGTCAAAAATTTAGTTTTAGTTTTGAGGTTTTTCCGCCTAAGACAAAAAAAGGCTCCCAGGATTTGAATCAGACACGACAGGAATTATCTCAACTCAAACCAAACTATTTTTCTGTCACGTTTGGTGCCGGTGGATCGCTACAACAAAAATCATTGAATGTGGTGCGGCAATTCGTCAACGATGGAATGCCTGCAACACCACATATTTCCTGCGTCAATATGACTCATCAGCGTTTACACGATTTACTCACTGAATATAAACAATTAGGCATTAAACAATTGTTGGTGATTCAAGGCGACTTACCTAGCGATAATACGCCAATAAATATTGAATTCAATTATGCAAGTGAATTAATTACTGCCATTCGTAAAATGACCGGCCATTATTTTCATATCATTGTGGCCGCCTATCCGGAATTTCATCCGCGCGCTACTAGCCCGGCTATGGATATCGAAAATTTTAAACGTAAAATTGAAGCCGGTGCTAATAGTGCGATTACACAATTTTTTTTTAATAGTGATGCGTATTTTCGTTTTATAGAAGCTTGTGAAAAATCTTCTATTCGTATCCCGATCATTCCGGGCATTACACCGATTATGAATTATCAGAAACTCATGCGGTTTTCAACCGCTTGTGGCGCAGAAATTCCTTTATGGTTACATAAACATCTTAAAACCTATTGCGATGATCCGATTTCCTTACAAGAAATCGGCATTGAATTTGTCACTAAACTTTGCCATAGTTTATTGCAAAACGGTGTTAAGGAATTTCATTTTTATACCTTAAATCGCACAGAACCAACGCATCGCATTATCCAAAATCTAAACTCTACCTACATCCCGAAAGGAAAATAAAATTCATATCCGATGAAACCGATCTTTATATTTATTTAAAACTTGTCGTTCTGTTAAACCAATATCTTCCCCCCAAAGTTTAAGATTTTTTTTGATGAAGGTTAACATCATTGTGACACATTTTGCATAGTTAACGACGATAATTTCTGTTTGATTTTGTTTTAGCCACTCCTCAGATTGTTCGAAGGTTTTATTTTCTCCGATAATCACTCTGGGTATTTTGTTTAATAGAATGGCGCCGGCACACATATAGCAAGGAGATAAGGTGGTATAGAGGGTTGCGCGTTGTAAATCTGTCGAAGAAACTTTACGATGAGTATTTTCTATACAATCTGTTTCGCCATGTTTGATCATACTTTGCTCTTGGATACGCTTATTGTGTCCTTTTGCAACCACTTTATCTCCTACTACTAAAACAGCCCCCACTGGAATACCTCCTTCCTTCAAACCTATTTCTGCTTCCTGATAGGCGAGATCCAAAAATTTTCTTTCCTCTTTATTTAACTTAATCATCGTATCCTTGCGCTGTATAGATTTAAAACTATCGACTACGGATAATAAATTTTTTGATTAACACAGTCTACCTATTTCTTGAAATTACCTTAAGTAAATCTTTGAAAAAATTTACCGTATCATTAGAACGACCATTCACTGGCTGAAAAAATCTGCTTTGCGTGGTTTTTTCTATTAATAGGTTGCTTATCTTTTGTTCTGCTTCTACCCATGTGTAACTAGCATTTTCTGATTGCTCTGATTTATAGGCTTTAGCAACCTCTGCTGCAAAAAAAACAACGGTACGGGGTACCGGCTTATTTTTTATCCGAGTGCCACTACCCAACGGTCCCAGTTGCCAATCATTTTTGTTGAGTGCTTTATTTAAAATGGTTAAAACATTTGATTTACTCACTTGCTCGCGAAGTGAACACACCTTTAAGTTCTCTGCCCAAGCACGCTGATCATCTTGTTGCTCGCTCAAGCTATAATGTCGCAAAGACTGGAGTGATGAAGTATAAAAGATAATCGGTAAATCGATAGCAAATTTTTCCATCACTTCCGCGTGACGTTCGATAGCGATATGTCGAGCCTTCGGTGTATCTCGAGCAATCACAATAGCACGCATCGCTTCCTTACTCACTTTGGCTAACACTTCATTATGGTGAGCCCTTTCTCTAAGCTCTTCCAAAAACAAACCCCAATCAGTCTGATTAATATTCGCCATTTGAAGCTTAAAATTATTGACATTTCTTTTATTACCCAACCAATCATGGTTTAGGGTTGAGGCATCTGTAAGCAGCATGGCTTTTATATGACATTGATCGAGATCAAACAATAATCCCACGAGCACACGAGTTTTAGACAGGTTTTCTCCAAATACACCTGTAGCCATTTGCGGAGAAAGCAACGTGGTTGAAGTTTTTTTGGTATGAGTATAGTTGGTTTTTTGTCGTCGTTTTTTTTGATAAGGAACGATATCGCCCGTCAGATGAACAAATTTATGCGTAGGCGAATCAACTTCCCTACGTAATTTAGGACGTTCGTTTAAATTTTCTAATTGATCAACAAAAAACGGCCACGCCTCTGGTTTGATTATTTTTAGGAGGCCTTTGAATTCCTGAATACAAACTGACGCTCGTTGGACTGCATCAAACTCATTACGAGCGGCCGATTCCAGGTTATTACTAAGAAAACCAGTAAAAACGGCATCGCTACCATTAAATAGTAAATCAGCCCTGAATAGCTGATCCAATACCGATTGCAACCGCCTATGCTTGAATTGCATACGAAGTTGTCGGTAATGATGCCAAGATAAAACGCCATATCTCCCGATGTGTTGTGGGTCGGGATTCAAATCGACAGACTTTGATGTAGAAGGGGTTTCATTATCCGAAACAGCGTACATCGAAGTAGTGGGAATAGTGTCTTGTAAAACCTCTAAAAAAGCCATTCCCTTTTTAGATAGGCTAACTTTCGCCCGCAATCCTGCAATAAATACTCCCCTTAATTCCGGTGGTATGTCACCTTTTCCTTCAAAATAAAAATCGATACAGTTGGCTAAAAGCGGATCATCATGAGACTTTAATTTATCTTTTAACGGTTGATACCCTTTTAAATAATTATAAAAAGCATTAGAGAGTGGTGGTACATGTAAGTTTTTAGATAATAAAAAATAAGGTAAACTTTTTTCTAGTTCCGGTAAGTCTAAAGGTAAAACAATTTCCTGAAGCTGTTGTTTAGAAAGTTTGGCAAAAAATTCAATAAACACCTCCGGTGATTGATATAAGCATATTTTCTTCAAAACACCTGTCAAACTACGTTCTTTTATTTCTAATGTTGAGTTATTTATTCCTTTTCTAATGACTCCCAATGGATTTAATACGATAGCCATGAATTTAGTTAGATTAAATGGACGAAATCCAAATTCTTTTGCGTAGATAGCTAGTTTAGCTTCTGGTCTCAAAGGAACATGAGGAATATGGCCAAGTTTCTTTAACAATGCTTTACAAATCACTGAAGATTTGGTCTTTAAGACCGAATTGAATTTATCCGCAGATAGTTTAGCTAATACTTGTTCTAGTACCGATGAACCCACTCTGTTAATTAATGCTAAACTCACTTGTGTCGATTGATACTTAATAACACTGTATAAAAAAAGGTGGCCTTGAGTGTGTTTAAGAAGAATATCATCCCATTGTGAAGAACTTATTTTTCCAATTAAATCTAAACAATCTTTAACTAATCCATTTTTGAAAACATTCAGTAAACCATTCCAACTCAGTGGTTCTTCCTGAATCAGTAGAAGTTTCATAATCAAAATAAAATATCTCAGTTAAATATTGTTTAATTAAAGTCTCATCAAGGACGTATTCTTTATCCTGCCAAATACACTTCCCTCCTAGATAAGGCTTTAAAAAATCCTGAGCTGTAACAAATGCGCTTTCACTACTATTTTATAAAAATTCACATTGTCCCATCAGATCATCTAAATTATTGTCATTAGGATTATTTTTTTGAGGATGATGCATAACATAAAGTTCCTTTAATTTTATTTATCGTTGAAATAACTAAAGCTTAAAAGTTAGTTTGCAAGTCCCATCCTATCGCAGAATCTTAAGGAAATATTTACAGTGGACAATTCAGTGCTCGATTTATCGATAAGATTGGGAAAAATTACTCGCCATTTTGTAATAATTCGTGACTATAGCCGTTTGGCAGCTAATAGTGAGATTTTCACAAAACGTCCTAGACGAATGATTGATAAATACTATAATATAAACGCTTATTTAATTCTAGAAGCTAAGGTTTAAACGATTGTCATCCTTCACTTCCACTGATATTCGAACAAATAATGCGCTACTTTACTTTCTTGTAAGTATGAGTAACCCCTGTGAATTTTGCTAAGCTATGAGTGGCAAAATAAAGTACGGTAATTTTATGAATCGAAATTAAATGTACTAGGAGAAATTTATGAGAAGCAGTATTCGAAGCCTAATTGCCGGCGTAATAGGTTTTCTGGTGGGACTAACCGCTATGCTTATTGTCTATCCGTTCATTTTTCCTCCGCCTACGGTAAACGAAAAAATTGCCAATATCGAGACTAAAACCAAAGTCGCAACCGGCATGTTTATCCATCCCAATCCTAAAGATCGGGCTCATTATGGCAAGGGCTCAGTGAGTGTTTATAAATCAAAAAATCAATACGAGGTTCTTCTGGGTAAGGATTTCAAAGTGGGTCCAGGACCTGCTTTTCATGTTTTCTTGTCGGATGCTAGAAACATCACAACCAATGCTGCTTTTAAAAATTCAAAAAAAATTGATATAGGGATATTAAAAAGCTTTCAAGGAAGCCAAGTTTATCCTGTTCCAAGTCAAGTTAATATGTCAGAAATGCATTCCGTTGTAGTTTGGTGCGTTTCATTTTCGCAACTTATTACCTCAGCTAATTTAAATTTTAGCTAATTAATAAGGTTCTTTAATGAAGTGATGTGCACAAACTAACATTGTCTTGCTTTAAAGTTTTCTATATGCAGTTTATTAGAAAGGCTGGATTTATGAAGTCATCAATAAAATCAAAAAATAATTAAAAAATTTTTAAGTTGATTTAATTAAATTTTTAGTATTCTTTTAAAAAAAGTATTATAATTAAACCCAGCTATAGAAAAAACTAAAATTAGAGGGAAAGCTAATTATGGAAAACTTTAATAACACAATAAATAAATTCGAAGAAGGATTTGACGCTTTAGCTAAAAATAGCACCGAATTTAATTTAACTGATACAGAAAGAGAACCCACCCAATATGTACAATTCGATCATGCAAATAGTTTAGCTTCGCAAAAACCATTAAAACCACCACGGCCTCTGCCACGTAAAAGTTTATCTGTACCTAGCCCAGAATATGTCAATATTGGCTGTGGAGACGAAAAGCTACTCAAATATTCCCATTTAGATAGATCAACTCGAAAAAAAAAACCTAAAAAATCAAGAGCTAGGCCGTGTGAATTATTGCCTAGAATTAATGAAAATTTATGTGAAAATTTTTCTCAACTTGGTTTATCTAACCGAGAGCCTGAAACTATTCAGCCTGGAGCCATAGAACCCACAGGATACTTTCTCTCAGATACTAATATTGCTGCTGAAACGCTCTTGAATCGAAATTCGTCTGAAGACTATGCTGAATTTGTTCTACAAAACAATTTGTATATAGATTTTTTGCGAAGGATTGGAGAATCACCCACAGAATATTTTTCCTTAGATGCCGATAATACACTAACTCCTCAGAAGCCACTAACTCACAATAAGCCTAATTCATCTGTAGACTATAATGAATTTTTTTTATCTAACCCAGACTATGTCAGTTTTTCGCAGCGGATTAAAGAGCCCGCAACACAACATTTTTCCTTGGGTGCCGACAATACACTCACCTCTCAGAAGCTACTCAATGAAACATTACCTCGCGCAAAAAAAAAAATGTGTGTAAATTTTGCTGATCCTGAAAAATCAACACTGGATTCATTTTCTAACAAGAAACTTAAAAAGTTTAAAAAAAATCAACCCGAATCATTATTTCCCTTAGAAGAAAAAAAAGAACCCCTATTTGCTTATAGAAATCCTGATGGCACCATTGAATGGGGAGATCAACCTAATGATACATCTCAATCCGATTCGATCAAATCCAAACAGCCACATGGATTAAATCTTTCTAAGTACTTACCAAAAAATCTTTTATTTTGGCCACATTCACCTGAAAAAAAGGAACAGGACTTAGAAGAAGAAAAACCACAGACTACTCAGTTAAGAAAGTAATACAGAGTGAAGTGTCCTATGACTTCAGAAAAATAGATAATAGTGAGCAACGATATACGCAAATTTGACTAGAGGCCCATTTTTTAATGATTGAAAATTTCAGTGTCTCAAATGAGTATAGCTACTATCATTCTGTAATCTTTCATAATAATCAATCGCTTTGTATACCTGATTTTCATTTTCCATTTCGACAGAAGGTCTGAAGTTTAATAATTTTGGGTTTTTTCCCCATAGCCTATGATATATCCAAGTTAAAAATACTGACTGACTATTAATGTCGGTATTATTCGTTAGAAAAGGAGTAACATTGGAATGCGAATAACTCTCATTATAAGAAAGCGAGGGCTTAGCGAGTGGAAAAGACGGTTGCGTGTCTGAAGTTATTGTATCAAAGAAGCTCACATTTGATTTCCCCAATCTGAAGTGAAGTTGACGATTAGTCTGCTTTTTTGACAGGTTGTTTTTAGTTTTTGCAAGCTTTTGTTTTGTTTTTACTTGTCGTCTAATCCGTACCTGACCCTCTGATTGCTCTTTATTGAATAATTTTTGTCTATTTAGAGTTAAATTGATTTGATTAAAATCAAACGGAGCGGCATTAATAATATTTTCTTCTTCTTTTTTGAGAATAACTTGCTGATCAAGGAAAGTCAGTTTTGTCGTTAATACCTTCTCGCGCATTTCGGGTACTTGATAAAATTGACTGTATACGACGGTACAAAATTCATCGACTGGAGTCAGCGGGTCAAATACATTGGTTAAGATTAAATCTGTTTCATTATGACAAAAAAAACTATATTTCCTATGATTCATGTCTTTAAGCACAAGAATATTAGCGTCTGGCATGAAATCGTTTTTAGTGAGAATAATAATGGCTTTCTCATGACCAAAAATCAAAGGGTAAGCTTGTAAATGCCAATGGATTCGTTCATCGAAAGCAATGATAAGCGGACTATTATCTAAAATAACTTCTAAATTCTGGTAACTATTATCCATTAACGCATTGTGTAATCTTATCGTAACAATAGGCCAAATACTTTCTAATGGCGCACATTCAGTCATTGATAACCAATAATAGTCAACCTTTAAACTGAGTATTAAACTCTGATTCTGCTCAATTATTTCGGTTGTTATGTTTTGCCTAGGGCAAATACGCCGGGCTTGCTTCCATACTTCACTTAGATCTAATGTATTTAAAGCATTTTTTTCACCTAAAGAAACAATGACTATTTCAGGCATAGGAAATTCTATTACTTTCAAAGGAGGCTTAATTAAGTAGATCGTTTTATCGCCTTGACTGATTAAATAATTTTTTATCGAGGGTTCATTATAAAGTATGATCGGTTGGCCAGCATAACCAACCTGCAGCATTATTTTGCTAGGCACCGCAAAGATTCGTAATACCATCTGTAAACGCTGAGAAAAAGTACTATAGTAGTTTACTAATTTATTAACCGTATAAGTATTTAACTCTCGAATATAGAGATAGTTTGACTTTGCTAATTTCAACTCTTGTTGAGAGGAAAAAGAAAATTGAATAGTACGTAATAGTAACCTAGAAAATGGATCAGAAATGCGCAAATTAAAAAAATTTTTTTTATGTAAAAAAATGAAATATATTTCATTCTCTGAAAAAACTATTTTATCGAGTTCATTTAAAGAAAATTCAACAGTAAATCGATGTTCAATGGCTTCATTAGAACGGACGAGTATGGACACATTACCAACTTGCTGACTCAATCGATAATTTATTAAGGATATTTTTAATAAAAAATTATCGTCAAAAGCATAAATAATGGTATCAGGTCTCAGTACTAGCTCCAAATAGCGTGTTACATAACGAGTCAAATAAATATAATCACATTCGTCCTCATTTTTTCCAGAAAAACCATCAACATACTCGATACCTTCACTGACAAAAACAATATCTTTTAATTGCTTTCTACCATAGACATGCTGAATATGTTTCAATTGAAGACCTTCTTTACAATGGAGGTCGATCGCTTCACTTTGTTCACAGAGCAAACCCTGTTTATCAAATAAAATGTAAGCGGCATGAGGTAAAAAATTTTCTAATAGAATAATATTCTCTCGGTTTCCTCCCTCTAGAGTTCCCTTAATTTTATCTCCTTGTATAAAGAATAAATTCCCTGCATGTCCACCTGTATAATTTTTATCACCATTATTAACTAGAAAAATATTGAGCCGATCAGGAACGCCAATAGCGATATCGCTTCCTGTATCTAAAGCAATTAACGTCGCATTTCCCGTTCTGTTTTTAGTCAATTCAACCCCTAATGCACCCTCACAAAGGTATGTAGTCACTAAATTAGGGTGCATAAAAGGTGGATAAGGCTCTATATAAACCCATTCTGAAGATTTTACATAGGATTTATTCCCTAATATACCCGATAAACAAAAAAGATAGCCTTCTTCATGGGTTAGCTTGTCTGGCATTGTCGAATCGAGTTTAATTGACTGTTTTTCTTGTAAAAAAATCTGATTATCTTTAACTAATTGTGACGATGAATAGGCGGATGGAAAAACATAATTCTGAATAGAGTCTATATTTTTTAAAAAAGCTAGCGCATTTTTAACTAGCTGGTTATTAATGGCCTTAGCTTCCAAATAATCAGAAGGGTTAAGGTGCATTAAAGCACGTAAACTTTCTGTTAACTTTTCTTCTTTATTAAGATGTACATAGCGCTCAAGCTGATTAACTTGACGAATAGTCTGATTAATATTGTTTTTTGCCCAACTCCAAATATCGATAATGATCATTGGATCATCTTCGCTGAGCAGTGAAATGTCCTCGATAAGATTTAAAAAAGTTTCTATGTCAAGATTCGATTGACCTCTTCTATCCGTTTCTGATAGAGCAAAACCAGTTAAATCACTCAACGATGAACTCGCGTCATTGCCCTGGAGCGCTTTTAATTTTTTAAAATCTTTTAATTCCTTTGCAACAGTATAGCCATTACCTATTGAAGAAGGACCGCGCTTTCTAAAAGACCTCGTTATTTTCATAACATGAGTTAAAAAAGATTTAGCTTTATTTAGAGTCATTTTTTTAGTTTGAAGCGTAGTAGGCACTTGTGTTCTATTAAATAATAAATTTTTTTCCAGCAATCCTTTTTCAGCTAAAGCAAATAGTTCTTCAGATACCCACGTGCTATTAAACGCGTCTGCCAACAAATTATTTTCTATACCTTTTTCAAGATTTAACGCAACCTGACTCCATTCTTCTTGCAAAAAATTAGGTAAATTAATTTTATTCACCCATTTTTCTGATGTTAAATTTATAGCTTGTCTTAGCAAGTGTAAATGATGTTGAATTAAGCCTATTTTATTCGCTTGATTATCGGATTCTCTGGATCGACAACTCACCTCTCTAGACTGACGTTTTCCAAGCTCACAAATCGAGAATTTTTCAGTAAATCTTTTTTGAAACGCTAATGTTAAATGTATACTGACTATTTGTCTTTCTTGTAAATCATCATCGGATGAGGCTAACCAGCCAGGGTAGTTAATAGCTGTTCGGTAACGATAATCAAGTATGGCCCATGTATTCGTTGCAGTGAGCAACCCTTCCTCTAACTGTTTTTCCAAATAAAAGATTGTTTCAGACAGAAAAAATAATAATCCATTTTTAATATATAAAAATAAAGCCTCTCCTATAAATTGAGCATAATCTTTTTTAGTTAATATTAAGTACGCGGCATCGTAAAAATAAACTAAATCAATATTATAATTGGATAAAATAAAGACATCGATGGCAGAGCTTCTAGTACTACCTAATTTAAGGCGAGAAACTAAGTGATCGTGCTTAACCATGTGTAATAAAAAGTAAATATAGTGTAACCCTATATCATGATTTATATAATAGTCTTGTGTGATAAAAATTATGTTTTCAGCATTTTTTTCTAACGCGACAAAATGCTTTTCTAGATTGATACGAACCACTTTTTGTACTAAACGATGAACTATAGAAATATCTGTTTGACTCCCTGTATTAATCATGGAATAACTTTTAAGTAGATGAATGGCACGGCTGACCTCTTCAAGAGGATATAAATTTAAAAATAAATCATTTTTAATATTATCAGGATATAAATACGCCATGATATTTAAAATATTTAAAGCTGTTTTCCCAGTAGGTTTAACGTTTTTTATTGTACCCAAACTAATTTCCCAGGTAATAAACACTGCTTTAAAATAAGGATCATTACTATATTCTGAAAATTTGAAATTAAGTATTTTTTCCGCATTAGTTTTAAAATATTCAATATAATTATCCACTCCAAAGGAGCTATCAACGTTTTTTTGCATCGTAATATAAGCAACGGCTTGCTGCAGCGCCAAAGGTAAACCTTGTACTAATCTAGTGAGTTCTTTTATTTTGGCATCTTGCTGAGATGTATTTATATTTAATTCTTTTTTTATAAATTCTAGTGCTTCTTGATCATTAAATACGTTGAGTAATAAGACTTGAAATATATTCTTCCAATGATTAAAACGTGAAGTGATTAATATAATCGGTGTATTTCCAATTAAACTTTTTGGTAAAAATTCCTCAAACTCTTGATAGTTTTCCACATTATCAAAAATAAATAGGCTTTTTCTATTAGAAAAATACTGATAAATTTCAGATAATAATTCAGCAAATTCTTTATTAGTACCCAATGTATTTTTGTCGGATAAGTTTAATTTAACAGCTAAGTTCTTTAAAGAGTTTATAACGTCACCTTTTGTATC
>Ga0209668_10000889_pt1 | contig 12508 bp, 13 predicted proteins | sample FrelakmetPLP11PL_FD_187150 | JGI IMG/M metagenome (GOLD analysis project Ga0209668, IMG submission 187150) | Freshwater lake sediment microbial communities from the University of Notre Dame, USA, for methane emissions studies - PLP11 PL (SPAdes)... | ecosystem: Environmental > Aquatic >... | reverse complement strand
AGTGCTCACGGGGGCACCCGCGGCACAGATCCTGGAGGCCTCTCGCCGCCAGGGCGCCGACCTGCTGGTGCTGGAGCGCGGCAGCGTCGCGCACGAAGTCACCGGGCAGGCCGAATGCGCCGTGCTGCTCACCCCCGACCTGACCCCGAAGAAGGACGCACCGACATGAGCGACGCACTGGCCTACCTGGTCAAGGCCCGACCCGAGGCCATGGGCCACTACTTCAATTTTCTGAAGGACGCCGGCAAGCACCTCGACCCGAAGACACGCGACCTGATCTCGGTGATCACCAAGGTGCATGCGCAGACCGAGCGGGGCTTCAGGCAGTACCTGGGACGTGCGCTGCGCGACGGCTGCACGCCCATGGAGGTGCTGGACGCCTTGCTGATGGCCTTTCCGGCGCTCGGCCTGGCCAAGATCGTCTGGGCGGTGGACATCATCCTGGAGATGGACATTCCTGAATTCAAGCCCGAGGCCATGAGTTCGAAAGGCCAGTGGCACGACGTGATGGCCGTTGCCGAGCTGAAATCAGGCGACGTGCAGCGGGTCGATTGCGACGGCCGCGGGCTGTTTGTGTACCGCGACAAGAAGGACATCCGCGTCTACGACAGCCGCTGTCCGCACCAGAGCACCAACATTCCGCACCTGGCACTCGAAGGCCGCACGCTTACCTGTCCGAAGCACGAGTGGGCCTTCGACGTGCGCAGCGGCGCCTGCATAAGAAAAGGCAACAGCCCGTTGCGGCTTTGGGAATCCAAGATCGTGAAAGGCCGATTGCTCGCCCTTTGGTAAGCCCCTTCGCGAATTCGCTGCATCCACAGCATGGTCCACGGAAACAAGGAGTCAAGTATGAAGACCACCCATCAAATCAAAACCCCGTACGTCGCACTCGCGCCGCTGTGCCTGCTTCTGGCGGGTACGCCGGCCCAGGCCACCGACGGCTATTTCGCAAACGGGTACGGCATGAACTCGATCGGTATGGGCGGTGCCGCCGTGGCCGTGGCACTGGAACCGTTCGGCGGTGCAGTCAATCCCGGTGCGATGAGCTTCCTCGGCAGCCAGTGGCAGCTCGGCGCAAGCTGGTTCAGCCCCGACCGCAGTGCGTCGCGCAGCGGCTCCGGTCCGGCCGGCATCGATGGCAGTGCCACCAGCGACAGCACGAACTTCTTCATCCCCGAATTCGGCATCAACTGGAAGTACAGCACCGAACTGGCCTTCGGGTTGACGGTATACGGTAACGGCGGCATGAATACCAACTACCCCGGCGGACAGATTCCGGCAGCCAGCGCCTGCGCCAACTTCAACCCAGGTCAAGCCGCCTACAACCTGCTGTGCGGCAACGGCAACCTGGGAGTCGACCTGATGCAGCTGATGGTCGCGCCCTACGTGTCCTGGCAGTTCACGCCCGGCCACGCGATCGGCATTGCGCCCACGCTCGCCTACCAGCGGTTCAAGGCTGAAGGGCTGCAGGCGTTCGACAATCCTGGTCTGTCCACCCGACCAGGCAGCGTCACCAACAACGGCTACAGCGACTCATGGGGTGGCGGCGTACGCATCGGCTACATGGGCGAGTTCAACAAGATGTTCTCCGTCGGAGCAGCCTATGCCACGAAGATGAGCATGGGCGAGTTCAACGACTATGCCGGGCTTTTCGCGCAGGGCGGCAAGTTCGACATCCCGTCCAACTTTACCGTGGGCGCGGCCTTCCGCCCCACCGAGCAATGGCTGCTGGCGCTGGACTTCCAGCGCATCTACTACAGTGACTCGAAGGCGGTGAGCAACCCGAGTTCGTACATCGGGAACTGCGCGCCGCCCGCGATGGGTGGCGGCGGCCAGACCGACTATTGCCTCGGTGGCAGCAACGGTGCCGGCTTCGGCTGGCAGGACATCAATGTCTGGAAGTTCGGCGTGCAGTACATGCTGAACAGCCAGTGGACGCTGCGTGGTGGCTACAACTACACCCAGAACCCGATTCGGCCCCAGGACGTGACCTTCAACATCCTCGCGCCGGGCGTGGTGCAGAGCCAATGGACGCTGGGCGCCAGCTGGAAGATCGATGCCATGTCGGAGATCACCGGGGCGTTCATGTACGCGCAGAACAATTCGGTCACAGGCACCAGCCTGCTCGCAGCCTTTGGTGCGCCGCCTAGCACCACCGAGACCATCTCGATGAAGGAAATGCAACTGGGCATCGCCTACACGCGCAAGTTCTGACGACGCCGCAATCCACCGCACCGGCCCGCAGGTTCGGTGCGGCCCTCGTCTTTCAGCGTCGTGCGCGCGCCTCGTCCTCGCGCATGTGGCGTATGAAGTAGCGCACGAAAAACACTGCCATGCCCAGCATGAAGGCGATGCCACCCACGCTCATCAGGCCGACGTCGGTGGTGAAGAGTTCCTTTAGGGCTTGCATGACTGACTCCTCCATCGATAGATGCTTTCAATTGGGCGCCAGACCGGTGGCCTCGGTGTTGTCACGCGTCAATTCTGGCGGCCGCCGCCGTGGTGCTTCCCGCGCGCCACTGCCCTGCCCCACAGGCCGGTGCGGCGGATTCGAGCGCATCAGGGATTCCACCAGTACTCACGCAGACCACACCGGTTATATTCGTAATTGCTTATATCCGGATAAAAAGGCCTGGTCCCATGATTCAGGACACACCGTGAGCGCCGCCAGCAGCTCAGGACGCATCGTCAAGGCCCCCGAAGGCTTCCTGTCGAAGGACGGCATCCGCACCGTGTTTGCCGAAGGCCGCCACGGCCGACGTGACTTCATCCGCTCGGCCTTTGCCGCCGCGGTCGCCGGTGCCGCGGCACCGGTGGCGCTGGGCCAGTCGAACCCGGTGCCTGCCGACGGCGGTGACCCGAACATCCTGAACCTGCCGGAGCACAGCACCGGTCTCGGCCAGGGTGTGGCCACCGACGGTTACGGCAGGCCCTCCAAGTACGAAGCCAATGTGCAACGGCGCCAGAGCCCGGGGCTGACGCAGACGACGCAGTCCTCGGTGTCCTTTGCACCACTGCAGTCGCTGTTCGGCATCGTCACCCCCAGCGGCCTGCATTTCGAGCGACACCACCAGGGATGGTGGGATATCGACCCCTCCAAGCACCGCCTGATGGTCAACGGCTCGGACCCGTCGCTGCTGAAGACGCCGATGGTCTTCACGATGGACGAGTTGATGCGCCTGCCGATGGTCAGCCGCTTCCACTTCATCGAGTGCGGCGCCAACACCGGCATGGAATGGGGCAATGTGGCCGTGCCGACGGTGCAGTACAGCCACGGCATGATCAGCTGCAGCGAGTTCACCGGCGTGCCGCTGAAGATCGTGCTCGACCTGTGCGGCGTGGACTACAAGAAAGCCCGCTACGTGCTCGGCGAAGGCGCCGACGGCTCGTCGATGACGCGCACGATCCCGATGGAGATGGTGGAAAGCGGCGAGGTGCTGCTGGCCTACGGCCAGAACGGCGAGATGCTGCGCCCCGAGAACGGTTACCCGCTGCGCCTGGTGGTGCCGGGTGTGCAAGGCGTGAGCTGGGTCAAGTACCTGCGCCGCATCGAGGTCGGTGACAAGGCCTGGGCGACCAAGGACGAGGCCATCCACTACATCGACCTGATGCCCGACGGGAAGCACCGCCAGTACAGCAGCATCCAGGAATGCAAGAGCGTGGTGACCACGCCGTCCGGTGGACAGGTGCTGCTGGACAAGGGCTTCTACAACATCAGTGGCCTGGCCTGGTCGGGCCGCGGCAAGATCAATCGCGTCGACGTCTCGGTGGACGGCGGGCGCACCTGGCGCAGCGCGCGGCTGGAGAACCCGGTGCTGAGCAAGTGCCTGACGCGCTTCAACCTCGATTGGGTCTGGGACGGCAGACCGGCCCTGGTGCAAAGCCGCGCCATGGATGAGACCGGCTACGTGCAACCCACCTTCAGGCAACTGCGCGCGGTGCGAGGCACGCGCTCGATCTATCACAACAATGCGGTGCAGACCTGGCTCGTGCAGGACAGCGGCGAGGTGAAGAATGTCCAGCTTTCGTAGCCTGTCGCTGGTCCTGGCGGGCCTGGTCATCGCCGCGTCGGTGGCTGCTCAGGGTGTGGCCATCCAGGGCATCGGCCGGCCGGCAACGCCCAAGGAGCTCGCCGCCTGGGACATCGACGTGCGGCCCGACTTCAAGGGCCTGCCCCAGGGTTCCGGATCGGTCGCCCAGGGCATGGACCTGTGGGAGACGAAGTGCGCCTCCTGCCACGGCGTGTTCGGCGAAAGCAACGAGGTGTTCTCGCCGCTGGTCGGCGGCACCACCAAGGACGATGTAAAGACCGGTCGCGTGGCACGCCTCACCGATGCCGGCTACCCCGGCCGCACCACGCTGATGAAGGTGGCGACGGTGTCGACGTTGTGGGACTACATCTACCGTGCGATGCCATGGAACGCGCCGAAGTCACTGAAGCCCGACGAGGTCTACGCCCTGACCGCCTTCCTGCTCAACTTGGGCGGGGCGGTGCCAGACGACCTCACCCTCAGCGACCGCAACATCGGCCAGGTGCAGCAGCGGCTGCCCAACCGCCTGGGAATGACCACCGATCACGGCATGTGGCCGGGCAAAGGCATGGGCAATGGCGGCAAACCCGACGTCAAGGCCGTGGCCTGCATGAGCAATTGCGCCACCGAAGCCACGGTCGCGTCGTACCTGCCGGACCACGCGCGCAACGCCCACGGCAACCTGGCCGAGCAGAACCGCCTTGTCGGTGCCCAGCATGGTGCCGACACCGCAGGCATGGCGCCTGGCAAGGCACCCTCACTCGCAGCACCTGCCGACGGCCCGCCCTCGGCTCAGGCGCTGGCGCGCAAGCTCAACTGCCTGACCTGCCACGGCATCGACAACAAGGTCGTCGGCCCCGGACTGCGCGAGGTGTCGAAGAAGTATGCCGCCCGAACCGACGCCGCCGAATACCTGGCACAGAAGATCGTGTCCGGCGGCAGCGGCGTCTGGGGCAGCGTGCCCATGCCTCCACAGGCAGTACCGCCCAACGACGCCAAGGCGCTGGCGCAGTGGATCGCCACCGGGGCGAAGCCGTGACCCCCCGCGTCAGGCGGCCTGCGTGGTAAGGGTCCGGGAAGGCCCTTGTTGCAAGACGCGTTCGTTCAACCATCATTGCCTGACCCAAAGGAGAAATACCCCATGCAAACCCGACGCGAAATGCTTTCTCGCAGCGTCACCGTCGCCGGCCTGCTGGCCGCGGCAGGTTTCCTGCCTACCTCAGCGCTGGCGGCTTGGCCGCAGGCCGCCTTCGACGCCAAGTCCCTGGCCGATGCCGTCAAGGCCCTCGGCGGCAGCGCCCCGGTCGAGAGCAAGGACGTCAGCATCACCGGCCCGGACATCGCCGAGAACGGCGCCGTCGTGCCGGTGGGCTGTGCCACCACGCTGCCCGGCGTGAAGCGGCTGCTGCTGTTGGTGGAGAAGAACCCCAACGTGCTGGCCGCCGTGTTCAACGTCACCGATGCGATCGAGCCCAACCTGAGCACGCGCACGAAGATGGGCCAGTCGTCGAACGTCTACGCCGTGGCGATGATGGGCGACGGCAAGGTGCTGTACGCGGCCAAGGAAATCAAGGTCACCCTCGGCGGCTGCGGCGGCTGAAACCAGAATCAAGGAGCAATGACATGGCAGACCCGATGCGCATTCGCGCCCAAGCCGCCGGTGACAAGACCACCGTTCGCGTGCTGATGAGTCACGAGATGGAAACCGGCCAGCGCAAGGATTCGGCTGGCAAGGTGATCCCCGCCTGGTTCATCCAGGAAGTCACCGCCACCCACAACGGCAAGACAGTGCTCACCGCCGACTGGGGGCCGTCGATCTCGAAGAACCCGTTCCTGCAGTTCGTCGTCAAGGGCGCCAAGGCTGGCGACAAGATCGCCATCAGCTGGGTCGACAACAAGGGCGACAAGCGCACCGACGAGGCCACGGTCAGCTGAGCGTCGCGGCCCAGCGATGCAGCGTCACAAGAGTAGGAGACATCGTTGAGAACTCGCACCCTCATCGGCCTGGCGGCGCTGGCGCTATGCGCCGGCGCGCAGGCGCAGAAGTCCACCGCGGACGGCATCGCCGAATACCGCAAGATGCTCGAGGACGGCAACCCTGCCGATCTGTTCGAGGCCAAGGGCGAAGCGCTGTGGTCGCAGAAGCGCGGGCCGAAGAACGCCTCGCTCGAGAAGTGCGATCTCGGCCAGGGCCCGGGGGTGGTCAAGGGGGCCTTCGTCACGCTGCCGCGCTACTTCGCGGACACGCAACAGGTGCAGGACCTGGAATCCCGCCTGGTCACCTGCATGGCCACGCTGCAGGGCTTCGACGCGGCGGAGATCGCCAAGACGCCCTTCGGCAGTGGCGAGATGGCCAACGTCACCGCGCTGGCCACCTGGATTGCCGCCTCGTCGCGCGGCCTGCGCTTCAACCTGCCACAGAGCAACGCTGCCGAGCGCCAGAGCTACGAAGTGGGCAAGCGCGCGTTCTACTTCCGCGGCGGCACGCATGATTTTTCCTGCGCCTCCTGCCATGGCGAAGAGGGCAAGCGCATCCGCTTGCAGGACTTGCCCAACCTGACCAAGAACCCGGGCGACGGCATCGGCTTCGCGGCCTGGCCGGCATACCGCGTGTCCAACGGGCAGATGTGGAGCATGCAGCTGCGGTTGAATGACTGCTTCCGCCAGCAGCGCTTCCCCTACCCTGGCTTCGGATCCGAAGTGACCATCGCCCTGGCTACCTACATGGGCGTGAATGCCAAGGGTGCCGAGTCGATCGCCCCGGCCATCAAGCGTTGAGGACCGGCGCATGAACAAGTTTCGAATCCTGAATGCCGCCGCAGCGGCCGCCGCCATGCTGGCCGGATGCGCCAGCGCACCCGCGCCGGCCGAATTGGACAATCAGGCGTCCAAGGCCATCAAGAGCTCGTTCCGCGACCAGGGCATCGCCAAGGTCGACCGGCTGGCCCAGGATCTGGGCCAGGCCGCCTGCTCGTCCGACAAGGCACCCGACGACGCCGTGGCCGACAAGATCATGGCCGAGGCGCTGTACACGGTGAAGTGGCCCGCCAACGGCCAATACATCGGCGACTGGCGCACCGGCGAAAGGTTGGCCCAGGACGGCCGCGGCATGACCTGGACCGACAGCTCGACCGACCCCAAGTCGAACGGCGGCAACTGCTACAACTGCCACCAGATTGACAAGAAGGAGATCTCCTACGGCACCATTGGCCCCAGCCTGTGGAACTACGGCAAGAACCGCGGCATCACCGATGTCGCTTCCCCGGCCACGGCCCCGATCGTGCAGTACACCTGGGTCAAATTGTGGAACTCCAAGGCCTATTCGGCCTGCTCCAACATGCCGCGCTTCGGCCACAAGGGCCTGCTCGATGAACAGCAGTTGCGCGACATCATGGCGCTGCTGCTGGACCCCAAGTCGCCGGTCAATCAGTAAGCTGTTCCCCCACCCGGCCGAGTGCCGGGTTTCTCTGTTTTCAAACATAAGCCGCTACTTATCATGAGTCTGAGCAAGCGCGAGTTCCTCCAGGTGCTGGGCGCCGCATCGGTGGCTGGCATGGGGCTGGCGCGCTACCAGGATGCCGACGCACAGACCGCCGAGGCCGGCCTGTACGACCTGCCGCCGCTGGGCCGCGGCGCCGGCCAGGTGTCGTTCCTGCACATGACCGACTGCCATGCCCAGTTGAAACCCATCTACTTCCGAGAGCCCAGCGTCAACCTCGGCATCGGTTCGATGCAGGGCCAGTTGCCGCATCTGGTGGGCGAGCACCTGCTGAAGAAGGCAGGCGTGCCGGCCGGCACGCAGATGGCGCATGCGCTGACCTTCCTCGACTTCGAGCGCGCCGCCAAGCGCTACGGCCGCGTCGGCGGCTTCGCCCACCTGAGCACGCTGGTCAAGCGGCTGAGGGCCAGTCGCCCCGGCGCGCTGTTGCTCGACGGCGGCGACACCTGGCAGGGCAGCGCCACAGCGCTGTGGACCAACGCGCAGGACATGGTCGATGCCTGCAAGCTGCTGGGCGTGGATGTGATGACCGGACACTGGGAATTCACCTACGGCATGGAGCGGGTGAAGGAGATCGTCGAGAAGGACTTCAAGGGTCGCGTCGACTTCGTCGCGCAGAACATCAAGACCGCCGACTTCGGCGACCCGGTGTTCAAGCCCTACGTGATGCGCGAGATGAACGGCGTGCCGGTGGCCATCGTCGGCCAGGCCTTCCCGTACACGCCGATTGCCAACCCGCGCTACATGGTCGCCGACTGGGAGTTCGGCATCCAGGACGCGAACATGCAAAAGGTGGTGGACGAAGCCCGCGCCAAGGGCGCGCAGGTGGTCGTCGTGCTGTCTCACAACGGCATGGACGTGGATCTGAAGATGGCCAGCCGCGTGCGCGGCATCGACGCCATCTTCGGCGGCCACACGCACGACGGCGTGCCGCTGGCCGTACCGGTGGCCAATGCCGGCGGCACCACGCTGGTCACCAACGCCGGCAGCAACGGCAAGTTCCTCGGCGTGATGGACTTCGAGGTCAAGGGCGGCAAGGTCGTGAACCACCGCTACCGGCTGCTGCCGGTATTCAGCAACATGCTCCAGCCCGACGCCGAGATGGATGCGCTGATCACGAAGATGCGCGCGCCCTACGAAGCCAAGCTGGCCGAGAAGCTGGCCACCACCGACGGTCTGCTCTACCGCCGCGGCAATTTCAACGGCAGCTGGGACCAGCTGCTGTGCGACGCACTGATGGACGTGCAGGGGGCGGAGATCGCCTTCTCGCCGGGTTTTCGCTGGGGCACCAGCCTGCTGCCGGGCGACACCATCACCCGCGAGCTGATGATGGACCAGGTGGCCATCACCTACCCCTATGCCACCGTGTCGCCGATCAGCGGCGAGATGATCAAGACCATCCTCGAGGATGTGGCCGACAACCTGTTCAACCCCGACCCCTACTACCAGCAAGGCGGCGACATGGTGCGCGTCGGCGGCCTGCAGTACACGATCACGCCCGGCGCCGCGATGGGCTCGCGCATCAGCCACATGCAGCTGGGCGGCAAGCCGATCGAAGCCGCCAAGGCCTACAAGGTGGCCGGCTGGGCGCCCGTGGCCGAAGAGGCCAGGAACGCCGGCAACAAGCCGGTGTGGGAGCTGCTGGAAAGCTGGCTGAAAGCGCAGACCGGCGGCCGCGTGAAGCCGCGCGCCATCAACACGCCCAGGCTGGTCGGTGTCGAGGGCAACCCCGGCCTGGCCTAAGCTCGCGTCCACACCACTCAACCCAAGGAACCACGCCATGCGCCTGCGCCAGTTTGTCATCGCCACCGTCCTTGCCACCGCTGCCCTTGCCGCTGCCGCGCAGGACAAGGTGGTCTATCACATCGACGACGCGTCCACGCAGGCACTGAAGGGCCTGCGCAACATCCGCAACCATCTCGACACCGAGCCGACGACCAAGATCACCGTGGTCACGCACGCCAACGGCGTCGACTTCCTGATGGAAGGTGCCAAGGACGCCAACGGCAGCCCGTTCGCCGGCCCGGTGTCGGCGCTGGCGGCGCGCGGCGTGAAGTTCGAGATCTGCGAAATCACGCTGAAGAACCGCAACCTGAAGAAGGAACAGTTCATCCAGGAAGCCGAGTTCACGCCATCCGGGGTGGTGCGCATCGCCAAGCTGCAACTGGCGGGCCAAGCCTACATCAAGCCCTGAGAGGCAGCGCAAGGCAATGGGCCTGCAGTCGGTCATCGACGGGATCGGCGAGGACTGGACGCTCACGCTCTCCGGGCTGCTGATCGGACTGGCCTTCGGCTTCCTGGCGCAGCGCTCGCGCTTCTGCCTGCGCTCGGCGGTGATCGAGTTTTCGCGCAGCATCACCGGCGGCAAGCTCACGGTCTGGCTGTTCGCCTTCTCCAGCGCAGTGCTGGCGACCCAGGCATTGGTGCTGTTGGGCTGGTTCGACGCCAGCGACGCACGGCAGATCGCTGCGCGCGGCAGTCTGTCCGGCGCGGCCATCGGCGGCGCGCTGTTCGGCATGGGCATGATCCTGGCCCGCGGCTGCTCCAGCCGGCTGCTGGTTCTGGCAGCACAGGGCAATCTGCGCTCGGTCATTTCCGGGCTGGTGTTCGCGGTCACGGCCCAGGCGGCCTGGACCGGCGCGCTGTCGCCGCTGAGGCAGTCGCTGTCGGAGTTGTGGACCGTGGAGGGCGGCGCGGCACGCGACCTGATCGCGCGCACCGGCATCGGCCATGGTGGCGCTCTGCTGTTCGGCGCCGTCTGGCTCGCCGCAGCGATGTACTGGGCGCGGCGGCAGCGCGTGCCGGCCTGGGGCTGGGCCGGAGCCATCGGCGTGGGGCTGTGCATCAGCGCCGCCTGGTGGGCCACCTATGCGATCTCGAAGGCCTCGTTCGACCCGCACCCGATCCAGGCGCTGAGCTTCACCGGCCCGTCGGCCGAGGTGCTGACGCGCGTGCTGTTCGTCACCGACAAGCCGCCCAACTTCGACCTCGGCTTGATGCCTGGCGTGTTCCTCGGTTCCTTCATCGCCGCGGCCCTGTTCCGCGAGTTGCGACTGGAGGGCTTTCAGGGCGGCGCCAGCATGCCACGCTACATGATTGGCGCCATGGCGATGGGCTTCGGCGGCATGCTCGCGGGTGGCTGCGCGGTCGGTGCGGGTCTGTCCGGCGCGGCCGTGTTCACCATCACGTCCTGGGTCACGTTGTGCGCGATGTGGGCCGCCGCGGCGTTGACCGACCGGCTGCTGGACCAGCCTTTCGCCGGCTTGTTGGATCAGGCCGTGCCCGGCGGCTCGTCGGCCGGCATGGCTGCATGAACTACGAACCCATGGAGATGTCATGAGACTCGTCCTGTCACTGGCGGGCGCGCTGCTGATCGCCGCAAGTTCGTCCCGAGCAGCCGACGACAAGGCCCGTGCCGAGGAAATCGTGCAAGGCAAGTGCTTCATCTGCCATGGTGCCGACGGCGAGAGCTCCAGTCCGGTGTTCCCGCGCCTGGCCGGCCAGCATTCGCGCTACATCGAGCGGCAGCTGGCCGACTACAAGTCCGGCAAGCGCGCCAGCAGCGCAATGAAGCCGATGGTCGAAGACCTGTCACCCGCGGACTTCAAGGCGCTGGGCGCGTACTTCGAATCGCGCAAGCCCCAGGCGCACAAGGTCGACGACCCCGAACTGGCCCAGGTCGGCCGCTTCGTGTTCCTTCGCGGCAACCCCTACTCTGGCGTAGCCGCCTGCGCCGGCTGCCACGGCGCCAAGGGCGACGGCACGGAGACACTGCCGCGGCTGGCCGGGCAGCATGCGCTGTACACCGAGAACCAGCTGCGCGCCTTCAACAAGCGAGAGCGCACCAACGACAACGCGGTGATGCACAGCATTGCCAGCAAGCTGAGCGAGCTGGAGCTGAAGTCGGTGGCGGCCTACATCAGCGGCCTGGAGTAGCGTCTACAGCGCCAGCGAGTCGGCCCAGATGTTCTCGGCCCAGGACAAGGCATAGCGCGCCTCGATCTGGTTGGCCGCGGCCGACACGCCGCCCGAACCGGGCACGGTCTTGAAGGTCTTGTCCTTGTCGTCGTACTGGTGCACCGAGGCCACATGCATGGCCTCGCGCCCGGTGACGAAGCTGTAGCAGGTGTTCATCACCACCGGCGTGGCGCTGACCGGCTGGCTCGTGAGCAACTGGATGATTGCCGCCGCCGCCACCTTGGCGTGCTGGTTGGCCATGTGGCCCGACTTCGGCATCAGGGGTGCCGGAAAGGTGGCATCGCCCAGCACGTGGACACCCGGGGCGGCGGTCGATTCCATCGTCAGCCAATTGACGCCGACCCAGCGGTTGTTCATGTTCAGCAGCCCGGCGGTACGCGCCAGGTCGCCCGCGCGCTGCGGCGGAATGACGTTCAGGACGTCGGCCTTCACGTCCTCGAACTCGAGCTTGGCGACGTTGCCCGACAGCTCCTTCAGCTCGGCATTGGCACGGTACTCGAGCATGCCGCTGTAGCGGTCCTTGAAGGCCTTCTCGAACAGTGCCTTCTTCGACTGGATCTCAGGGTTGCCGTCCAGCACCAGCACCTTCGATTTCGGCTTGGCCGTCTGCAGGTAGCTGGCCACCACGCAGGCCCGCTCGTAGGGCCCGGGCGGGCAGCGGTACGGCGCCTTCGGAATGAACATCGCAAACACGCCGCCATCGGGCATCGACTCGATCTGCCGGCGCAGCGCCACGGTCTGCGGGCCGGCCTTCCAGGCGTGCAGCACGCGACCGCTGTCCAGTGCCGGTTGCAGACCGCCGACCTGGTCGGCCATGAAGTCGACACCGGGCGACAACACCAGCCGGTCATAGGCCAGTTCGCCGCCTCCGGCCAGACGCACCTTCTTGCCGGCCACGTCGATGGCGGTGACGTCGCCCTGCACCACCTTCACACCGACGGACTTCAGGCCGCCGTAGCTGCGGGTGATGTCGGACATCTGCTTGTAGCCGCCGAGCACC